>SMTZ1_10004228_pt1 | contig 14452 bp, 11 predicted proteins | sample DeeMarSWOR136_30_FD_25667 | JGI IMG/M metagenome (IMG submission 25667) | reverse complement strand
CCCTATGGTGTTTTAATTGGAACAAGAGGTTGGGCCGGTAATCCCGAACTTATTAACTGGGCTATAGCAAATTATCTTTTAAACCAATCTTTTCCCGAAATAATTGGTCCGGAATATACTTATCGAGCATTGAATTACATTTTCGGTTGTCATCCCATTTCTGGTATTTCCTTTGTTTCGGGTGTTGGCACCCATTCAAAAAAAATAGCTTACGGAAACAATCGGGCTGATTTTTCATTTATTGCCGGTGGGATTGTGCCGGGAGTTCTGATTTTAAAACCAGATTTTCCAGAGAATAAAGAGAATTGGCCATTCCTCTGGGGCGAAAATGAATATGTCATCGATACATGTGCCTCTTATATATTTCTCGCTAATGCGGTAAATGAATTATTGAATAGTCCCAAAAGATAAGAAGGAGAACTCATTCGGCAGGAATAAATGAAATCTAACTGTTGAGAAGGAGTTATCTATGCTCAAATCATTACTTTCACAAGAGTAAATTTATTTATCCCGGTACATATAATGCCAAAATTCACATAAACCGGTAGATGGTTCCCTGGCAATGACATCAATATATTGGAAAAGGTTTATTGTGTTTTTATATGTTAAAAAGAATTTTCTCATATTTTTTAAATTATAACTGATCAATGTTGACATTATCCGAGAAAAATATTACATTTAAGCTGCTAAAGGCACATTGAGACAGAATAATCATGCAGCACTACGCTCGTAATTTTTTTCATGGATTAATCCTCCTTCGGCGCTGGAATACACTTATTCCAATTCCAAAATATTTTACACTACCTTCAAAATCTTTTTAAAATAAACGGTTATTGGTACTTTTAGTCCATCATCTATTTTTAAAATTATATGATAAATAATTCACATTGTCTCCATATTGTGAAAAAACGAAAAATACCTCAAAAGAAAGGATTAGCTTATGTCTGTTAAAAATTCCATCTCTCGGCGGGAATTTTTACAATGGGCAGTTGCGGCTCCAGTATCCGTTACTTTTTTACCAAGACTTGCCCGAGCTCTGCAAGAAGCCATTAAAAAATATCCCATTATATGGTTGCAAACCTCTACCTGCAGTGGGTGCTCAGTTTCTGTAATCAATACCATTCACCCAAGTATTAAGAATGTTATTCTTGAACAGGTACTTCCAGGACACCAGTTGGTTCTTACCTACCATGGTACACTAATGGCCGCCACCGGAAAACTGAGTACCAAAGCAGCTCACGAGGCGGCTCAGAAGTATCAGGGAAAGTATATTTTAGTAGTGGAAGGTGCCATACCCACCAAAGGTGATGGACATTACGGCTCCATTGGTGAAGAGGATGGTAAGCCGATCTCCATGTTAAAATGGATTGATTTTCTCGGCAGAAATGCGATGGTCACCCTGGCGGTGGGTACCTGTGCAGCTTATGGTGGACTTCCGGCAGCGAGTCCAAATCCCAGTCAAAGTAAAGGTGTTTCTGAGGTATATGAGATGTTAAACATATCGACCGCTGTTATAAACATTCCCGGATGCCCGTCGCATCCCGACTGGTTTATTGGTACAGTTGCGAAAATATTGCTCTATGGTATGCCAACTCCAGATGAGCTTGATGAATTTGGTCGTCTGAATTTGTTCTTCAGTCGCACAGTTCACAATCGATGTGTTAATAGGGATTATTTAGATGATGGCATTATGGCTGAGAAATTCGGGGATGAAGGTTGCCTGCTCGAACTTGGTTGTAAAGGACCATTCACCCGCGCTGATTGTCCTATACGACTATGGAATGGTAGTGTGAATTGGTGTATTAACGCAGGAGCACCCTGTATTGGATGTACTGAAAAGGGCTTTCCTGATGAACATTCACCCATATTCCAAAGGAGATGAAAAAATGGAAACCTTACAACAAACTATTTCTATTGACCCAATGACCCGCATTGAAGGGCATCTGAAAATTGAAGCAACAGTTGAAAATAAAAAAGTAATTGAGGCCAAATCGGAAGGAACACTCTATCGTGGATTCGAGCAAATTCTGATTGGACGTGAACCATTGGATGCCGTCCAGATTACCCAGCGGTTTTGTGGAGTATGTCCCACACCGCACGCAATAGCATCAGCTCAGGCCCTGGATGATGCATTTAGTATAACCCCTCCCGATAATGGCCGGATTATCAGAAATATTATGCAGGGATCGAATTCCATTCAATCCCATGTTTTGCATTTTTATCATTTGGCTTCATTAGATTATTTCCATGGTCCTGAAATTCCACCTTTTATTCCGCGTTATGAGGCAGACTATCGGGTTCCCAAAGCAGTACAGGAATCTTTAACAAATCACTACATTCAGGCATATCAAATACGCTTGAAAGCACATGAACTCTGTGCCATTTGGTCTGGGAAAATGCCGCATATGGCTTCCATTGTCCCGGGAGGAGTTACCATAAGACCACGGATTGATAATATTACTACCTCGCTCTGGCGATTGAAGGAACTAACCGATTTCATTGACAATGTATACCTTCCAGATGTCATCATGCTCGCCCAAATATACCGGGACTATTTACAAATAGGTTCAGGATGTGGTAATTACTTAGCTTATGGCCAATTTGATCTGGAAGCTAACCCAGATGTAACCAAACGGAAAAGGCTTTTACCAATGGGACGAATAGAAGGTGGTAAACTTGAAAACGTAGATCCGCAAAAAATCAGGGAAGATATCAAATATTCCAGATACGAGCCTCCCAGTCAAACTCATCCTAGCCGTTCCAAAACCATACCTAATCCCCAAAAACCTCAATCATATAGCTGGTTGAAGGCGCCACGTTATGATGGTAAAGTATATGAAGTGGGCCCTCTGGCACGAATGAAGGTGGCCTATGCAATTCAATCTAATACTAAAATTAATCAATTGATTGATCAAACCTTGAAAGATTTGCAGGTAGAATCTGATGCATTGTGTTCAGTTATGGGCAGACATCTGGCAAGAGCTATAGAATGTAAAATTGTAGCAGACGAAATGTCTCAGATGATTCTGCAGGTGAAACTGGATGAACCGGTTTGCACACCACATAAGATTCCTGATTCTTCAGAAGGAATGGGCCTTTGGGGTGCTGCCCGGGGTGCCCTTGGTCACTGGATAGATATTAAAAATTCAAAAATTAACAGCTATCAAGCGGTGGTTCCCACAACCTGGAATGCTTCTCCAAAGGACGATAAAGATCAACCCGGTCCGATTGAGCAAGCCTTAATCGGTTGTACAGTGGAGGATAATGATAACCCATTCACCCTCGCAAGGATAGTACGATCATTTGATCCCTGTTTAGCCTGTGCCGTGCATTTATTGGAAGCTGGTAAATCAGTAAGAAAATTCCGGATCGTTTAAGGAATAAGTCTACCAAGATAAATGAGAATTCTGTGTACTTGAACTTAGATTTTCATGGTTGAAAAACATATACTGGTATTAGGAGTGGGTAATCTCCTTCTTGGTGATGAGGGTGTTGCAATTCACGTTATTCGGGAACTTGAAAAAAAATCCCTGCCGAGTGGAACACTATTGGTAGATGGCGGAACAGGCGGTTATGAATTAATCCGTTTTTTCAAAGGAATGAAAAAAGTGATTATTGTTGATGCAATCAAGGCCGATGAAAAACCGGGTACGGTGGTCCGATTAACTCTCAAGGATATTACTCCATATCGATATAAGTCATTTTCTGTGCATCAAGGTGGATTGCTAGAACTTCTACAAAAAGTGAAAGATATGAGGGAGGCGCCGGAAATTATCCTGTATGGTATAGTAATTGAAAAAACCATGCAGTATGATTTAAATCTGAGTGGAAAAGTCAAGCGAAGTATTCCAAAAGTAATATCTCATATTGTATCGGAAATCGAAAATACAATAAGCAAGAATCAGTAAAGGTATATAAATTTATAACATTATACCCTTAACTCCAAAAAAAGATTATTTAAAAATAGTTCAGTATATGTCAACTAATTAGAGGACTAAATTAATGCGGTCATCTCAACCGGAGTCCCTCCTGGCAAGCTATTGCAGTAAGGTTTATTATGGGCTAAAGCCCCAGTATGAGTTGGGAGAATTCTTTACCCGAGCTGAAGCTCGGGTCTATTGAAAATGTTTAATTTATTCATATCCAGATCAATAGCCCCGATTTTTTCCGAAAGGAATCCCTTCGGGATAAATCGGGGTGTATGAGAAAGTAGCCTCCTTTCTTTGGTACTTTAGTGCCAAACCAAAGAAATTGCAACAGTTTACTGGTCAGGACGTAGGGGAGAGATCTTAAAGAATAGATTTCTCGGCTCCCGAGTACTCATGATAGTAAATTAGAATCACATTATGAAAATAATGGGATCCTTCCAATCATATATCTACTTCTCCCTAGGGTTGTGTCAATTCCTATTTCATACGAAGCGATTCCAAGAGCAAGGTTTCCTTAAATTTATCAAATATGATTTCCTCATTATACTGTTAGGACCGAACTCCAAATAATAACTAATTGAAACGAATGAACAGGTACTGGATTTCTATGGAATGAATGTATTTTTTGGTGAGTACTTACCAGGTGGAGATCAGTGAATTATGGTAAAGGGGTATTTCACCTGGTCCATTCTGGATAGTTTCAAATAGGCATTTGGATATTCACCGTGATTCGGGCTGATTTTTATATATTATTCCAAACAAGAAATAATATTAAAAGATTCAACGTTCTGGTATCAGAAAATTATAAATACAAATTGAAAAAATATTATCTAAAAGGAAATTTATTATTTGAATTTCTAACATCCTATTCACAAAAAAATCTTCTCAAATTTTGTATCCGCTTTTCAGATCCAGGATGGGAAGAAAAATACTTATTAGATTTAAAATAATCTTCATCAGTCCCGACTTTCTTCAGTCTCAATATGAAGGATATTGCTGCTTTGGGATCATATCCAGCAACATCTAAAATTCTGACACCAAACATATCCGCTTCCATTTCCTGATCCTGGGAGTAAGTACTGTAGAGAAGCTTAGCAATCGTCTTTTTTGCTAATCCCCCGACCATTCTTCTTCCCGGTCCAATACTGGATACCACACCGATCAATGAATTCGCCACTATTCGATCCAGTGCATGACCTTTTATTACATGACCCATCTCATGGCCCATAACAAAGGCAATTTGATCTTCATCTCTCTCACAAATATCAATAAGAGCATTGGTGATAAATATGAATCCACCAGGCAATGTAAAGGCATTGATCTCAGGTGAGTGAAGTATCATAAAGCTAAACTCTCTTTTCTTATTTGATACCCAATGGTACAATTTTATGGCGATGCTTTGAATCAATTCATTGATCTTTTTCTCTGGATTGATTTCAAGCTTTTCGCTAATCTCTAACGCCAGATGCCGCCCCAGGGCATATTCAGACTGGATGGCCTCCTCCTCAGTCCCAGTATAAGATTTAAATAACCATCTTGTTTTTCCGTAGGTAATACCTGCCTTACGGAACAGGTTGTCTAATAGTTTTCCCATAATGGAATTATCTGATATTCAATTTATTTTTATCACTTCTAAATCATTAAACCTGAGAAGCTAAAATTAATCAATTTAAATCATAGATCTATTTAAGATTTAATTAACTAAATTCTTGTCTAAAATTTTTTGCTTGGAATCACCTGCGATTTTGTATTCATCATCGTGTAAGTAATAAAATTAAAGATCTAGTTCGGGATTTAAACTGCGCTGCCATAAATCTATAAATTGATCTCAACACACAAATTTGCTATCCTGATACAACCGCCGGATCAGAAATATTGGCCAATAATTAAAAATCTACTTCATTCTTCAATTTTTTTCAATTAGTATCTTTGCTCTTGTAATAGAGAAAGATTATAAATTTAGGAAAAATATAACAAATGCTTATTGCCTAGGTGCACTCTTTCTAGATATTGACAGGCCACTGAATAACATTTATTAACCTGCCATTTGGGTGTAACCGGTAAATCATGCAGGTAAAAATGTGGACTGAAGATCAGCAGAGAATAAGGAATATCGCTATTAAAATTGGCAATAAATTTTACTATACTTTCCACCTCCTGCTGGTCAATGTAAAAAGGAACCAGTAGGGTTGTAGCAGTAAGAATTCCAGTTCTTGGGAACTCCTCCGCTAGCATTTGAAAATTTCTGAATGCTTGTTGATTATCTACACCACAAAGGGCCCGGCAAATGTTCGGATGATAAGCCTTTAGATCAAATTTTACTGTACCACCGCTATCAGCTGCCATTTCAGCTGCCTTCTTTACCAGTTTTGGATTGCCACAACCGTTCCACTCCCAGCAAATGTGTTTATTATTATTCGATTCTTTAATAATCCGCCTGGCGACCCGCAGTGAAAAAGGTAATTGGGGTTCAGGCGAGCCCCCGAAAAAACAGACACAACGTACACGTGAATCAATGGCAGCTGCAACCATTTCATCTTCAGTCACAACAGTTGCTCCAGAGAGATTTTTATGCGAGGCATTCTGACAAAACAGACAATTAAAATTACATCCATAAAAAAATACTGCCAGGTTATAGCCCGGCTCTTTTGAACCCTGGCAAAACCAGGTCGCACAGCAATTGGTCGGTAACAGATCGAGATACATGTAAGATAAAGCGGTATGAGTAGAGTATCGGTGTGCCCGTTTTCCAGCTCTATTGTAATGTAAACCGCAAAAACCAATATCTCCATTCCCCATTCTGCAATTATTCGCACACAGAGAACATCTAATTCCAGCTTCAGCATGCGGTGGTAATTTGGGTAGGTCAAATCTCTCTCGCACAGATTCATGAATATTCACCAATGATTCTGAATTGGATGCCTTTCGCAGACATTCTGCACAAATCCCTATAAAATTAGCTGCTGGATTGATCTGACACTCTTTACATTTAATCATATAATCTTCATCCATTTCCTGAATGCCCGGGCATCATCCCACATACTGAAATTATTGAAAAGACAATACACTTCTCTCTTCTGTTTTAAATCTTCTGATATTTTATTATCCAAAAATTGAAAATCTTCTTTTTGGTACTGATAACGATACATTTTATTTCCTGGTGGAAAACCATGTAAGCGAAAATATCGAATATGACCATACTGACATTCATTTCTAAAAGGATCAACACAGTGAATCAAATTGAATTTCTGACAAAGAGTTTTAATGGTTTCGGGATTCCATTCTGCTCTTAATTCTAATACCAGTGTCACACCATTTCTCCTAATATAATGGAAAAAATTTGCCAGGTTACTTAAAATCTGATTGTTTTCTTTAAAATTAGGTGGACATTGAAATACAATAATTTTAGTAGCCAGGGTCTGTGCAATTTGAAAGGTATCTTCCCAGGCTCTAAAAACCTCATCAGTGGATTGGAAATGACCATATCGCTCCGGATGTTGCCCCAGCACATCCTGATTAATCCGATGGTAAGTAGGTGAACTGCTTAAATGAGTAATGCCCTGCCAGGCCTTCAATGTATATTCGAAATCAGTTGGTGCCGATTCTCGCCACTTAGCAGCCGTTACCATGCCGGGTAATTGATAAAAGGTTCTTTGAACTTCTACTAAGCGAAATTCCTTAAAATATTTTTGTCGGGAAACCCGAAAACCGCAGCAGCCAATATGGATCATCTCAAAGAGTGTAAATAAACATTTGAATTTATTTATAGAAAAATAGCTGCATGGGAAATTAAAAACAATATTAAACCGGATTTTTTCAAAATTCTTTATTTTCAATTTGCATTCCAAACAAATATAGTGTACATTATTACACTATATTTTAAATAACAATAAAACATTAACCTATCGATTAAAAAAGGAGCCAAAAATGGATGAAAAATTATTGAGAAATGGTGCATTTAGTTGGTTCGAGCTTATGACCACTGATGTCGAAGGTGCAAAAGCATTCTATAGCAAGCTATTGCGATGGAAAACTGAAGACATCGCTATGGAAAACATGAATTACACTGTTGTAAAGGTGAATGATGAAGATGTCGCTGGAATTATGACCATGCCACCTGACTCTCAGGACATGCCACCCACCTGGGGCATTTATATTACGGTAGAAGATGTGGATGCCACCACAAGATTAGCTATTGAGCTTGGCGGAAAGGTACTCGTAGAACCCAGAGAAATACCCGATGTCGGGCGTTTCAGCGTCATACAGGATCCCCAGGGTGCTTGGTTTGCTGCCATCACCTATAAGCAGTAATATTCTGTTTCTTCATTATTTTCATATTTAATACACTATTGATTAATAGTAGAGGTCTATTCTACAAAGGAATAGACCTCTACCATTCCTTCCAGAATACTTTCTTATTGGACTTTGATCAAAATATTTCATATATAGTAAGTTCTGAATTCAGATTAGATCATCCGTGTTCTGTATTTTATTTTTTAAAGAAGAGGAAGTAATACTTATCCTCATATATCAGGAGTTCAATATGATAAAAGTTATAACAATACTTGGAACCAGAAGACCGGGAAATTATACCGGGAAAGCCCTGGCACTGGTTCAGCAGGAACTAATGAGTAAGCCGGATGTGGAGTTAACAGTGTTGGATCCAGCTAAATTATCCCTCTCCTTTCCCGGTGAGAAAACTGGTTCTGCCGATGTCCAATATCTGCGTCATGCCGTTTCCAGTGCCACCGGTATTATTCTCGCCACCCCGGAATATCACGGTAGCTTCAGCAGTATGATGAAACTGATCATAGAGAATCTGGGTTTTCCATCGGCACTGGCCACAAAACCGGTCGCCTTACTGGGTACAGCTGCCGGGCAAATTGGTGCCATTAAATCTCTGGAACAACTACGTAGTGTCTGTTCGCATGTAGGTGCCATAGCGCTTCCAGGATCTGTATCAATAGCTAATGTACAGAGGGTATTTGATCCACAAGGGAATTGTCTGGATCCTAAAATTGAAAAAAGAATCCGAGATCTGGTAACCAGCTTACTGGATTATGTTTACAATCATGTATGCCCCAAATTCACTCCGGAACAAATGGTGCGAGAATAAAACAATAAATAGCTAAAAAATCTGTTGTTTCATTTTGATTATTCATGTTAATTTTCTATTAATTCATTGACATAATATTTAAAGTTCGAGCGAAACATCGCTTTAAACTTAAACCAGAAATAAGGAGAGACCAGGAAGTAAACTCACAATAAATAAAAGAAAAACTAAAATTTTCCTTTCTTTTTGTATGTCGCTCTCTTTTTTAAAGACTGATATGGTGATCTCTCCTGCTACCCGGGACATTGAGAGGTCAGATAAGTATAGCCTAGAGATTATTTCAGATGTTTTTTCTCAACTATCTTTTTATTAGGTAACTCATGCCAAGGTACCGAAGTTTAACAGAGCTACGAGCAGCTGTTTCCCTTATAATTGCTTCTTAAACCTTTCACCTCATTCTTTTTGTTAAGCGTTAAACTTTCTGAAGACTTATCTCCATGGAAAAACTGTAATTATTGATAAACTTTATAGTGAATCTGTCGATATAAAATAAATAAATAAACACAAAAATTTGGCGCCAGAGAGTATTTGATCGGTATAATATGTCGTCTTCATTTTTAGGTAAAGTCATCGATAATTATCGCATCCTGGAAAATCTGGGAATCGGCGGTATGGGAATCGTTTTTAAGGCGATTCATATCAAATTAGAAAAATTATTCGCTTTGAAAATGATTGCACCGAGTTTGGTGATGAACGAAAATTTTATTAAACGATTCCAAACCGAAGCCAGGGCTCTCGCCAAATTTGAAGATCCAAACATCGTCAAGGTTTATGATTTACGCTCCGTGGATGATCACTGGTTCATTGTTATGGAATACGTGGATGGCATACACCTGCTCGATAAAATAAAAAAAGAGGGGGCAATGGATTGGCAGCAGGTCCTGCTCATATTAAAACAGGTGTTAACTGCCATCGGACATGCTCATGATGCCGGAATTGTCCACCGGGATATTAAACCAAACAACATTATGATCACCAAAGATGGTACCGTTAAAATCACAGATTTCGGATTAGCCAAAGATCAGAGCAGCCTTACTCAAACCATGACGGTCGCCAGCGGTGGAACGTTGTATTACATGTCACCAGAGCATGTGAAAGGTTTCTCCTTCACAGACAAACGAAGTGATATCTATTCAATCGGTATAACCTTTTACGAAATGATTACGGGGTGTGTCCCTTTCAAGAAAATGAATTCAGATTTCGAAATCCGGGAAGCCATTATGCGAAAGGAATTTGTGAAACCTTCCAGCTTCAATCCGAATATCCCGGCTGAATTAGAATCAATTATCATGAAATCGATTGCAAAAAATCCAAATGCCCGTTTTCAAACGACTAAAGAGATGTTAGAGATGATCATTCGTTTTGAGACAACTGATACTTCAGAAAAGTCGGTACATAAAACACCCAAAGAATCATAAGACAAGAGATTACATATACAAAGAAAGATCGTATATGTCGCCGATTATTTATCAGTTATATCGAATAAATACCTTCCCACCAAGTATCGTGTTGGTATTGTATTTTTCATCCTCCTTACCATGCTGATCATTTATGCTACTTTTTCTTCCTCTAATAATAAATCAACCGAGAATATTCTCACGTCAAGTTTAACAATATTCAGCAATCCTCCTGAAGCATTGGTATATCTGAATGGTGATTCGCTTGGTCAGACACCCTTACAGGATCTAAACCTTCCCACTGATCATTATTCAATGAGTATTGTTAAAAAGGATTATCATACAATTGATACAACAATATTCTTATCAGCTGGCAACCCTCTTCAACTGGATTTCCTATTGCAAGAGATCGTCATCACTCCTCCCCCCATTGCATCAGAAAAACCCCCTCCACCAAAGAAGGTGAAGCCAAAACCCTCCTTTGCCTCACTTACCATAAGATCAAACCCGAGCAAAGTAACAATATGGCTTAACGGGCAGATAAAAGGTCAAACACCGTTGCAGCTTTCCAATATTAAACCTGGTGAATACCAGCTGAAGGCGGGAAAAGAAAACTATGAAACTTATAAGCAAAAGGTTTCCTTAAGAGCTAGAGAAAATATGGTTATCACACCAAAACTGAAACTTAAGACAGGCTCCCTAATAGTAGTAAAAGAACCCCATTCAGCCAGAATCAGGCTGAATGGAAAATATATGGAAGACCTCGATTACCCGATTAATCAAATTCCCATAGGCACATATCAATTGGAAATTACTGCATCTGGTTATGCTACCTTTAACAAAGCTATTACTATTACACCTGACAAAGTTGATACTATTTATGCAACCCTTAAACGTTTGGAAGGAGAATTATCCGTTCTGGTTAGACCATGGGGATCTATCTATATAAATGAACAATTACATAAATCATCTGCAGATACAAAATATAAAATAAGCCTTCCAGTTGCTCAATATGAGATCAAAGTTATTCATCCTACTTTAGGCACATGGAAAAGGTCGGTCAAAATTCAGCCGGAAAAAGTGGCTGATTTGACGGTAGATTTTAATCAAAAGATAAAGATGCAGGTTGATGCAATTGACCAGGCGGGAAATCCTGTATATGCAGAAATTTTCCTGGATAACCAGAATACAGGCAAATCAACTCCTGAAACGATTGATGTTCGTCTGGGTTTCCATAGACTGATGGTTAAAAAAGATGGATATTTAACATCGAACGGAGAACGAGAGATCATGGTTGATGAACATCTTAGAGATACCCAGACATTCATCTTAAATGAAATTAAATAAAGGTTTTCTATATAAGGTGAATCTAATTAAGAATAAAATAGTATTTTATATTATAATTAAAAATTTTATCTTTGATATTTATAATGAGAAAGAACCTTAATTTCACTGGTTTCATCAGTCTGTACCTTATACCTGCTCTGATCTACTTACAGATCTTCTGGTTTTTACCAGATAATAATCAGTCTCTCTTGGCTGACCAGGGAAATACATCTAGTCATCTCCTAGATCTGGCTGAGGAAAGCTATTATAACGGAGAATTTGAAGAGACTATTGGTCTGGTAAAACAGTGTCTGGCAGATACTTCATTAAACAAGGAAAATCGAAAACGTGCCAACATCATTCTGGCCCGTACCTATTTAGCCAGGGGTGAGCAGGAATTTGCCATGGAAGCGATCATGAATATCCTGCAAGTAGATCCAACCTATCGACCAACCATTGAAGAGGAAAAACCACAATATGTTAATCTGGTAATGGAAGTTAGAGCCGCCTTTGAAAAACCGTCAACAGAAACAACAAAATCTGCTTTAAATAAATGGTTGTATGTTGGTGCCAGTGCATTAGCAGCTACTGCGATCATCATCATTGCGGGTTCCGGCAAGAGCGAAGAAGAAACACAAACAAATCCATTACCAGAGCCGCCCACCTTTCCAAAATTAAGGAAATAAGTGCTATGAGCCGTATAACTCTTGCCATTTTATTCATATATATTTTGATCGTCTCTTCGTTATCACAAACGATTGTTCCGGGTGGAACAATTGATGGTCAAGTGTGGAAGCCTGAAAATTCTCCATATCGTGTTGCCGGGGATGTAACAGTAGAAAATCTAATTATCCAGGCGGGCGTTGTTATAGAATTTGTTGGAAATTTTAAATTTGAGGTGAATGGATTATTACTAGTAGATGGATTTTACAGTGATTCCGTTTACTTTCAACCCACACCCACCAATAGTGCCGGATGGCCTGGTATTAAATTCAAACCCAGTTCAATCGCCTCTTCTCTCTCTTACTGCCACATCGAAGGTGCCAACAATGAGGCAATTAACATTGATCAAAGCACCCCGAGTATCACAAATTGCAGAATTGTAAACGGTAATGGTGATGGTATATTTGTTAAAAACACTGAAATTGAACTAAAAAACTGCATCATCCAGAAGAATGCTGGCAATGGGATTAGGCTGGATGCCGGACAAATTTCTGCATCAAACTCCATTTTTTCTGGAAACAGTCAAGCAGGTTTATACTCGACAGATAATACTGACACAATTGAATTAACCAATGCCGTAGTCGCAGATAATCAGGAGATCGGTGTGAATTGTCAAAAAGGCAAGCTGATTATTAAAAATTCAATTATTTACTACAATACCGATCAGATGTTCTGGGAGGAGCAGATTCCGGAGGTCTCTTTTTCGAATATCCAGGGAATTGAATCCGATTTCGGAACTGAGAATATTAACCTCGATCCTGATTTCCTCAATCGGACATCATATAATATAGCAGATCAATCTCCCTGTATTGACGCAGGGGATGATAGCAGTTTATATAATGATAAGTTCTTTCCACCCTCTCAGGGAATGCTCCGAAATGATATGGGAGCATACGGCGGGCCAGAAGCCAGTGGATGGTATCCACCCCTCTATATTCAGCCACAGTTAGTAGAATTTGGAAGGGTCACCAAGGGAAGCAGTAAAACGATCTTTTTAAAAATTCATAATTATAGAAATAAGGGCATTACTGTGCCTGAAATTGGTCTTCAAGATGACAATTCAGATGTCTTCACAATCAGTAGAGAAAATTTTTACTTACCAGTGTCCGATACCCTTGATTTTTCTGTTACTTTCAAACCCGATTCGGTTGCCATGTTTTCCAATAATCTCATATTTCAAACCGAGCAACATGGAAATGTTTCCATTATAATAAAAGGGGAAGGAGTTGTACCAGAAATAAAGGTTCTGGAATCTAAGCTTGATTTTGCTAATGTTTCTCTCGGAAAATTTACCACTCTGGATTTCCACATTCTGAATTCAGGAGGTGATACGCTCAGAGTAAACCTGCAGCCTCCAGCGAAGCAGATATTCTCCCTTAGTAAAACAACTCTGAAAATAAATCCCGATTTATCATTGGATACCATTCAAGTAAGCTTTACCCCGGATGCACCTAAAAGTTATCAGGATTCTATCATTATCTTAAGTAATGACCCGGAGAACAAAAGCATTACCCTTCCTATTTTCGGCAGAGGAGTTGGCCCTGCAGTTCAGGTTAGTTCAGTAAATCTGGATTTTGGTATAGTACCAGTTCATTCCGATTCATTGCAGAATTTAGAAGTCTCCAACACAGGAAACGAAAATCTCACCATATCAAATGCGATCATATCAGGACCAGATTCAGTGGAGCTGGCCTTCGAAATTGTTAATGTTAGTATAAATTTTCCCATTTCTATTCCACCCGAAGGCAGCTATTTCCTGCCCATAAGGTTTCATCCAACGGAATCCGGAGACAGGTTCGGGCAATTAGATATCCAATCATCCGATCCCTTCCGAAATGAAATTTCCATTGAGTTAAATGGGACCGGAATAGCTCCTGAAATATCCCTATCGACTACCGACGTAGATTTTGGTCAAATCCCATTTCTCTCTGATTCCATAAAGATCTTAACTCTTTATAATAAAG
>SMTZ1_10024911_pt1 | contig 14454 bp, 9 predicted proteins | sample DeeMarSWOR136_30_FD_25667 | JGI IMG/M metagenome (IMG submission 25667) | reverse complement strand
TTAGCCTGTTTCGAGCAAAGGCAAAAAATTTTCAAGGCGCCTGTAACCACATTTTAATTTAAGAAATTGCCACGCTTTTCTTGCGGTAACATCTGCAAGTATTGGTGCATTATTGAACGATTACCCTTGCGTCTATCCAGATCATAATCTTTCCAGGAACATCGTCAATATCTTTCCAGGTATCTCGTGGTGAAAAAGTCATCTTTGACGTCGGGATTGAGCTGGATCTGGTTGATTTTCATTATGGACTTTCTGTTGTCCTGCTTGTTGACCATGACCATATGCATGGGCCTGTATCTGTGGTTGACGGTGTCCACCTCTTTTATCTCCAGAACAGAGAGCTCCTTATGCAGCTCGCCATCGAGGTCGTAATAGACCGCACCTCTTATGACAAAGTCCTTCTTGCCGATATAGGCTATCCTTTTGGAAAATCCATTCTCGTCAGCCACATCCTCGTCGACCGGCACCATCTCAATCTCCCAGCAGAGGGTGCCATCCACGTCTTTCTCGCTCAAAATTTTGTAGGTGAAATTATCCAGGATAGGCGGCGTCATATCTGCGTAAGAGAATTCCGAGCCCATGAAGCTCTTGGCTCTCTCGGTGCTGACGATCCGCCTTGTCTTCCTCAGGGCCGGCAAGAAGAGCCACATATCGTCATCCTTATCCTCGTAATCGAAGACCAGCAGCCCTGTGCCCTTGACATCAGCCGGCGAGAGAAAGCGGAGAAGCCTCTTCTCGGTCTCTCCGTTGTCGAAGAGCTTGGTCACCATGGCTATCTCCCTCACCCGTTCCCTGCCTTTACTGTCGATGATAGTTAAGGTGGAGACAGCCTCAGAGCCGGCGAGCTTGGTCACATCAAAGGCCTTATCCATGATCTGTTTGGCGGTCAGCTCTTCCTGGGCAGCAAGGCTCGAGCCGATAGCGAGAACCGCTACTAGCGCTACAAAAAACTTGACTTTATTCATATTACACTCCTTTAACGGTGTATTATTTGCGTTTGTTCCAAAGCGACAGCATGGATGTCATTGCGAGCGACCGGAGGGAGTGTGGCAACCTCATAGTTAATAATAATTTGAGATTTTCACATTGCGTTCGCAGCGACAATTTTTTTAAGAGACTTCCCTGCTTCGCTTGCAATAACAACTCTCCTTATCCATAAATTGGTGACAGAATACAATCTTCTTATAAGATTGCCACGTCACTCAGCTCCTCGCAATGACAATATTCCCTCTGCAAAAATTGGGGACTGTCCCCAATTTTTCAACTGTTTAAGCTGATCATTTTATTCGGTTCCAGAAAATCAGGCCTGAACACAAGGCACAGCGCCGGGATAAAGACCACAGCGCCGACAAGACAGGAGAAGATCGAAACTACGATCAAGAACCCGAAAAACCTAATCGGCATGAAGCCAGAGGTAAAAAGAACAAGAAAACCGACGATTACTGAAAAGCCATTGAAGATGATCCCTCTGCCCGTGGTGGTCAGAGTCTTTTTTGCAGCGTCCTGAGGCATGAGCCCCTTGTACCTTTCAGCCCTGTATCTCCAAAGAAAGTGGATTGTGTAATCCACTCCGACGCCGATCATGATCGAAGACAGCATGGCAGTCGCTATGTTCAGCTCGATGCCGAATATCCCCATCAAGCTGAAAAGCACGATCACCGAGAGTCCAAGGGGAAGGGAGGAAACAATCCCGGCCGTAACAGAACGGAACAGGAACATGAGCAGTACTCCCACAATCACAATAGCCAGGCCGAGAGACAGCAGCTGCCCGTTGACAATGATGCGGGCTATATCGGAAAGGATAAAGGCAAATCCCCCGACCAGCTTGACCTCTTCATCATTCCTTGTCATTTCCATGATCTGCTCTTTGATCGCGTTGAGCTTTGGGGTGCTGGTGGTGTTGACCCGGGCTGTGATCAGAGCATTCTCGTAGGGGAAATCCACCATCTTTTCGAAATCATCTGGGTCTCCACTCATCGAGTAGAGCATAAAATACTGGGCCACAGCGTTTCGGGTATCGGGAATGGTGTCATACCCTTCTTCTTCCTCATCATGGAGAGCCCGGCTCATCATCCGCACCACCCGGGCGATCGAAGAGGTACTGCCGACTTCCGGAAGCTCTCCTATTCTTCTCTCCAGCCTGTCAATCTTATTCATGACCCTGGGATCTTTTATATCACCGCTGACAACAACAGCTACATTCTGAGCGCCTCCCAGTTTTTCATTGATCAGCTCCGAAGCGTAGACGAGCGGGGAGTCGTGAGGAAAAAAGCGATTCGGGTCTGTATCCACATCAATAAAAAATATTCCTGTAGACAAAACCGCTGCGCAGACAAAGGAACCGATGACAATGGCTTTGGGCCTCCTGGTGACAAAATGGCCAAAAAAATGAAGGATACGGTCGAACAGATGTCTTTTGGCGGCTTCATTATTGGGATGGAAAACAGGCCTGGGCTTGGGGAGAAAGGAGACGACTGCTGAAATGAAAAAAAGACTCGCGGCAAGGGCAAAAGCCGTCCCGATGGAAGCGAGAACACCCACTTGTCTGGCCGGGATGGCGATATGGCCGAGAAGACAGAGCATCCCGGCGATTGTTGTCAACCCGGTCAGCAGCACAGGCAGGCTCAGGCTCCGGAATATCTCTTTAGCCAGCTCTCTGTTGGTCTGGGGATTTCCTTCGACGTTCAATTCCTGATATTTGGCGATGAGATGTATCCCGTAATCATTGGCCACGGCAATCAAAAAGATCGGGAGAATGACGGTGATGACGTTAATCTTCCATCCGGCCAAAGGAATTATGCCAGCCGAGACTATAATGGACATGATAACCACGGCAAAGGGCAGGAGAACACCCCTCAGCTGTCTGAAACAGATGAAAAGGAAGATGAGCATGATCAGCAGGGCCAACGGTATGAGTTTGCGAATGTCTCCCTGGATGCTGCTGGCGACCATGACCCGAGTTTCCGGCAGTCCCCCGATGACAACTTCTTCCTCTCCGGGATTCTGCTCAACGAGCTTTTTGACCTCCCCCACGATGAAGCTGTCCTCGACATCGGCCTTCAGGAGGGCAATGACAGCGGTCAAAGTGAAATCCTTGGAGACCACGGAGCCGTAGACCAGGTCATTATCCCTGATATCCTTTCTCAGTTCCTCCTTTTCCTCCTCTGTCCGGGGGATGCTCTTGACGGCCGGGTTGACGATCATGGCGCCCTCTTCGCCTTTAATGCTTTTCAGCTCGAAAAGGGAAAGCACCTTATCCACTCCTTTTATTCTTTTCATCTGTCTGGAAATGGCCTCGGTCCGCTGGAGCGTTGCGGCATTGAGCACATCATCTGTCTTGATAATCAAGATCAGCATCTCTGTCCCGCCAAAAAGCTCATCGATCTTATCGGTGTTGACCCGGGATTCCAGATGAGCCGGGAGCATTGCTTTTATGTCGGGTTCTATCTCAGCTTTAGGAATTTGAGTGGCGAAGAAGGCAGCTGTAAGGATAAAAACGGGAATGACCAGCCAGCGGAATTTCACGATCAAATCGGCGAGTGTTTTCATGTTTTTTTCCTCTTCTGCATTGGCTTTTTAGCCGCGACACCCTGGATACCGGATAAAAAAAGCGTGGCCAAGGTCTCCTTGAATTCCTTATAATAAGCATCGTCAAATTTAACTTTAAAAACGTTCTTCAAGATCGATTTGATCCTGAAGTTCATGAAGACCATGGAGATCAGGCTGGGCCCGATCATGCCCAGATGGTAGGTATCCTCCGGGTCCAGGCCGAATCTCTTGATAAGCCCGCTCATGATACCGATCATCTGCGCTATCTTCTTCGCCTTGAGCCCTGCTAGCTCAGGAAGGTCGAGGGGGAGCTCGTTGTAAGCGACAATGGCCAGTTCGGTATTCTCCCTGACAAAGTCGACCATATGACTGATCAGTTTCCTTATGCCCTCCTCGGTTCTGTGACCGCCGCCCTTAACATTTGCGAATATCGCTCAAAAAACTCCTCGAGAATAGCCTTCAGTATTCCGACCTTTCCTTCGAAATAGTAAGAGATCATGGCAATGTTGACATTCGCTTCTTTAGCGATCTCCCGGACGCCAACCGCCGCAAAGCCCTTCTGGACGAAAAGGGAAATCGCTGTCTTCAGAATCCTCTGCTTGGGTTCCAGAGCACTGTCCTCAGCCATTGTTTCCTCCTCTTCAAAAGGAAATCCTGAGCTCGGCAAACAGAGAGCTCAGATGGTCCTCTATGAAATCAAAAAGCGTGTCATCGGGGCCAGAGTAAAGCTCGCCTCCCAGAGTGAAGGTCAGGGCGTCGGTGATGTCATAAGCCATTTTCGGCCTGAAAAGGAATTCTTCAGTGGTGATGTTAGCGAGTCCGACAATCTCGAGGTTCAGGGTCTCATGGAGAAGATTCCAGCCCAGCCGGCAGGAGAATGAATGGCTGGTTTCATACTGCTGGGAAGAGATAATCCTGTTTTTGAGCTCAAGCTCGTAGAACGGAATAAAGGAAGGGAAAAACGGCAGGGTTAGAGGGGAATAATCCAGGACATGTTTTCCTATATACTGCAAGATCACACTGAGATTCCCTGAAAACTCCTTGTCCAAACCAATCACATAGTGGAGCTCAGGATTGGGAATGTAATAGAAAGAATAATGCTCAGAACCAAGACCGGCCAGTGTCGTGGAGAAGTCTGCGCCAAAAACATGCAATCTGTAGGGCATAAGAAGAACGGTTATCTCCGGCACTGAGATTTGAGCGTTCACACCTGAAAAGGGGTTGAAGCCATTGAAATAAGAGAGAGAGCAGTCAAATGAGGCCAGCTCCAGGTTCAGCTTGGCGGCGACAGCGCCGTTCTTCAGCCGGGCATCCGGATAATCGGGTTCGCCAAGGGTAACCTCTGGCGGAAAGGGGATGAGGTCGGAAAGGCACCCAGATCAGCTCTATCCTGACCGGATGGGCGTTGAAAAAAGTCCGGAGGAGAAAGTTGGCTTCTCTCCTGTCATCCTCATCAGGGGAGCGGGCAAGCATGTTCTTGGGAGTGATGTTATCAGTAGGATTAATGCCGTCAGCCCGGCCCCAGGCCACGATCTGGTGCCCGATCCTGAAGTCAAAAGGGCCGAGGTAGGCACTGACATAGGCTTCGCGCAGGTTGATCTCGGACAGGTAGTCATTGAATTCGTATCCCTTCCGGAAGCGGACCTCCGCGAAGGCGCTGCCAAATCTGGCTTTGCTGGCTTTGAGCTTGAGTGAAAATTCCCCGTACCCGCTTTTCATATCGGCCAGATCCCTGTCCGGTACTTTGCCCAGATACAACGCGCTGCGCAAATAGCCGTTGAGCTCGAAGGCTTTGTCCTGGTCTTCGCCTTTTTCAGCCTCTTCAAAAAGACTCTGGGCTGAGAGGTTTAAGGAAAAAATCAGGATGAAAACAAGACACAGGCCTTTGATCTTCATGACAGCCTCCTTAAGCCGTATAAATCAATCAAACGTTTGTTCATGACATCATTTAATATAAAAATTAAACAAACGTTTGTCAAGTTTTGATTAGATTTTAGGCTAGGAAACTCGATCAGCTTCCGATAAAGGCATAAAAAAACTCATGAATCAATGGATCAAAAAAGATTAAGTTGGGTATGAGAGGAATAAATCGAGAGGTCAGCAGGATTAACAGTACAAATCATAAATTGGGGACTGTCCCCAATTTTTCTTAATTTGGTTTAAAGCCCATCTTTTTCAACAGGGCCTTGAACCTGGGTTCGGAACGAAGGCTGTCAAAAAGCGGCCAGGTATTGATAAAGGCCAGGAAGGACTCCCGCGCCTCGCAGGCTTTCTCCAGGTATTCAAAGAGCTTCTTCTTGTCGCCCAGTCCAAAATAGACCATCGCGATGTAAAAGGGCGAGACATATCTCTTCTTCGAGAGTTCGTTCAGCTGGTCGAGCAGTTTCAGAGCCTCCTCCTTCTCGTTCATCATCGCCAACCCGCCGCCGAGATATCCCAGGGCAAAAGGGCTGCCGGCGGTGAGGAAGACAAGCTTTTTCAAAGACTCCACCGATTCCTCCATCTTATCCTGAGCGGATAGCGCACCCGCCTGGAAAAGGTAGGTGAGAGAAAAATTGGGGTCAATCTCGACGGTCTTACGGAACTGCTCCATGGCTTCGTCTTCGCGGCCGGCAAAATAATATGTACCACCCAGGACCGCGTTTATGATCAGGGAAAGCGGGTCCATTTCCAGGGCACGCTTCGCTTGCTTGACCGCCTCATCAAAGCGGCCCATGATCATCAGATACAGGGAATACCACTCCAGGGCAGTTGGATAATTCGGATTCAGCTCGATGGCTTTTTTCAACTCCTCCTCGGCCGCATTCCAATCCCAATCAAAATGCAGCTTGATCCTGCCCATGGAAGCATGCGCTTCAGCAAGCTTGTCATCGATTTCAAGGGCCTTTTCTGCAGCGGCCTTGGCTTTGGGGGAAGCTTCTCTTGGGGGGAGGAAGCCGTAATGACCGAGCAAGCTGTAGCTGTCGGCGATGCCGGTATAAGCCAGGGCATAGTGCGGGTCTTTCTCGATGGCCTGTTGAAAGAACTCAATGGCTTTCTGCAGACCTCCTTCATACCTCCTGTTCCAGAAATACCGTCCTTTTAAATAAAGCTTATAGGCTTCGGTGCTCTCGGTAGAGCGCTTGATAATCGCCTCCTTCTCCTTGCTCAACAGCTTGACTTTCAGGCTATCCACAATAGCCAGAGAAATCTCATCCTGGATGGCAAAGATATCCTTCAAGTCGCGGTCGTACTTTTCTGACCAGAGCCTGAATCCATCATCGACATTGACCAGCTGGACAGTGATCCTCAGCTTATCTCCCGCTTTGCGGACACTGCCTTCGAGAACGGCCTGCACCTTGAGCTTGGCCCCGATCTCCTGGATGTCATGCCCTTTTCCCTTGAACTGAAAAGCGGATGTCCGGGAAGCCACTTTCAACTGGTCGATTTTGCCCAAAGTGCTGATGAGCTCCTCAGCCAAACCATCGCAAAAATACTCCTGATCCTTCGTCGGGCTGAGGTCAGCAAAGGGAAGCACAGCCATAGAATTTTCCCATCGTTTTTCAACGATTTTTTCAGTATCAGTTTTTCCCTCAGGCAAAATCCTGTCCGTGGTCGGAACGCCCTTCTGGATCTGCCTTATCTCTTCAAGAACTTCTTCGGCATCCTGGTACCTTTTTCCCCTGTCTTTCTCAAGGCATCTGAGGATCAACCGGCTCAGTTCCTCGGGTATCTGAGCGTTGATGTTTCTTGGGTCAGGAGGAGCCATGCTTTTCTGTTTCTGGGCCACGCTCATGGGAGTGTCACCTTCAAACGGCACCTCTCCGGTCAGCATCTCATAAAGAATAACTCCCAGGGAATAAATATCAGACCGATGGTCGACATCCTTTCCCTGGACCTGTTCAGGAGACATGTACTCGGGCGTCCCGATCAACACTCCCTTTTCCGGCTTGACTTCTGTTTTAAGGGAGCGGGCAATGCCAAAATCCATGATCCGAACGCTTCCTTCTTTATCGATCATGATGTTCTGAGGCTTGAGGTCAAGATGGGCGATTCCCCGCCGGTGCGCTTCGCGCAGTCCTTTGCAAACCTGCTTGATGATGATGACTGCCTTTCCCGAGCTCATCGGCCCCATCATCTTGATCATGCTTTTCAAATCCTCGCCAGAGATATACTCCATGGTGATGTAATAGGCGCCTTCCTCCTTGTTGAGGTCGAACATGCGGCAGACATACCTGTGAGAGACCTGGCGGGCCAGTTTCAACTCGTTCCGGAAACGCTCTATGATCCGTTCGTCAGAAGCAATCTCAGGACTCAAGAGCTTCAGAGCGATCTTTTCCTTTATCTCTTTATCAAAGACCTTGTAGACCTTGCCCATCCCTCCCCGGCCCAGTTCCTCAAGAACCTGATACCTGCCGGCAAAAGTCTCTCCAACAGGTATTTCGATCCTTATCTCGTGGGTGTCCCCTTCAGGGGAAGAAGGCTCTGTTTCAGCAGGAATGAGCTGGGTGGCGCATTTGCTGCAGAAGTTGGAATCCGGCGGATTCTCAAAATGACATTTCGGGCATTTCATCCCATATTCCCTGTAATCGTGCAGCGAAAGAATATCAAGTCAAGGAGAAAGAGTCAAACTTAAAAACTGAGCGAAATAACGACACAAACATTTTCTATACAATGAGAACAATCCCTATTTCGCCTCCTTAATAAGGGGCCCGGCCCCTTTTCCACTCAAGACTTGAATGATGACGCATGTTTCACGGATTATCCTCGAGAATAACCTCGTAGCCTTCGCGGCATCTTCCTCGCTTTCCCAGAAAGTGATGAAAACGCCGTTTCCTGTCTTTCGGTCAGCCAGAGCACATATTCCTTTATAACCTTTAAGCGACCTTGTGGTCGGGAGAACGGTTTCCTCATACCGTTTTTTGAATTCGTCAATCCTTTCTGGAGAGATTCGAGATATGGTCAGACGTGCATACATGGGTCTCCCTCCTTTTATTTCACTCGATATTTTTTGAAATCTTAAAGTTTTTTCCCCAGTTAATGCCTTAAGAATATATAAGCAGCGGAATGAGTTGTCAAGAGCAAACATTGGGTGTCAGGCTTCCAAAACTTCAATAACTTTGTGGGTCATGACCACTTTTAACCAAAGACACACCTTAGAAACCTGTGAAAGAAGAATAATACCGACGAAGAAATCAGGAAACTCCGTAAAGCGGCTCCAGAAGAATGTCGAGATTTAATATTGAAGAAGAAGGCGAACCAAATGAATTACTGAAGTTATGGAAGCCTGACCCCAGCCGCACGCTTTCGGGCATCTGCGACCTCGGGCAAGCCCGGATCAGCGTCTTTCCAGAGCTTGAGGAACCTCTCATAATTCTCCAGGGCTTTCCCCTTCCAACCCTTCTGCTCGTGAATCTTACCTAGCATATAAAAACTCTGGGCATAGAGATCCCCGTATTCCATCCGGCCTGAGGTTAGGGAAGTAATCCTTTCATACTCCTCCAGAGCTTTGTCCAAATCCCCTATCTGGTAATAGGCAAAAGCCAGTGAATCCAGGTAAAGGGCATGCTCATCGGAGGGCTGGTACTGAAATGGCAATAAATCGACAGCCTTTTGAAACAACTGAATCGCTTGGGAATGATTCCTCCTCTCCAGCTCGATCATTCCCTCCAGATGGTAGTATCGCCTGATGATCTTTTTATTCATTCCCTGTTCGATAAGCCTTTTAAGCTCTTCGGCTGCTTTCCGGGCTTCCTCGATCAAACCCTTCTTCAGGTAAGCCAACCCTTTGATATGCAGGATATAGCGCTGATCGTCCATATCTTCTCTCTCTAGAGCAGTCCGCCATTCCTCGTCTAACAACTCCAGTGCTTTCTCCGGGCTGCCGGTTCTCAGGTAGTTATCTATGAGATAATAATGGAACATGGATTTCCAGGTCGGCTGGTTCACCCTTTCAGCGAGTTCAACCCCCATTTTAATCTGATTCCTTGACTCCTCATATTTTCCCATCAATACGTATAAAAGGGTAAGCCTATCCAGGCCGGCCGCAACGATCATGGGATTGTCTCTCGCCAAAAGCTCCTGGTATTCCTTTTCAGCCCTTTCCGGATCGCCTTGAAGCACCGCACTATCGGCTTCCACCAAATTAATGAAAAAGACTCCCGGAGCAAGCTCAGATGTCTTTTCACCTTCGGCAAGGGAAAGATCCGTTCTGTTCTCCACAAAATAACACCAGGCCATGTAAAGACGGATCTGGGGATTATCGGATACAGTATCGATGTAAGACTGGAGCACTTCCCTGGCTTGGTCATACCTCCCCAGGGCCATGTGGGCACCGAACAACCCTTGGTAAGGCTGGATAGCCGGGTCCTTGGACCGGACTGCTTTCTCGTACCGCTCGGCAGCTTTATCAAATTCTTCTAACTCTATAAATATGATCGCCGAGTTATTAAGCGCGGTCCTGTCGTCAGGGTAGAGCTCCAACAAATTATCATAAGCCTCGATGGCCTTGCCAAAGGTCATTTCGGAATCGCTGTAGAAGTCTCCCTGGATGAGATAGCGTTCTCTCTCCGAGAGCCGGCCCGTCAGTTCGAACGCTTTCTCCAGGTTCTGTCTCGCTTCTGCATCAAAGCCTAAATTACCATAAGATACAGATAAAGACCGGTAGGCCATGGCAAAGCCGGGATCGATCTCCACAGCTTTTTTCATAAGCTCGATGCTCCTCTCAAAGTTTCCGGAGCTATGGTAGGTCCTGCCTTCGATGTAGTAAGAGAAGGCCTCAGGAGAACTGGTGCTGATCGTTCCCACCTGGGCATCGATATCGCTGGCGATCTTCTGCTCTGAGAGCTTGAGATTCGCCTTGACCTTTCGCGTCAGCTCATCGACCATAGCAGGAAAGCTTTCTTCGCCTTTCCCCGTGACGTAGTCTGAACCGATGGACTCGCCTGAGCTGATTTGCTGGAGGGAATAATCGATCCGGAAGATGTTGCCGGCTTTGGAGTAGCTCGCTTTCAAAATATGGTTGACACCTCCCTCGCGGGCGACTCTCATCAAATCCTCTGAGTCATAGCTTCTGGCATCCAATAGATCGAGCTTCCTGAGGACATTGAGCAGCCTGTCTCCGCTCAGAACAGTGATGTACTTTGATTGAGTGAGGTCCGTGATCAGCCATTCCGGGAGAGCGCTCCGCCAATGGTCAAGGGTTTCATCCCCGGTATTGTTGATGAAATACATGACAGCCAGGGAAGGCTTATCAGAAGGAGGAGGAAGGACCTCCTTTTGGAGTAAAAGCTGCCAGATGACCACAGCGGCAATGATGATGGCGATAGCTGCCGCAGCGGGAATGATAATCTTCTTCAGGTTAAAGGTGACCGTAATCTCTTTCGATGTGCTCGACCTGACTCTGGGAATGACCCTTTCTGTGGTGGGAATGCCTTTCTCGATCCCTTCAAGCTCGCTCCTCACTTCTTTAGCGCTCGGGTATCTGTTCTCCTTATCCTTCTCCAGGCATTTGAAGATGACCCGGCTGAGTTCCTCGGATATCTGAGGATTGGCTTCCCTGGGATCTTGAGGAATCTCGCTTTTGTGCTTCATAGCGACAGCGAGCGGTGTTTCCCCCTCAAACGGAAGCTTTCCGGTCACCATTTCATAAAGGATGACTCCCAGCGAATAGATGTCAGAGCGCTGGTCCACGTCCTTCACTTCGGCCTGCTCGGGAGACATGTAATCCGGAGTGCCGATCATCACGCCGGCACCGGTGATCCCTTTTCCCTTGACGGTCCGGGCAATCCCGAAATCCATGATCCGGGCGTTTCCCTCCCTATCGATCATGATGTTCTGGGGCTTCAGATCCCGATGCACCACTCCCAAACGGTGGGCTTCTTCCAGCCCCGCGCATATCTGGCCGGCTATGGCAACGGCCTTTCCCGTGCTCAACTGTCCCATCATACCGATCATGCTCTTCAGGTTTTCACCGGCCACGTATTCCATGGTGATATAAGGGGTGCCTTCCTCTTTGCTCAGGTCATACATCCGGCAGACATTCCGGTGTCCGATCTTGCGGGCCAGTTTCAATTCGTTCCGGAATCGTTCGATGGTCTTCCCGTCAGCGGCAACCTCAGGGTTGAGGAGTTTCAGGGCGATCTTTTCTTTTATCTCGGTGTCGAAGACCTTGTAGACCGTGCCCATGCCGCCCTTTCCCAGCTCCTCGATGACCTGATATCTCCCGGCAAAAGTACTCCCTGTTGTCAATTCGGCCTTTGGGGTTTGGAGGGTTTTGGTGAAAGGAAGGGAAGCCTCTTCCTGAGGCTTTAAGGGCGCAGCACAGTTCCCGCAGAATTTGGTGTCAGCAGGATTATCAAAATCGCAATGAGGACATTTCATTCCCGAGCATCCCTTCTGGCTCGCTCTGTATCAGGATAGCAACTCAGGCTTTAAGAGTCAATTCAAATCATGGACGCATGCTCCCGTTTTATTAAAAAAAAGGAAGGCAATAAAAATGCGGTGAAAATGAATTACTGAAGTTTTGGAAGCCTGACCCCGATTTCAGGTGAGCATGTCGAGGAAGGTGTCGATCCGGCCGTTGAGCTGGCCCTCGAAGTAATTCTGGCTGGAAACGCTGTCGCAATCCACGCTGACAAAAGGGATCCCTTTTTTCTGAAAAGCATCTTTGATGATCCTCAACCGTCCGTAGTTCCAGCGGCATCCCCAGTGGCCGTAGTGAAACACGCCGTCCACCCGGTATTTTTCGGCAAGGTCAGAAAGCATGTCTATATAGTCATCTATCGGCCCGCAGGCCGCATTCTGTACCAGTCTTCGGGCCACGCTCCTGAAGGGCTTCTCCGGGTCTAGCTCGGGCCAGTAGATGTGATTGATCTCCTCAAAAGCGATGGAGGCTTTCCGCTCTTTTTCCAGATAACGAAAAAGATCGCTCGGAAAATAGGGCCGGATGTGAAGCCAGAGCAGCCGGTATTTTTCTTCACCCAGAGGAGTGAATTTATTTTTGACCCGCTTTTCCAGCTCCTTGGCCATGCTGCGGTAGATATCCACAGCCTGTTTGGAGCCGAAACCGAGCCCGATAGTGTAGAGATAGCCGATAGCCTCGCTTCCTCTCATCGGAGAGGGGACCGCCTGACGCAGCTCATTGGCCTGGAGGGCATATTGTCTTGCCTGATTGGAGAGTTCGATGGCCTCAACCAGCTTTTCGTTCTCCAGGCTCCGGCCGGTGAGATCGCTCAATCCTTCCGCCATATCTTCAAGCTGCCGGGCCACATAGACCACAGCCTCCTCGCCTCTTTCCTGAGGGATATCGATCAAGAAATACGGACATTCGTAAAGGAGGCTGGCAGTGGAGTTCACTTTAGCGCCAGCATCGCAGAGATGGCTGGCGGCGATCACAGCCGCCGGCTGGGGAAAAAGCCTGTCCAGGACCGCTCCGACGCCGCAGCGGAGCACAGAGCAGGTTTCCGCCGAGTGAAAGTTCTTCTCGGCGATGCTCAGATATTCATCGCTCAATCCCAAGCCAGCCAGGGCAATCGCCGTTGATTCCACGCAGATGGGGATGAGATCCAGGGCATACAGAATCTCAGAAGGCGCCCAGATCGTGGTCAAAACAAGCGGTTTATCTCCTCTAAGGGCTTTTTGGTTGAGGTCGAGCATCATATCCATCAGCTTTCGAGAGGCCTTGAGCCGGGAAGGGCTGTTTCTCACCTTATTCGCCAGTCTGGTCTTTATAAAAAAGCTTTCCTTTTTCAGCATATCTCTTGTTATTTCTTGCTGTTTTTTATCTTTCATCTTCCCTGATCCGGCTAAAGCATCTCAATAAAGGCCTCGACTCTGGTCTTGATCTGGCCGATATTTCCTCCCATAAAATCCTCTTCTATCTGAAGGACAGGCACATCCTCTTTCTCAAAATATTCCCGGTAAATCGGAAAATCATAGAGATGGTTATCGCAGAATTTGACGGTCTGGTAGATGATCCCGTCAACCTGGCAGCCCTCTACCAGCTTCTTTCCTCTTTCCAGCCTCTGTTTAGTGTTCTTCATTCGGGCACAGGGAGCTTTCGAAAGGTACCGCTTGCTTATCGCCCGAATAGGCTCACTCTCCTTCTCGATATCTCCTTCAAAGTAACGGCTGCCCGAGCAGAGGTCATCACAGACCACACGGGCTCCCGCTTCCTCTATGACATCAACCAGTTGAGCGTTGGCGAGAAGCGACCCCACGATCATGATCCTCGGTCCATTTGCCGGAGATGTTTTGCCTTTTTCCTTTTTCACCTCCGCGATATAGTTCTTGAGCTTCTGGTTAAAGTCCTTCTTGGGCATTTTCTGGCTGGCCTGGATGATCTTGTAAACAGTCCTCCCCTTTAAAAACACATCTGGATCCTTCCGGAGGGCGTTGAGTTCTCTCAGCAGATCCCGGCTCAGGTTGAATAGATCAACGGCCTCCCACAGGGCGGAATCCTCTATCTTGCGGCCGGAATAAGCTTCCAGAACGCTCTTAAGCTCTTGAACCTCCTGAGTGAAATATTCCAGAGCCAAAGAGCTTGTATCCTTGGGGACATTCATGAAATGGACGAAAGGAGTGGAGGAAACATAATGCTGCCAGGATTGGAAAAGGCCCCGCATGGCATCACAGGAATGAGCAACCACTATTCCTTTCAGATTCCGGTCCTGTGTCTTCAGCCCGAAATCCAGACAGCTTCGGGCGTAAGGACAGAGGTTGTGATGGAGGTAGGTGTCTGCCAGCTTGGTGGACGGATTTTCCTCGAGGATGCGGAAAGGATGGAAGCCTGCCGTGAATATGACCTCTTCCGGAGTGTAGGTGCAGAGCCAGCCGATCTTCGGCAGGTCGGGATCCAAATCTTGTGGAGTAAAATCTATATCAACCATCGGAGAGCTCTTCCAAAAGCGAACGGATTTATTTTTT
>SMTZ1_10005761_pt1 | contig 14458 bp, 15 predicted proteins | sample DeeMarSWOR136_30_FD_25667 | JGI IMG/M metagenome (IMG submission 25667) | reverse complement strand
CTGCCATTGCGGGGTCTCTATGAAGATATTCAAGGCAATCTCTTCCACGGCTGTGGCTAGTATTCTTCCTCTAATGTTACCTTTATTTCGTCTCCGATTGTGGTATTGAGGAAGTCAGCGGCGCTTCCGTTTTTAAGTGCTATTTCCAGGTAGCCACTGCTGCCGATGATTGCCATCAACTCTTCGCCTTCAGCATAGTAATCAGTTATACCCTGGATGAGACGCCCGGCTACCTCGATAGGGATGTCTTTGCCTGGCAGGTCAGACTTCTTGATGTTGGTAATCAAGTTGCCGAAGTGGTCAACATATAGAACAGTCCCCGTTAGCTTACTTTGATAGTCAATGAGCGGCTTCAGGATGGGAAAAACGTGAAGGGACGTTATTTTCTCTCCCAGTTCATAGGGTGATATGTCGAGGGCCAGTGCGGCGGCGACGGGGGCGAAGATATCCCTTCCATGGAATGTGGAGCTAACCGGTTGTCTCCAGAAGCGCGGCTCAGTTATGGCTACAGCTTCGAAACCCTTTCCCAGGGTCACTAAGTCCTGGTCTGGAGAATATTGAGCCACTGAACCTTTAGCTGAGGACAATTCATCGATTACATAGCTGAGGATACCGTTGTCCGGGGCAACAAACAAAGCTGAAGGCGTCTTCAGGATTACTCCGTGTCGCTCACTACCCACACCAGGGTCAACAATAGCTACGTGGACGGTTTTCTTGGGGAAATAGCGATAGGTGTAACCAAGGATGAAAGCGGCTTGGTAAACATTCTGGGGCTCGACGGAGTGAGTAATGTCGACGATGTTGACTTCAGGATTGGTGCTCAAGATGACGCCCTTCATAACGGCAACATAAGCATCATCGGCACCAAAGTCGGTGGTCAAGGTTATTACTGAGTTCACGTTAAGATTAAATTATGTAGAAGATTTAGCAATCAATACTGCCATGACAATGAAAGCAATAATCAAAATGATAGTAAGGTTAAGCAGGGTTTTTTCCACTCCTCGCCGTGAACGGTAAACAGAATCAGCTTGTCCAAAAATACCCCCGAGGCCACCACCATGTAGTTGAAAAAAGATAGTGACAATTAAAGCTATGGCTAATAACAATTGGGCAACACCAAGATAAATAGGCAATTTATCCTCCTCCTAACTGTTGCATAAGGATTTTCGTTACCACTGATGGGTTAGCTGCTCCCCTGGTCGCTTTCATCACCTGTCCAGTAAGAAAAGTCAAAGCTTGTTGTTTGCCAACTTTATAGTCTGCCACTGCTTTGGCATTATTAGCAAGCACCTGCTCCACTATTGTTCTTAGCTCGGTGATATCGCTGATTTGACTTAGTTTCCTTTCAGCCACAATGTCGCTGGCTTTCTTCCCAGTATAAAACATTTCTTCAAAAACTGCTTTAGCAACAGGGCCACTGATAGTCCCTTTGTCCACTAAATCGAGCATTTCTACTAGAAGGCTTGGGCTTACCCTGCTATTTTCAATATCACTGTTGGTAGCATTAAGCAATCGGCTGAAGTCGCCTAACAGCCAATTGCTCACCATTTTTGCCTTGTTAAGGCTTGTTAACTTCAAGCACTCTTCGAAGTAATCGGCCATTGCCTTGGAACCTGTTAAGATATTAGCATCATATAGAGGCAAGCCGTATTGTGCCATGACCCGCTCTTTTCTAGCTTCGGGTAATTCAGGTAATTTCGCTTCAATTTCCTCTATCCACGCTCTCTCGAAAAGCAAGGGGGGCAGGTCAGGCTCAGGGAAATAGCGATAATCATCAGCATATTCCTTGCTTCTCTGGCTAACGGTAACACCTTTCTCATCCAGCCAGCCTCTTGTTTCCTGAACTAGATTGCCTCCTTTATCAAGGACTTTTCTTTGTCTTTCCGACTCATATTGCAAGGCTTGATACACCGCCTTAAAGCTGTTCATGTTCTTAACCTCAATCTTTGACAGCAATTCTTTGCTGCCTGACGGGCGAATGCTTATATTTGCATCGCATCGGAAGCTGCCATCCTCCATATTGCCGGTAGATACTCCCAAATAGCGGAGGATAGTGCGTAATTTGATAAGGTAATCTCGTGCCTCTTCAGCAGAACTGATTTCGGGCTCGCTGACAGTCTCCATTAGTGGAACTCCAGAGCGATTAACATCCACCAGGCTATAATTTCCTCTATGCCACAGTTTGGCCACATCCTCCTCAAGGTGAACCCTGGTGATATTGACTTTTTTCTGGCGTCCATCGCTGTCAATGGCTAGCCAACCGCGCTCCCCAATAGGGGCATCATACTGAGAAATTTGGTAATTTTTCATCATATCAGGGTAGAAGTAATTCTTACGGTCGAATTTGCTATATTCAGCAATGGTGCAGTTTAGAGCCAGGGCAGTCATTATGGTGTATTCCACTGCTTTCTTATTGATAACCGGGAGCGTGCCGGGCATACCCAGGCAAATAGGACAAACATGAGTATTGGGTGGAGCATCAACGTATTCGGTACTGCAGGAGCAGAACATCTTGCTCCTGGTTAATAATTGAGCATGGACCTCCAGGCCAATGACTGTCTCGTAATCCATAAAGCTGGTGTAGTATACCAACCTGTCTCGGTGGTAGCAAATATTCCCTCCCTTATTAAAAATCAAACATAAAAAGTCAAAATGACAAACTAAAATGTAAAAACCTTCCTTATTTTGATCTTTAACTTCTGACTTATTCTTGCCCTTTGATTTTTGAGTTTTGCTTTCCTAAGATTGCCACGCCTTCGCCTCGCAATGACAATGAAAAACGGCGCAGTGACAATAAGGAAGCTCGTAATGACAGGTAAGGGTTATTTCTTCTTGGCATAGACATATGAGTTAAAATAAGTATTATGGAGCGAATTATCGAGCTACTGGAGAAGGAGTATGGCAAGCGAGAATGGCATCCTGATGGGAAGCCGCTTGCTGGCCTGGTGCGAACCATACTTTCTCAAAATACCTCGGATACAAATTCGGGGCGTGCCTTCAATGTGTTGATGTCTACCTTTGGTAGCTGGCAGGCTATCGCCTCTGCTCCTGTGCAGGAAATTGCCTATGCTATCAGGGTGGGTGGCTTATCTAGAATTAAGGCGGTGAGGATAAAGCAGATACTCAATGAAATCGAGGAAGAGCATGGGTGTATTGGCCTTGATTTCCTCAGCTCGCTGAATGCACCTGAGGCTAAGGATTATTTGATGCGGTTGCCCGGAGTAGGAGAAAAGACAGCTAACTGCGTGTTGCTTTTTTCGCTGGGTAGTCCCTGCCTGCCGGTGGACACTCATGTTTTTCGGGTAGCTAAACGCCTGGGGCTGATTGACGCTGAAGTATCGATAGATAAGGCGCACTACCTGCTGCAACAGCAGGTCCCACCATCAAAGGTTTATCAATTCCATATCCACATGATAGAGCATGGCAGGAAGGTATGCCATGCTAGAAATCCTCAATGTGATAGCTGTATATTGAGGAATGACTGCCCCAGTTCGTCCGCCCATTAAAGGTAAGTGGTATAATCTTTGCCATGGCACAGATACTGCAGAGTAAGAATCTAGCCACCAAATTCCAGATATTGCTGGAAATAGCAGCAAGTCAACCGAATATACAGCAGAAAAATATCGCTGAAAAGCTGAATATCACCCCGCAGGCAGTCTCTGAATATGCTAAAGAGTTAATAAGCGATGGCTGGCTTGCCTCTCAAGGTCGCTCTAGATATAAGGTGACCAAGGAGGGTGTGGACTGGATTTTGCAAATGGCGCGGCAGCTGCAAAGCTACTGCTCATTTGTGAACAAGGTAGTGAGCGATATATCGGTTTCTACGGCAATAGCTGCTGATAATTTATCCAGTGGTCAACCAGTTTCATTATATATGAAGGACGGCTTGTTATTTGCCTCCGGTGCACTAAGTAAGGGAGAGGCAAGGGGGATAGCTGTGCTCGATGCCGCGAAGGGTGAGGATGTGGGTATCTCTCAGATAGAAGGGGTAATAGAACTGGAGATGGGCGAGGTAATTATTTGCAAGGTACCAAATGTGCGGGAGGGAGGGTCACGGAATGTTGACTCAGCTCGACTAAAGGAGGAGCTGGATAAAAGCAGGTTGGTTGGGGCTACTGGTAACGAGGCCTTGATTACCTTAAATAGCATAGGTGTAAAGCCAGATTATCGCTATGGAGTTAAAGAGGCGATGGTGGAGGCAGCATCCTGTGGGCAATCATTCCTGGTGGTTTCTACTGAGGATGCAGCTTCAGAGATAGTTCGAAGACTGGAAGAAGAGGATCTGGAATATAAAATTGTTGATCTGGCGCGAAATAAGCGGTCTATCAGCATCTGATTGCTGCATAAATACCATCAAATATTTCCTTCCTGACATTTAAGCGCGCTCACAAAAAATTCACAATCTCCGGTTGAGGTATTGACAGTTCATTACAGGGTTGTTTACACTATTGCAATCAAGTACACTTGTCTAGAATAAAGTAGCCTTGTTTACGAAGTGAAAGGAGGGCTCGAAATGGCTGATATCACAAAGAGAATCGTTGCTTTTCTTGGCAGTTTATTGTTAATTTTTGCGCTTATATTAACTATTTTGCCTATACCCATAGTTGCCTATTCTGATTATCCTTTATCATCCAGTGATACTGAAATAGCCAGTGCTTTAGATTACTTGCGTAACAACCAGACAATTCAAGGTGATATCGGAGGTTTTGGTACTTCAGCATGGGCGACTATGGCAGTAGCTGCTGCTGGAGAAGACCCACATGATTGGAAAGCAGGAGGTGATTCTATTGTCGATTATCTCGCTGCTAATGCGGGGGATGCCACTTCAGTTACCGACTATGCCAGGATGACTCTAGCTATAATTGCTGCCGATGAAGACCCAACGAGCTTTGGGGGCAGAGACTTTGTAAATCTGTTGAAAGGGCAATACAACAGCGGTCAGATTGGTGACACGTCCTTGCTCAATGATGATTTCTGGGGTGTGATGGGGCTTATCTCCGCTGGGGAAAGCCCGAGTTCAGAGATTATCGCTAATTCAGTGGCTTTTATTAAGAATAATCAAAACGGTGATGACGGTTGGAGTTGGGGAGTAGGGCAAGATAGCGATGTCGATGATACTGCCTGCGCTGTGATGGTTTTGATTGCTGCTGGGGAAAGTTCAGGCTCAAATGCTATTACAAATGGCCTAAATTATATTAAATCTCAGCAGGCGGATAATGGTGGCTTTCTCTCCTGGGGAGCAACTAATGCAGATACAGATTCCTGGGCAATTGACGCAATCGTGGCTGTGGGGCAAGACCCAGTGAGTGCTAACTGGACTAAGAATGATAGCACCCCAGTTGACGACTTATTGAGCTTTCAGCAGCCTGATGGTTCATTTTACTGGCAGAATGGCACTCCAGGGATGAGTGTGCCCAAGACCACTGCCTCGGCAATACTGGCTCTTCTGGGCAAGCTGTATCCAGTCAAAATTCTGGAACCTGAGGAAGGGATGCAGGTCTATGTAAGGATTGAAGGACAATCCAGCAATATCTGGAGTGGGAATGTAACTGTTACCGAGTCTGATATTACGGCTGATAATAGTGGTACCACTTATCATCTATCAGACCCCACTGCGCTGGGAGCTCTGGATGAAGCTTCCAACCATGAGGAGAGGTTCTCGTATTATGTGACCGATGAATATGGAGGACTATATGCAGAATCGATAGCCGGTGAACAGCCGAGTGGAGCAAATGGTTGGATGTATCGGGTAGATTACTATAGCCCTAGCGTTGGCGCTGACCAATTTATATTTGCTGAGACAACACCTCCGGCTCCTCCACATGAGGAAGTGCTTTTTTATTATGGAGCTTGGACTGACCTTCCCTTAAAGACATCTGTAAACAAAACTGCAGTGGCTAAGGGTGAAGAATTCAGTGTCACGGTGAGCGTATATAATGATACTGCTCACGATTGGTCAACTTGCGAAAATGCTACTGTCTATGTTGACCACGATTACACCACTGGCAGTGATGGCAAGGTAAACATCACTATAGATAGGGATGACACCTTTAAGCTCTTTGCTGAAAAAAGCGGCTGCATCCGAAGTAATGAGGTTTCAGTCAAAGTGGGGACAGGAGTGAGTTCTCAAGCACAGGTCAGTTTATCTGTCACAATTACCCCGGCAATCTCTATTGAGGTAACTCCTAATAGTATCGATTTTGGTGATCTGACACCAGGGTATACTAGCAATGCCTGTGGTATAACTATCGACAATAAAGGGGGTATGTCAGTTACGGTTACTGCTGAAACAACTGATCAAGCACAAGGCTTGTTTGTCAATGGACTAAAACTGGATAATAATTCGTGGCGTTCGTTTAGTAAGACAATAGATGCTAATGACAATTTACAAACTCAAGCTAAACTGGCTGTTTCCCTGAACTATGCTGGTGTGGGACAAAAGGCAGGGACTCTGATCTTCTGGGCAGAGGAAGCAAGTTAGCATGCAAGGCAGATGGCTGCTCACTTCTTTTTGTCTGGTGATTGCCGTCATCCTTTTGTTTCCTGTTTCACTGTTGGCAGCAGGGGTGGGAATTGCTCCGAAGGAGCTAGAATTCAATGCTTACCCTGGCCGTTCAGCCAGCGAAACTCTCTATGTGATCAACACAGGGGATAGCGAGGCGGAGTATAGAGTCTACGCAGAGGAAAAGTATAAAAATTGGTTCGACATTACACCGAGTGAATTTACCTTAACTCCGAGTGAGGTTAAAGAAGTGCAGATAACCGTCTCTCCTCCCTTGCTTTCAGTTGGTGACCATGCTGATTACATCTATGTAGCTGCCACAAATCCGTCTCCACAGCTTGGTATGGGAGCGGGGATCAAGGTGCCCGTTCACCTTCATATCGCTAGCTGGCCGTTGTATGTGGCGATTGGCATGGTTGTTTTGCTTGCAGCTCTAGCAGTGTTTTTCGTCTGGAGAAGGAGCAGAGTTCGTTAACATTATGTTATTGGGAGCAAAGCGAAGCAATCTCTTAAGACTTGTTGTAATTGCGGTTATTGTTGCTTGCCTGCTTGCCATTCCGTTAGGCGGCTGCCAGTCAACGCCATCAGGGCAAATTGAAGTAAGGGTAATCGTTACCCAGGACAACAGCACTCTAATGCTGGATGAACTGGTCAAGTTGGACAATGGTTCCACTGCTATGGACGCATTACAGCGGGTGGCTACCGTGGAAACCAGGTATGTAGGAGGGTTTGTAGAGGCGATAAATGGCGTCCGCTCTCAGTATCCAGGAACAAATAAGGACTGGTTCTATTATGTTAATGAGGCATCACCAAATGTCGGAGCTGCTGCCTACATACTCCATGATGGTGATGTAGTGCATTGGGACTTCCACGAATGGTAAGCTACAAATATAGTGACAAAGGCACGGTCATCCACAGGCTTAATCCGTGGTGTAAGTTGGCCTGGATTGTCAGTGTTTGTATCCTTGCGCTACTGTTCGATAACCCCATTTATCTTCTTCTACTATCTTTATCTACATTACCGGTAATTTTGGCAACCAGGGCATGGAAAGAATGGCTTTCGGTGATGAAGTTCGCCTTCTTTTTATGCTTATTAATCATAGTCATCAATGCCTTGGTAAGCAATCAAGGTTCTCACGTCCTGTACCAATTCCCCGTTACCATTCCCATAGCCGGTGCCCCTCGAATAACTCTGGAAGGGATACTCTGGGGGGTGGGGAATAGCTTGAGATTACTGGCGATAATCTCCGCTTTCACTGTCCTTATGTTTGCCATTCATCCTGATGACCTTATGTTGGCTATGGTGAAGGCGAAATTACCTTGTAAATCAGTTATGGTGACAAGCTTGTCCACCAAATTTGTTCCTACTTTGATTGATGATGCTCAGTGTATCGCTGATGCTAAGAAGAGCAGGGGCCTGGAGCTCGATAAGGGAGGGCGTATCCAAAGAGTCAAAAGCTATGCCTCTATCGCTATTCCACTGTTATCTAACTCCCTGGATCGCGCTGTCCAGGTGGCTGAAGCAATGGAGTCACGGGCGTTTGGCTCGGGGGGAAAGAGAACTTTTTATAAGGAGTTGAAACTAAGTAAAGTTGACATAACTATTTTATCGTTCGTTTTTTTCTCTATTGCCTTTGGAATCTTTTTGCGCTGTTCAGGGCAAGGAGGATACCAATATTATCCCATTGTCGAAGCTGTCAGCCTTACTGCTTCAGAATGGGCTATGTTATTTGTTTTACTTCTCTTGGTTAATGCCATGCCTATACTGGCTTTACTAAAAAGGAAGGTGTCTCTTGATTAGCATAAAGAATCTGACCTTTTACTATAGCGGCGGTGATAAGCCGTCTCTTCGCGACATCGACCTTGAAATTCACGATGGTGAATTTGTGTTGCTTACCGGTCCCTCTGGAGGGGGAAAGTCGAGCCTGTGTCGCTGTCTAAACGGGCTAATACCCCATTTTTACGGTGGGAAGATAACCGGCAAGGTGGAGGTTAATGGTCTTGATGTAACCAAGCATTCCACCAAGGAACTGGCTACCATGGTGGGGATGGTATTTCAAGACCCCGAAAACCAGTTGGTGGCTATGGATGTGGATAGCGAACTTGCCTTTGGGTTGGAAAATCTCGCTTTTACCAAAGAGGTGATCGCCAGGAGAGTGGAAGAGGCACTGGATACAGTGGGTATTGCCAGCTTACGACATCGAGCAACAAGTGAACTTTCCGGTGGTGAAAAGCAGAGAGTGGCGATAGCCTCCGTGCTGGCGCTTTACCCCGATATCCTGGTATTGGATGAGCCTACTTCGGAATTAGACCCCAAAGGTGCTGAAGATGTCCTTAATGTAGTCGAGCGGCTAAATGATGAGCTGGGCATCACGGTGATATTGGTGGAGCACAGATTGGATAGGGTAGTAGCGCACTCCGATAGGGTTATTGTGCTGGAGAAGGGCATGATTACCGCTGACGGAGATCCAAGGTCAATTCTCAGCGATGGAAGGGTTTGCCAAAGTGGCGTTGGTATACCTCCCATAATTAAGCTTGCTCAAGCTGTGAAGAGCAAAGACAACCTCATTGATAACACTCCACTGACGGTCAAGGAAGGCAGAATAACATTAGCTAAAACTCTTCGTCATTCTAAGCCCTTCGCCTCTCGGCATTCCGAGCATCCTTCATTGTCATTGCGAGCCGAAGGCGTGGCAATCCCGAGACCCTTCGCTATCGCTCAGGGTGACAATAAAGAATCTGTCATTGCGAGTGAAACGAAGCAATCTCATCTTAAGCCTCTAATTGAGGTGAAGAAGTTGTGGCATGTTTATCCTGATGGCTTCGTTGCCGTAAAGGGTATAGATTTGAAGGTATGCCCCGGGGAATTTGTCGCCATTATGGGACGGAATGCCTCAGGGAAGACCACGTTGGTCAAGCACTTCAATGGCTTGCTTAAACCGACAAAGGGCGATGTTGTTCTTGATGACATCAATACTAAGGAAGCGACTGTGGCTGAATTATCTAGAAAAGTGGGCTATGTTTTTCAAAATCCCAACGACCATTTATTTTGCAATACGGTGGAAGAGGAGCTTGCTTTCACCTTGAATAACCTGGAAGTCCAGGGTGAAGAAGCTAAGCCATTGATTAAGCAAACGCTGGAAAGATTTGATCTGATGCAGTATAGATACCAATATCCCCGCTTCTTGAGTGGTGGAGAGAAACAAAGAGTGGCTTTGGCTTCTATCCTGGTAGCTCAGCCCCAGGTAATTATCCTTGATGAGCCTACCAGGGGGATGGAGTACCGGCTAAAGGCTGAGTTAATGAAATTTCTGGACCAATATCGAATAGATGGCAGAGCGGTAATTCTGGTGACTCAGGATGTGGAGATAGCGGCTGAGTTTAGCGACAGAGTAGTATTGCTCAGCGAGGGAAAAATCGTGGTGGATGGTCCCAAGCGGGAAGTGTTATCACGGGCGTTGTTATTCTCGCCCCAGATAAACCGCCTGGCACAGGCTCTTAGAAGTTATGGCATTCCCGGAGATATATTGACTGCTGACGAGATGATTGAGGCGTTAGCATGAATAAAAGATATTTCCCTCTGGCATTGATGATATTTCTTGGCGTGGGTCTTTCTATTTGCTTTGTGTTAATGCCTTCGTTAAATACCCTGGTGAACTGGGCGTTAATGGCGACCCTGCTTGCTATCCTGGTCATACTGGCCTTCTTCTTCAGTTTTGAGTCAGTTACCCAGAGCTCCAAGGAGATAGCTTTGATTTCCATGTTAGCCACTATGTCGGCGGTGTTGAGAATTCCTTTTGGTGCCATTCCCAGCTTTCAGCCATGCACCTTCTTGATAATTTGCTCTGGATATGTCTTTGGTCCTGTATCTGGCTTTATGGTGGGAGCGATGACGCCGCTCATCTCCAATTTCTTTTTAGGGCAGGGTCCCTGGACGCTATACCAGATGCTTGCCTGGGGGTTGGTAGGGTGTGGTGCTGGCTATCTGGGGCGATTCATGCGTCGTTCCACTCCAGAGTATGTCATTGCGGTGAGCCAGAGCCCTGAGTGTAGCGAGGGGACAGCGGAGCAATCTTGCAGCACTCAGGGGAGCTTCCGCGAAGCAATCGCATTAACTGGAAAATGGCTGGTAAGCTTTGGCATTATCTCTGCCTTTATCTTTGGATTTATAATGAATATCTATTTCTGGCTCTACTTTGCTGGCCCTCTGACGCTTAGCACTCTGCTCTTCGCCGAGCTTAGCAGCTTCTGGTTTGATGTTTCCCACGCTGTGGGTAACGCTATCTTCCTGGGATTGTTTGGCACCAGGACCATAGCCATAATGGAAAGATACAAGAAGCGATTCACCTGGGCCTATCAGACTGAATAACCATTAGCGGCATCGGAATTTCAAACCCGTTAAGTAGAAAATGGTTGGTGGGCTTTGGCATTGTATCCGCCTTTATCTTCGGACTTATAATGAAAATCTATTCTGAGTATACTTTGCCTATGCTTGCAAGTAGCACCTCGCTCTTAACTGAACTTAGTAGCTTTTAGCTTAATGTTTCCCACGCTGTGGGTAACGCTATCTTCCTGGGATTGTCTCGCACCAGAACCATAGCCTGCTGAGGTCGAAGAAGCCAGACCGGGATAAGTGGAGAATCACGAAGCAACATACCATTCTATCGGAGCATAAATCTTGGTATACTGTCCCTATTGATATACTTCCTTGTTGGAATAATAATATATAATATATGTGGTAATGTAGGACCGAGGTGAAAATAACAAAAATGGCTGGTAGCCAGGGTTGCAGGCCTTCAACTAGGCAGAGAACTAAGATGTCAGTGGAGAAACTACGTTGGGTTTACCGGGACGGTCTTACTGCAGTTAGAGTAACCAGTCCCGGAAGGGAGTTGAGGGTTGTTGCAGCTATGGAGGCATTAGCATGCAAATAGATGAACTTCTTCGCTTAATGGTAGAAAATGATGCCTCAGATTTACATCTGAGGGTTCCAAGCCCACCGGTGCTGCGTATCGATGGTGTGCTCATACCGCAGGAAGATTTAGGACCAGTTACACACACAGATATTAAAGAGGCTTTTGAGCATATTACTGTTGAAAGTCAACGGAAGGCTTTTGACCAAAAACTGGAGTTAGATTTAGCCTATAGTATTCCTGAGTTAGCTGGATTTCGAGTAAACGTATTAAATCAAAGAAGGACAATGAGCATCGCCTTCCGCCGGATACCATCCACAGTTCCAACTATTGATGAACTCGAGTTACCCCAGATTTGCAAGGAGCTTATTCTTATGCCCAGGGGGCTTATCCTGGTTACCGGGCCTACCGGGAGTGGTAAGAGCACCACTCTAGCCGCAATGATGGACCATCTTAATGAGAATGAAAGACGGAATGTCATCACTATTGAGGACCCCATTGAATACTTGCATCAAAACAAGAAATGCATCATCGCCCAGCGAGAACTGGGTGATGATACTAAGTCATTCGCCGATGGATTGATGCATGTTCCCCGTCATGACCCTGATGTGATTCTCGTGGGCGAGATGCGTGACCTGGCGACCATAGGCGCAGCTATCACTGCAGCGGAAGCAGGACAGCTAGTGCTGGCAACATTACACACCATTGATGCTGTCCAGAGTGTTGACCGCATAATTGATGTCTTCCCTCCTGACCAGCAACGCCAGATTAGGTTACAGCTATCCCAGATAATAGAAGCGGTGCTGTCGCAGACTCTGTTGCCACGGGCTGGAGGCAAAGGAAGAATAGCGGCTTTTGAGATTTTAATTGCTACCCCTGCTGTTAGAAACTTAATTCGCACTAGCAGAACATTTGAATTGCCCGAGACTTTGAACCAATCATTAGCTTACCTGGTGAAAAACCACAAGGTCACCGCTAAAGAAGCTATGGCGAAAAGCAGCAACCCGGAGCAACTTAAGAAGTTGATTCATGGGCACTGATGCATCTGCCTCTTAGATGTCAGCTTCAACGTCTGGGTCCAGTTAACCAAGCTACAGAAGCTCGGTCCGGTAATGTACATTTCGCTCAGGGTGACAAAAAAGGATGTCAGTGTGTCCCCCTTTTATGTCATTGCGAGTGAAGCGAAGCAATCCCGCTCGAAATAGCCACCCATAAATTGTTGAACACCGTGGCTTATTTCGTGCGCATCACGGCGTTAAAAACCCTGGCCAGGGTTTCTAAACCTGGCCAGGGTAAACCGCCCCTTCGACTGCCCGCGCAATCAAAGGCTTAAGTCCAGGTTCGCTGGTTAGCCTACTTGAAAATTGGGCGACCAACTGGCAGAATCACTCTTCCAAAGCCCGTAAGCAGCCCTACGGCCATACCAAGGTAGAGCATTATCAGCCCACCTATAAAGATGAACCAGCCAGCTATTTTCCCTATCAGTGGCCATATCCCCATTGGCGGGAAACCCTGCATGAGGTAAACGGCCATTATGAATATACCAATCACAATTGTGAACAGGGCCAAAAATGGTATCCAGCTCGTCCGTCCCATGACTGGCACAAAAGTCGCCAGAACTATTCCCAGTATGATGAATACGTATCCGTTGACAATTGTGGTGGGGATACCAGGATAGCCAAGCGCCAGTAACGGCATCCCGCCCCACAGCAGAAATACGTAGGTCAGTGCCGGGGTAGCGAAGAAGAGTACTCCGAAACATAAATTCAGGACTCCGTTAATTGTATCTCCATTTCTCAGGCCTATCAGCCCGACGATGGTTAGGATTACCCCTGCCGCCAGAAGCCAGGCAATGAAGATGGACACATCTGTGATTGCTATCCTCTCTGTCAAGATTGCCCAAACGGCAGTGTTGCCAGCCGCTACGGCAAACAAGCCCGCCATCGTGGGGTCGCCCCAAGTTGACCCTTGCTGAGCCATTTGTCACCTCCTTTGTCACATATTCGTTGGGGAACTACTATATAATAGAGTGTGGTGCTGTTGTCAATACCTTGTGCGCATCCAGTTGCCTGGTAAGACATTGCCTCATTTAGCTGTTTCCCTTCTTTAGCCTTTCAAACAGCGGGGCACGGCATCAGGAGTTATCCGCCTCTATTCCCAAATATGATAAGATAAGGCGGCATTCTAGTCCTGGCAGTGGCTATTCCAAACGCCGGAATGAGATTACACGAAAGGCAGATAGGGAGACGTGAAATGATGAAAAGGTTTTCCCTGAAGAAGTTCTTCCTGATGGTGGGTACATCCATTAGAAGATTCTTCACTTTTGAAGAAAGTGCTGAAGGCAGGAGGAGACGAAGGGAACTATTTGTACTGGCAGGGATATTTTGTGCCCTGGTGATAGGCGCTATTCTTGTTGGGGTTAGCGATAATATACCAGGCATAATTCTGTGCTACCTGGCAGTCATCACCTTGATCGTCGCGGTAACACGCACCTGGAAAAGAACGAAGATGTTCTTAATCTTGCTGGGAGCATCAGTGGTTGGGTTCATTGTCTTTGTTGTGCTGCATAATGTCTTTTATGCCCTGACCATACTCACCAGCCACATCACCGCATTAAGCCATCTGCTGGAGGTCTTTCATGTGTCGTTCTTCATTATTGCTGTTTTCCTGTGCCCCGCCGCTTTTCTAGTAGGGGCTGTAGGCAGCATAGTCCTCGCTATCAAGGGGCGCAGAGGACAAGCAACGGGATAATTGTAGCTTGCCTGGGGCAAGCTGTGTGCGCTTTGTTCTTCACCGAGCTTGGCAGTTTCTGGTTTGATGCCTCCCATGCTAAGGAGTACTCATGAAGCATAGCTGCGATTCAGACTATAATCAGCACAGAAGCGTTCAATCTCTTTTGCTAAATGACTAGAGCACGATAATCAAGGATGGGGAAATTTATGAGGCCAAAGCCCTGTTTGGCTCGGGGACACGTGGGCGTGATTCAGCATGAGCGAGCACTGGCACCTTGCCAATGAGCCTTTCCACTTCCTCTCTATCATTA
>SMTZ1_10011665_pt1 | contig 14463 bp, 30 predicted proteins | sample DeeMarSWOR136_30_FD_25667 | JGI IMG/M metagenome (IMG submission 25667) | reverse complement strand
ATTCAAATGAATATTTTGTTGATATAAAAGATTTTGATAGAGAGATTATTGAAATCTATGATGATGGTAGGAAAATTGCTTATTGTGATATAAATAATGAGTATAATTTCAAAGCTGATTTAATTGTGGAGAGGAAGTAAAATGAGCAAATACTATTTACAAAAAGGTGATAGATGTTATGCAACAGAAGTATTTGTTATTTGGGATGGAGAAAAATTTGTATTAGATGGATTTGAAGGTGATGTATTTTATGTTGAAGGTGGTGTATTTTATGATGGTACTTTAGTACATTGCTTATTAGTGGTATAATTGTTGGTACAACTATTACTTATATTGGTTGGATAAAATCAGTTAATTCGATAGTTGAATTTGTAATGCAGATTAAGGAGATAATAAAATGAGTAATTTAGAAAAAGCAAAACAATTATTACAGCAAATGCCAAGTGATGTTTTTCTGTTTATGGTATCTTGTTTAGGAATAAATGAAGATGCTTTGTATGAGTTAGCTTGTGATGTTCTTGAACTATTAACAGAGAAAGATTTAATTGGTTTTATAAAAATATGTAAATCTGTTATGTTGTGGAGAAAAAAGAGCGGATGGAATTTGTAAGGCATATTGCTTATGCAAAAGATGGCATTGAAATTTTAAAGGATGAAACCAATGAGGAAATACAGCAATAAAGAGATTGAGATGTTTGCACAAGATTTATATACTAAAATAATTTGTACTCATAGTATTAAAAATGCTAAAAAAATATTAAGATTAACTATAAAGAAAATTAAGCAAGAAATTGAAAGGAGAAAATGATGATAGTTAATGGTTATAAAATTGAACCTTACGCAAACCTTCAGAAAGCAGACCTTTATAAAGCAGACCTTCAGAAAGCAGACCTTCAGGAAGCAGACCTTCAAAAAGCAGACCTTCGGGGAGCAGACCTTCGGGGAGCAAACCTTCGGGGAGCAGACCTTCGGGGAGCAAACCTTCGGGGAGCAACCCTTTGGGGAGCAAACCTTCGGGGAGCAGACCTTCGGGGAGCAGACATTTGGGAGGCAGACCTTGGGGAAGCAGACCTTCGGGGAGCAGACCTTCGTGGAGCAAACCTTTGGGAAGCAAACCTTCAAGTAGCAAACCTTTGGGAAGCAGACCTTCGGGAAGCAGACCTTCGGGAAGTAGACTTTCGGGGAGCAAACATTTGGGGAGCAGACCTTCAAGGAGCAAACCTTCAGAAAGCAAACCTTCAGAAAGCAAACCTTCAAGTAGCAAACCTTTGGGAAGCAGACCTTCGGGAAGCAGACCTTTATAAAGCAGACCTTTATAAAGCAGACCTTCGGGAAGCAGACCTTCGGGAAGCAGACCTTTATAAAGCAGACCTTCGGGAAGCAGACCTTCGGGGAGCAGACCTTTCACAAGCTAATGGGATTGAAACTGCAATTGATTGGTTAAAAAAGAATTTCAAAACTAACAACAAAGGATTTATAGTTTATAAGGCAATTGGTGCTACTTATTATACATTGCCAAAAAGTTGGGATAAAATTAAAATTGGAGATTACTATCAAGAAAATGTGAATTTTTATCGAACTGAACCTTGCGGATGTGGTGTTAATTTTGCTACACTTGATTGGATTAAAAGGGAGTTTAGACATAAAATTGCAGTTGAGGATATAAAAGTTAGGAGATGTTATTTACATTGGGAGGATTTAGCTGATATTGTAGTACCATATAATACTGATGGTAAAGCTCGATGTGCTAAACTTGAAAAAGGAAAGATTATTAAAGTAAAAATAGAGGAAAATTAGAGGTAAATAATGATTAAATCAGATGAATGGCAAGTAATTGTAATTGCAGCAATATTGGAGAATTTAGCTGATAAAAAAATTAGTAAAAAATCTGCTGAAAATCTTATTGATTCTCTTTATGAGGATGATTATAAAAATGATAACGATTATAATGATAGAGTATTTGGAAATGATGAATTTTTTCTATGATTTTTTTATTTTAGTTGTAAAAAACAGGCAAAAACCTGTATATATATAGTAATATATGGAGAGATGTTATAATGACCAAAAAGCAAATCAAGTTAGCTACTTTGTTAGTGCCAGCACCTTTAGGTAAAGGTTTAAGTTGGAGTGAGGCAGCGAAAGAATTGAAAATTAGTTTATCCGCATTTGCACAACGAGTAAAGACATTCAAAAATAAACACTCCAATATTTATAATACAATTCTATCTATGAGACGAGCAATGTATTTACAACAAAATAATAGAATAATGTTGGTTAGTGATTGGAGTAAATTTGAAAATAAAATTAAAGAAAGGTTTTAATAAAATATAATGAAGATAACAAATAATAAAAATAGACCAGAAGAATTTATAAAAGCTATTAAATTTTATCAACCTAAACCTGAAAGAATGTCAACTACACATTTGATTGATGAGCCGTTGATAAGAACATTACAAATAGAAAAATGGGATGATATTATTGTTGATGTTTCTGACTTTACTTTGATGTTATTAGGCATAAGTTTTCATAAATATATTGGTGAATTTGGTGATGAGTTTGCTGAACATAAGTTTGAGGATAAAGTTGATAGTTTAATGGTTGTTGGTAAAGCAGATTTATACAAGGTGGAAACTCAATCAATAGAAGATTGGAAAGTTACAAGTGTATGGACATTGGTTTATGAAAGCAGAGTAAAAGAGTGGGAAAAGCAATTAAATGTTTATGCTTGGCAACATAGAAAAAGAGGATTAAAAGTTACTAAATTAGTTGTTCATGCTATATTAAGAGATTGGTCTGAAAGCAGAGCATTAAAAAATAAGGATTATCCACAAAATGATTTTGTTAGTATTGAAATACCATTATGGAGTTTTGAACAACAGGAGAAATATATAAAAGACCAAATTCAATTTCATCTTATGAATCCAAAAGGTGAGTGCAGTCCTGAAAGCAAGTGGCAAAAAGAAACTGCTTATGCAGTTATGAAAAAAGGTAGAAAATCTGCATTAAGAGTTTTTGATGAAGAAGTTAAAGCAATTGATTATCAAGTTGGATATAATAAATCAACCTATATTGAAAAAAGGCTTGGAGAATGTTTAAGGTGTAAGAAGTATTGTTTAGTTAGAAGCGTTTGTGAGTATGCAAAAGGAGATAAATAATGGCTGAGTATAGTAAAGCAGAATTAAAGGCTTTTCAAGAAAAAGATTTACGAATGGTTCGTATGAATTGTTTAAATAGGGCAGTTGATTATATGACTTCACCTAAAGTAAACATAGAAGGATTAACAAATGAAGATGTTGTTATAATAATAAAAGATTTGGCAAATGAATTTGTTGATTGGGTTTATCAAGATATGGTTAATCCTATTGTTGATAAATTAAAATATAGTGGTTTAATGGATGAAAATATATTACCCGAACCTACTGTTAAGCAATTAGATATTCTTAAAGAGATTGCTTTTCAAACACAGGTTGAAATTGAAAAAGTTAAAGAAGAAATTTATAAATGGAAAGGAGCATATCCAAGTAAGAAAAATAGTGTTGTAAAATGTGTTGAATATTTGAAAGGAAATAAAAATGAGTAAGATGATTAACATTAAAGGTAGAGAAATATCAGAGGAGACTGTTATTGAAGCATTAAAGAAACATTGTAATTTTGAAGAAAAATTTAAAGAAAAATATATTTTTCAGGCAGGGGATATTGCAGTTAATTGTAATAAGGAAAAAAGAATTATTGTAGGAACATGTGGCAGACTTGTTTCTATAGATGCAAATGGCAATGAGCAATCAAAAAGTCAACAATCGTTTGAATCTTGGGGTTATGAAAAAATTGGTAAGTTAAAAGATTTATTGGAGAAGATATAATGGCTTTAAAAATTGAAAAAATAAAAGGTGGTTATGAAAATGGCTATATTGTTAATTTTCACGGCAACGATGACAGTTTTTGTTTTGTAGTAAGTTTTGATGGTGAAGATTTTTATATAGAAACAAGAGATAAGAAAGATGATTATGGTTTAGGTATTTATATTAGTAAAGAAGAATTAAATGCAGTAAAAGAAGTAATAGGTATAATATTAAATGAAGTAGATAAGGAGGAAACATAATGGCAAATAAACCAGTAAAAACATTTAGAATAGGACAAATTACTATAAGTTTATGGAGAAATCCATCTGAGAAATATGGAGATACATTAAGTGTTACTATACGTAAGCAATATAAATCTGGAGAAGAATGGAAAGAAACTAAATCATTTAATGTTAATGATTTACCCAAACTACAAACAGGATTGCAAAAAGCCTATGAATATATAGTGTTGTCTGAAAGTAAAGATAATAATGATGAACCAGATTTTTAAGGAGAATTAAAATGAGTGTTAAAATAATACCAAAAATAAATAATGATGGTTTAATTTTTATTGCAGAATTAAAACAAGGAGATTATTTTATTGCGGATGATGTTTTGTGGATATTGGTAGACACTGACTCCTTTGCAATAGACCTTACAACAGGAACAGAAGCGGAATTTTCTGTTAATGAAAAAGTTATTCCAGTAGATGTTGAAATTACTTGGAAAAAGAGACAAACAAAGAAAGATAAAAAGTGAACAATGAAACAATTATTCCTATACAGCAAGATATACAACAAGTCCTTATTAATATTGATAAAGAGGAAGAAGGAATTAAATCAGGTATTGATGAGCTTGATAAGTTTACAAGAGGATTTCATAAGAAATGTTTAACAGTTGTAGGCGGTAGAGCATCAATTGGTAAAAGCAGTTGGATGGTTGATATAGCATTAAATGTAGGAAAAGAAAAATCAGTAACTTTATTTAGTTTGGAAATGGATAAGAAATCAATAGTTGAGAGAATGATATGTAATTTAGCTGGTGTTGGATTACATAAAGTGAAAACAGAAGAATTAAATCAAAATGAAAAAGATGCTCTTTATAATGCTGGTATGGAATTAGGACATTATGATATTAACATTGATGATTCACCTTTTCTTAGTCCAGGTATATTGCAATTAAAACTTGACAAACATACAACTGATTGTGTGATTATTGATTATTTACAGATGATGAGATTAAAAGATAGACAAACAGCAAGATATGAAGAAATTGATAGGATTGTTTACGGTATTAGAGCAGTTGCTAAGAAATATAATGTGGCTACTATTTTATTATGTCAATTAAGTAGAAAGGTTGAAGAACGTGATGACCATAAACCAAGAATGAGTGATTTCAGGGAATCAGGTGGTGTTGAGCAAGCTGCTGATATTGCAATCCTTATTCATAATCCTGGTTATTATGCAAGAATGGAAAATGCTGATAGCTATTCTTTATTGCCGGAAGAAGCTGAGTTTATTATAGCAAAGAATAGGCAAGGGCCAACAGGTACAGCTAAGGTGCAATTTCATCCAGCTTTAATGAGTTTTAGAAATAGAGAGGAAGGGTTTTGAAATTCTCTGATTTAAAAATTGCTAAGGAAACAAGAAAAAATATCATAGCTTTCTGTCCTTACCATAAGGACTCTAACACACCTAATCTTTATATTATAAAAAGAGGGGCAATGGCAGGATTTTATAAATGTTTTGCTTGTGGGGCTAAAGGATATATGGATTTACCAAAGAAATATGAAATGAAAAAAGAGAAAAGAAGCAAACCTGTTGATATTAATTGGTTTGGGTTAGTTCTTGATTATTTAAGTGGAGGATTAAATTTAGGTTATCCTGGAGATTTATTTTATAAAGGCTCATCAAGAGATTTTATGATTGGTTGGGATATTTATACAAATTGTTATACTATCCCTATGAGAAATGAATATCGAGAGATAATAGGAATACAAAGAAGATTTTTAGATAATAGTAAATGTTCTGTGGAAGGAAGTAAACTCGGATTGTTTATAAAAGAATTAGGGAATGTTTTCTCAAATTGTCAACAAGTTATTATTACAGAGGGATTGAGTGATTGTGTGGTTGCAACAAAAAATTATGGATTTGCTGCTATTGGCAGACCATCTTGTAACAGTTGTGAGGGAATGGTTGAAAATTATTTAAATATAAATTGCAGTAATTGTAAAGAAGTTGTAATAATAACGGATAATGATAACCCAGGAATCCGTGGAGCTAAAAGTTTAGCTGATAGATTAAAGAAAAAATACCAAGTGAAAATTATAGCTCCACCAATAGGGATAAAAGATTTAAGAATGTGGAAAGACAACGGTTTAACTAAAGAAAAATTAGATAAAATTATAGAAAAAACTAATGTTTGGATTTAATGTGGCTAAGAAGAAAAAACAAATAATACAGAATCATCATATAATATATCCCGATGGTAAGAATAAAGAAGTTACTCGGAAGGTAAGGAAATCTATACATTGGATTATTACCCAGATACGGCGACACAATTACTTAACCTGTCAAGAAATAAACTGTATAAAATTAGAATGTGAATTAAAAAGGAGATATAATAATGAACATATATAAAATAATTGAAATAATAATAACAATATTGTTAATTATTTTTATATGTGCAGCAGTCAGCGGTTGTCATATATTTCAAAAAAAGGATAACAATATTCCCATTATTAATGAACCGGAGGATATGATTTATAGAACTATCTATAAAACTAACTGGCTGGCTACTGCTGCTATACTTGGCTGTGGTGCAAGTTTCTTTGCTTTTCTTAATGGGCATAATAAAGGATTACAGTTGATGGCAGCTTGTTTTTTAGTATTAAGTATGGTACTAATGATTTCAAGATATGCTGTATGGATTGCTGCTTGTTGTTTAGTGGGTAGTTTAGCTTTAATGGTTTATACTGTATTAGTTAGAAATAGAGCGTTGAAACAAACTGTTTTATCTGTTCAGAGGTCTAAAAAGTTAACTTGGGAGGGGTTTAAGGATATGGCAAATTCTATTCAAGATAAAGCTACTAAAAAATTGGTATCAAACATTAAGACAAAGGATAAATTAAATGGCTGAAATTTCATTAACACAAAATCAAAAGGCTATTGTAGATGATGAAGATTTTAAAAAAGTTTCACAATACAAATGGCACGCTATGAAATATATGAATGGTTTTCGTGCAGCAAGAAACTGTTATGATGAAAATGGAAAATGTAAACATATTTACTTGCATAGATTTATTACTTTGGAAAAAAGATGGGAAATTAATTCATAAATATAAAAATGAATTAACTAAAAAGGAACAAGAAGCATTTAAGGTTTTAGGTTATGAGTAAATCAGATGCAGGAAAAGGTGATTGGTATAGACCTGTGAATAAAGAAAAGTATGATAAGAACTATCTAAGAATTTTTGGTGTGGTTTGTCCACAATGTAATGGTAAAGGATATTTAGAAGATTTTGGAGTGCAAAAAAATGAAAAAATAAAAACAAAATGTTTGATATGTCAAGGTTATGGTTATGTTGAAAAAAAATGAAAGGAAATAAAATGTCAAGAAAAATAGAAATCAGTGATGAAACTTATGAAAAAATTAAAAGTCAATTAACAGAAGAAGAAAAAATTGAGATTGATAGCTATGAAGATTTAATTGGTAAAAAATGGTTTTTTAGAACTGTAACATATCATTCTGTGGGTAAGGCAATAAAGCAAATTGGAAATTTTCTTCAATTAGAAGATGCGTCTTGGATAGCAGATAGCGGTCGATTTATGAACGCAATTAAAGAAGGAAAATTAAGTGAAGTTGAGCCTGTTGGTACTGTTTTTGTTAATTTAAATTCTGTTGTTGACTTTTTCCCTTGGAGACACACTTTGCCAAAGGAGCAAAAATGATTAATATATTATTTTTAAAGGCTTGGTCTCAGCCTTGGTCTCGGTCTGGGTCTCGGTCTCAGTCTGGGTCTCGGTCTCAGTCTGGACTGTGGTCTTGGTCTCGGTCTCGGTCTGGACTGTGGTTTCAGTCTTGGTCTGAAATGTGGCCTCGGTCTGGGTCTCGGTCTCGGTAGTTGAAAAAATAAATTAAAAATGAAAGGAAAAGAAATGAGCAATTCAGTATTAATTACTTTAATTATTTGTATTACATTGTTAGTAGTCTGTTTATTAAATAAGATTCAGTAAAGGAGATTAGTATGGGTACAATAGCAATATTGTTTGGTGTTCATATATTAGGTGTATTTCTTAGACCACTATATGAAAAGCTATTTCCAAAACTTTTTGGAAAGTAATCAAGATTAAACAATTATGGGTTAGGTTGGGTGGGCGAATAGGAAAACAAAATGCAAATTGATATTTATTGTGCTTGTAATAAAAAAAGATGTGAAGGAATATGCAAAGAAAAACATCTTTTTAGAAAAAGACAGCAATTCGATATTTGTCCTGCTGCTTGTAAAAAAGATGATTCAAGGAGAAGGCTAACAAATTTTACAAATAAAGATTTAAAGGAAATAATAAAATGAGTGAAGGTTTAAAGTTTGATAAAGATAAATTGAGAATGGATTTAGTACCAACTACAGCTATAAAAGCTATTGCTCAAGTCTGTGGACATGGGGCTGCAAAATATGATGAATATAATTGGGCTGGTGGAATTGCTTTTAGTAGAATATACGCAGCTACACTAAGACATCTAATAGATTGGTGGGAAGGAAAAGATGATGACGGAGAATCTGGAATTAACCATATAAAACACGCTATTTGTAATTTAGCTTTTTTAACTACATATATCACTTATGCAAGTAAATATAATGAGTTTGATGATAGACCATTTGAAAAATTTTTAACGGAGGATAGAACAAATGAATAAAAAACCAATGATATATTATTCTCATCCTATTCGTGGGGCAGCAGGAAAGGATGCTTCTATTGCTTATATGCAAAATAATTGTAGGAGAGCAAAAGAAAATGTAAAATTGTTAAGAGAAATTTATCCTGAAGTAGATTGGTATTGTCCTGGAGAAGTAGATTTAATAATCCAAATATTATATACACAAGGTAAACTAACAGAAGATGAAGAATATGACTTTGCTGAAGAAAATAATATACCACGATATTATTTTAAACAATTAAAACTATCAAATGTTGATTCTGAGATGTTATATAAACTCATAGATTTTGCTGCTTTTGCTGCAATAGAAAGGGAATATAAAGGAGAGAATAATGAATGACAAACCAGAATGTAAAAATATAATGGATGCTACTGGTGATGAGTTAATATGGCTTAGAAACCATAGATGTAATGCACATGGTCATAGATACATAAGCCATTTTAATTGTTTTCTTAGAGAACAAGATATTAAAGAATCAATTGGTATTCTTGATATTGAGGCTACACAATTAACAGCAGAATGGGGCTATATGCTTTGCTATTGTATATTGCCATTAGAGGATAATCCATTAATTTATAATGTTATTAAGCCAAGTGAAGTTAGAAATCCTAATAAAAGAGATAAAAGAATACTTGAACAGTTTTGTAAAGATGTAAAGAAATTTGACACATTAATTGTATATTATGGCAAAGATAATCCCTGGAGATTTGATATTCCATTTTTAAGAGCAAGAGCTTCTAAATGGGATGTTGCTTTTCCTAAAGCAAACACTAAGAAAGTTATTGACGTTTATGATACAATAAAAACTAAGTATAAACTCCAAAGAAAACGATTGGTTAATGCTTGTACTTGGTTTAATATTCCAAGTAAACAAACTAAAGTAACACCTGAAACCTGGCAAAATGCAGCAGCAGGTATTCAAGAAGATATTAATAAAATTCTACAACATTGTAAAGAAGATGTTTGGTCATTAAAAGAATTGTATAAAAAGGTATATGAATATAAATCAACCAAATCAAATATATAGGAGAATAAAAATGAGTGAAAATTACATAATGTTAGATGGTAGGAAAATTGAAATCAGTTATGAAACAGCTAAGAATTTAAGAGAACAATTTAAACCAGAAAAGAAATTTGGAGATATTGTAACATATAAGGCATCTGGTATTAGAAGGATTTTATTATATGATGAAGATGGAAAACTTAAAATATACAGTAAAGATGGCAATATCGTAAGTAATGGTAAAAGTGATTTCTACATTCCAACTGGAGAAAATATTTTTAAGGATGACTATCCATTGGATTTAGACAGTTAAGCCATTTTATTACCCTTAAATTAGGTACAGTATTATGGGTACTGTACCTATATTTATTTTATTAAAGTTATAATAAGATTAAGTATAGATGAAGCAGCAATTGTTAAGAAAGCTATATTCAATCTGCTATGAAAATGAAGATGATTTGATAATTGTAATTCAATGTTCTTTAATCTTTCATCTAATCTTGCAATAGAATCTATAATTTTTTCACCAGTCATTTTTATTTCCCAACTTTAAATACTTTCATAAAACTTTCAAGGTCTTTTCTATTAGCTTTATCAACAACTTGTTGACGAGCAAATTTAGTACAACTATTAATAGCATCGGTTAATATATTTCTTCTATCCTCAACTGACATTGCTTGGTATTCTGGATGTTGAATAATGAATGGCAATAATTTATTTGTATATTGATTGACAAGTTTTTGATATTCTTTATATCTTGGTTTAGTTAGAAACCAATTACTTCCAATTCTTCTCGATAGCCCAGGAAATTTAATAGAAAGTAAATCCATTTCAGATTGAACATTTTTAGGTAATGATTTAAATACTTTTTGTCCTGCTTTTTGACTTTCTTCAACAATCTTAGCAACTATATCATAGTTCTCTCTTTCAATTCTTGCCTTAGCTTCAGCAATTTCTATTTGAGGACAGTTTGCTCTTATTGCTTTCTGTGCATCAGAGCCAATTTCATCCCAATTCTGTCCAAAAAATTGTCTGGAGTAGTGGTCTTTTAATAAAGTAGCATTTTTAGATTGAGTTCTTGGATAAGTCTGAACACCAATTCCTTGAAATGCTAATGTACCACCAACTAATCCACCCATTAATCCTTGATGTTGGAAAGCATCTATCATATCTTGAGCAGCAAATGGAACAAAATTTTCATAGATTGTATTCATCATTGTTTCAGTATTCATTTCAAATTCTTTACCTATAAATGTAGTACCAGATGAAGCATCAGCAATCAACCCAGGAACAGGAGCTAATTTAGAGCGAATAAATCTTTTAACTAATTCTTTAGCATTAGCATTATAAATTCTTTTAGTATCTGTTGCTTTTCTTTCGCCGGTCAATAGTTGGCAAGCTAATCTCACAATAGGAGAATAACCTGCCCAAAAATCTATTCTTTCATTGCCAATTCTAATCTTACCAAAATCAGATGAACGTGGGTCTGGTTCTACATCTATCCCAGGAATTAGCGAAAGCAATCCTAATATTGCTATACCAGAACCTACGAAGGATGCAAGATTGCCCCATAGTATTTTCCTTGCTGACCAAGACATTCTTGGGTCAACTGCATACGCTAAACTTTGAAATCTTGAAATTACAAATCGTGGTGAATAAAATACTACATTGGCTGCTGGTATGAATTGTTTAAGAAATTCAATATTACCACGTCCAGTTGTAGCATTAAGAACCTTAGCTAAATCTTCATAATCTTTATCTGATTTTCCACTACCTTCCCACTGTTCGCAAAAATGATTCCATAGATGCCATCTTATTCCATTGTTGCTTGCAACATAAGCTAATTCAGAACGTTTGATTACTTCCCCCCATCCTGGAATCTTTTTAGCAAAATCTCCCATAAATGCTTCTGCTCTTTCAGTTAATTCAGCAAACTCATCTACACGAACTTTATCAACACCGGCTTCTAATCCTTTATCATAATATTCCAGAGTTTCAATATCTTTATTTAGTTTCTGAAAATATCCTTCAGGGTTTTTTCCTAAAAGAGTTTTGTACCCATTCCAAAAAGCATATTTACCCCATATTTTAGGATGTATAAATGCCCAAGTAAAACCCTGCCTGCCAGCAAAAGATACATCAGCAGATGCTTGCATAGCTCTTGGAGTATTTAATGCTCTCATTATCAACCAATAATAATCCTTATTATATTTTGAAAAGAAAGTAGCAAATTGAGGGCCAAATTGTTTTCTTAATAATTTCTGTTCAGCATCTTGTGGCACTTCTCCCATAAATGTTTTATTAAGAGCTTCTTCAGTATTTATTTTTTCACCTGTTTTTAACTTAGGATTATTCCTAATTTCCATTCTTAATTCAGCTTGTCTATCTGGTGTAATTTCAGGCCCAATTGGAGTAAACATTGCTTTAGGTATTTCACCATACATTTCTGCTTTAGCTGCCCACAATCTCCACTTTTCCCCATGACCTTGTATCAATTTTTCTTCAGCTTTACCAAATTTTTTACCTAATGCCAATCTTTTTGCAATTTTTTGTTCTGCTTTAGCTAATTTAATTTCAGGTTTTCTTTGTTCTAATAGTCTAAAATATTGCTCTCTTGCAGTTTCAGGTTTTTCTTCTATGTCCTGCCATTCCTGCCATTCATGCGGAATAGTTGTTCCATCAGGAGTTACAGTATCGGTTTTCATAGTTGCTTTAATTGTTGCACCAGCACCACCTAAAATACCGCCAGCTACAGCACCACCTAATGCAGCTTCACCCATTCTACTACCAATTGCCCACCAATCAATAGAACCATCAGGTTTTCTTGGCAATGCTTCTGGCCCTTCTGTAAATCGTGGTGCTATAATAGATACACCTTCTTGAGCAAATTCTTCAAGACCTTCTTCAACAGATAATTTTAAAATATCACCAGTAAAATTTTTTAATTCTTTACCAGCAGCTTTCCAGGCTTTCTTTTTAACACTATTAATAAATGATTTAAGAGAATGTTTCCCTGTATTATGAAATTTCATCAATCTTCCGATTTGAACAGCTTCAATAGCAGCATTAATAGAACCAACTATAACTCTTTCAGCCTGTGCTTTTTCTTCAGATGCTCCTCTTGCTTTAGCTTCATCATAAGCAGCATCTCCCTCTACAGAAAATCCTACCATAGCAGCACCAATTGGGCCAACCATATAACCACCAGCTAATGCAGCACCCATATAAGGAATAGCCTCACCAACTACCCTACCAGCCCAAGCTGCTGCTCCACGATGAGTTACAGGGAATTTTTCCTCTGCTCTTGTTATTCTTGCTTTAGCTTCCTCAGCTATTTTAATTGGTTTCTCAACACCAAGAGCGGGCAATACCCCTATTTTACCCCACAATGGAGATAAGGTTTGAGCAGTACCAACAACAGCTTTGCCAGTTCTTAAACTTCCTCTAACAACAGCTTTACCAAACTCAGATAAAGTACCAGTAAATCCGGCAGTAGGTAGCTTAGTGGTTGGTAATTCTGCTGTAGCTGTAATTGCAGGAGCAGTTGTAGGTCTATCTGTTTGTCCCCAATCAACTATTTCTTTAGCAGTTGTAGGTCTATCTTTTTGTCCCCATTCTACCATTATTTTTTAGTCCTTATATCTCCGTCTGGATGAATATATTGAGTTCCAGATGGAAGTGCATTATATTCTGCCTCTGTTTTAGGTTCAGCTAAAGTACCAGGTAAAACACCAGGTAAACTACCAGCACCACCAGCACCACCAGCAGCAATTTGTTGAGCAAAAATATCAGATAAACTTGCTGGTTTTTGTCTTTGCAGCATAGAATAAACTGGAACTCCAGTAATTATTTGAAGTTTCATAAGTTGTTTTTCTTCAGCAGACAATAATTCATCTGATTTATCTATTGCTTCAAGTTTGGATTCAAGTTCTCGTTTCTTTTTAATTCTTATTCTTTCTTCTTCAGCAAAATCAGTACGAGAACGTATCTCCATTTTTTCAAGTTCCCAATTCCTTGCTCTTGATTCAGTCTCTAATTGCCACTGTCTATCAAGCAATCTTAACTGTTTTTGATGTTCCATTTCAGAAATACGCTCAGTCATCCTTTCAGCAATTTCAGCTTCTTTTCTTGCTTGAATTGATTTACCTGCAAGAATAGCAAGCTGTCCATATAAACCAGCTAATCCTGGTTGTTCGATTCTTATAGCCACTGTTATTTCTCCTATTTAATTATATCCTCTGGCACATCTTGGCCTGGCGGTGTTATTGCAGCAACTTCAATTGAATATCTTTGATAATCTTCGGCAAAATCAACTGCTCTAATTACAGCTTTTACAAGCTCTTTTAATACACGCTTTGCATAATCTTGATTTGTTTCTGCTGCGTCTTTGGGGTCATATCTGAATGACCAATGCCCACCACCCTCAAGTTCGTTTGCATTTATTTCGATTGTCTTTCCTGCAAGTGCGTTGAAACTATCTAAAACTCTTTGTGTGTTATCTGTTGATATTGTTAATGTTATTTGTACGTCTGGCATAATTTCTCCTTATGCGGCTTTTGTGCCTTTTACATAAAACCATTCTGCGTCAGTTCCGGTTGTAAAACATATATATACATCCGTACCAGCGTCATTATCATCAAGTATTCCGACAAATCCTTCTCCTACAGTAGCAGGTGTTCCAA
>SMTZ1_10007351_pt1 | contig 14465 bp, 13 predicted proteins | sample DeeMarSWOR136_30_FD_25667 | JGI IMG/M metagenome (IMG submission 25667) | reverse complement strand
TATTCATTCTAGAACCACGTGCAAAACCTATTAATGTAATTCCATAAGCAAAAGCCAATTTGATACCAGATTCTATTGCTGCTGAAAATGAAGCGACAATTGGAATTTTTGCTCTTATTGCCTTCAGTACTGAATCACTTGTTAATCTACCTGTTGATGTTAGGAATACATTTTCAAATGTGTGCTTTTTTAGAAGCATTTCACCAATTACTTTATCTATAGCATTATGTCTACCAATGTCTTCTTTTAAAGCCAACAAATTTCCTTGAAAATCAAAAATAGCTGCACCATGACATCCACCAGTTTCTCGATATAATGGTGTGTTCAATTGCATTGTCTTGATGGCAGAGAAAATGATGCTAGATTTTATTCTGATTGTGTCTTCCGACCACAGTTTCTCTTTTATTTTTGCTTCATCTAATCTACTTCTAATTAGTTTTCTCCAAGGTGATGATATACCACAAGTCGTATCAACAACTCTACTTACTGGATTTATATCAATATCTTCAGTATTAAACTCTACTGTATCTTGTAATTCAACAAAAATCTTGTTTTCTGATTCTGATATCTTTATTTCTTTAATTTCGTCCGCGGCATTTATTATGCCTACAGAATATAAAAATCCAAATGCCAATTCTTTAAGATCTTTAGGTAAGCAGATTATATTCACTAAAGGTTCTGAATTAATAAAGATATCAATAGGATTTTCGATAACAACGATATCTTGTAGATTTTCTTTCTTTTGTTTGTTAAATTTTATTATATTTACCTTTCGCTTGAACAAAAATACAACCTAAAGTTTAGTCTGAAAATTTCATTATTAATCTTAGTCTAAATTAGTAATTGATTCATAGATTTTAAAAAAGACGTTTATTAGCTATAAATCTGTACAACACCTGGTTCTGCAATTAAATTGAAGTTTCAGATGATATTGAATTATTAGTAGATTCCTCTTCTGCCACAATCGCACTTTCTTCATCTCCTTCTTCCAATTCAACTTCATCTTTCACTTTTTTAGGTCTTCTAATAAAATATCGCCCAATTAAGGCAATTGTAACCCCAATAAATTGTAAACTAGTACCATACGTAAAAAAACCTTTTAGTCTATCTAAATAGGCTATTACTTGTGGATCAGTAATTATATCTGTAGCATCGACTATTCCTGAAACTAACCATACGATTAGAGCTAGAGAACCGAAGGTTAAACCAACTCCAATTATCCATTTTCCTAATCTAATTTGCTTAAAAATTACTAGGATTGCTCCAAAAATTATGGCGCCGCCACCCCAGTCTGCGATAACTTTAATCACAAATAAGATGGCTCTTAATAATGGTATAAAATCTGGATGTACTTCGCCAGAAATCAAATCGTATAAAAATTCGTATACCCCAATACTGCCAACTGCAAAACTTATGATCATCAATATTCCACCAATGATCAATAGAGTTAATCCAGTTTTATTTCTCATATTTTTGAATACTCGTGATTGTTTTTAATCTTATATCTTATAATCATAAGGAGAGATATAATTAAGATTATCAAGAGGTTAATTAAATAAAAACTTAAATAAAACCAATTCTAAAAGAAATTATCCCTTTATTTGAAATTATTTGCGATTTTACTTATTATTATTTTAATTGGAAAAATGGAGATTACAGTTGCTACACTAAGAAGGAGAAATATACCAGGATTATATCGAGTGGTTTTACAACATAAACAAGTTATTATCTCATAATGCAAATTCGCAAAAAACATTATTCCCTTATTAAAATTGAATTCCCATTTACGCCATAGAGCTAAAGCTTTCATTCCTTGAGAAACAAAGATCATCGGATATAACTCATTTTGTACTTTATTTACAATTTTATCGAACCATTTTGATTTTCCGCTTCTATTAGAAAACCATAAACGAGTTATCCAATTATCAACCTCCTCATCGTAACAGAAGGCAAAATTCCATCCAGGCCACCATTTAAAATTTGTATCCGTTGAGGGTGCCCAAGGATCATAACGCCATGAACCAGAGTTGAGATCATTATAATATAGAGTAATAGTCGACTCTGAAAGAGTAGAGGGCATGGGGTTATCCCAGGACCAGGATTGAGCGGACCAAATCGAATGATTTCCATCAAATGTCGAATACCAGGGGGAAGTTTCGCTTGGGATTCCGCTTATATTTCCAATTACGTTTAATGCAATTCCTATATTTCTAAGAGATGCTTGGAATATCGATTTTAAAACTTCATGTTTATTATCCCAATAAAAATCAAGCACATAAATGGGATTTGTGTCAGTAATATTTTGCCACTCAATATCGGTACTACTAGCTGTTAAATTTCTAGTTAAACATAAATTACTAAAATTATAAAGATCTTGAGTATATGTATATGTGTTTGGATCCTCATCAGTTGTAAGTAAAATTTTCCGTGCTTTTGTGAGATTATAATCCGCTAATGAGATACTAGAATTATAATATATATTGTCCTCTCCTAACATCCCCCCAGCTCGTTTAAGAGATTGACGGTACGGTTCTTTCATAAGAGTGCTAATATATAAATCATAGTCAAAAGCATAGGAAATTGCTTTCCTAAGCGATCGTGGGATACCACTTGGGTTTCCCTGATCACTAAACAAAGAACTAATATTATCTCTATAATTATATGGTGAACCCCAACTCCACCACGTTTCATTAATGCAATTTAATGTAATTTGTGTTATATAATCGGAGACACCATATTCAATATAATTAATATTAGGGTTCGCTTTTATAGTATCAAAATCTAGAGGATCGTATTGAGTATCGACAATAACATAATCAATTTCGTGATCTAACAATGCAAAAGTCATAGCATATTTCTCTACTTCACCTTCGGGGAAAGTAACAACCTCTATTCTTTCGATATCAAACCAATTACCATTTTCAAGTGCAGATTTATTCCAATAATTCTTATTTTTTAGCATATAGCCCCGTTCATTTATTTTATCGTGTTGTTGAAATATGTACGGTCCTGTCCCAATCATATGATCTACAGCAGTTGGATTTTTGGGATCTTTTATATCATTTTCAAACCCATAAATACCTCTATCAAAATAATCTTTGTAAGTATTCATCGAGATCATCGGAAAGTTTAGATTCTTGATTTCAAACGAATTCCAATCATTAAATTCTACTCTTATTTTTCCACCAGACTGAGAATTTTCAATAATTTTTACTTGCCTTACAATCGGATACATATCATATGGAGCATAATGGATTGGACCATCTAACACAGGATCCCATCCCCCATAGGGATTAGGATTATAAAGGGTGACATTTGTATCGATAAAATACCCTGAGTATTGGTCTGTAGTGAAGGTGACTCCATCAGAGTCGTATTCAGATAGATTCCAGTTAGCAGTAAAAAAGGGCTTGACAGAGTCAACGTCAACCCAAAAATTTCTCATAAATCTGTTATCAAAATTACTGGCATTACCGGTTAAATTACCCGTAATTAGATACAATCGATCAATATTCCATTTTGCAACTGTAGCATTCCAATTAGAACCGTCATGAAATTCAACATCTTCTCGAAGGGTAATATTGAGAGCTTTCACCCCACCTCGATTTATAAAACCCTTTGAATTATTTTCTTCTAACCAATATTCAAATTCCCAAGATAAAGCGAGACTAGGTTCTGGATCAATTGAATCCTCAGGTATATAAAATAAAGACTCAAGGCAATTAATAGAATAATATTTACTTAAAACATTATAATCATCAATTAACACAGGATCCCAATATTCAATATTGCCATATGTTCCCACTCTAAAATCCATCTCTCTGTCTTGGTACTTGTCATTTTCGTAAGCTATTAAATATGACAAAAAGAGAGGTACAAGTATTGATATTAAAATCAAGATAGTAATGATCAAAACTCGATTTTCTTTTGATATCATCTATTTAATTCTCGTCATTTTATGAATGGAGGATTTAAACATTAATAGATGTATATCATTCTATTTAATTTTAACCAAAAATAAAATAGTTTCTCATATAACAAATAGAAATTATATAAAAAGAACAGAAATTCAAAAATTATTAAGCAGCGATAAATAACCTGCCATTGGAACTATTTGATATTATTCCGGTTTTTTTATCAATTTTCGAGTGGTTTTTTTCTACAGAATGATCTCCGCTATATTCCACAAATTTACCATTAATTTTTTCTCCATTCATTAACTCAATTTCTTTTACTTCACCGAGTTTTTTATAGGAGGGGAGTATTCTTGACACTTTACCTTTCACTACAATTGTACCCCTCACTTGATCTGCTCCAACACATCGATTGCAATTACCTTCAACTATAATGGTGCCTCCATGACCATGAATTCCTAAGAAAGATCCTGCACTTCCACATATCAATGTTGGGAATCTATTTGCTGGCTTTGAACCATTAACCCATGTTAAAGCTTCATCTCCTACTTTACCATGAACTTTTATTATACCATTTTGCATTCCTTTCCAAAAACCTCTATATGCAGCACCAACATAATGACCTGCATCTCCAGTAATCTCTAATTCACCACCATTTAACATTGCTCCTGCCCAATCATCAGCATTTCCATTAACCAGCATTTTACCACCAGTCATTCGATTGCCAACATGCATACCTACGTTTCCATTTATCTCAATTTCACCCGCACTCATCTTTTCACCAATCCGCTTGACATTAGAAAGATTTCCTTCTATTATTATTTTTAAATCAGTTAATTCTCCTGATTTCCCAGATATATCAAAAAATTCCCCCAAAGTTTTTTCTTCATTACCATAATATACTATTAATTTCTTGATATCTGCCAAAGTTTTTCCAGTGAATTGATCTGGGCTAATAACATCTGCTTCTAGAGGAAATTCAGGCTCTTTTTTCAACACTAATTTTATTTCTGTCATTGATTATTCCCCTTTTTTCTTCTTTACAACTTCAATTAATCGTTCTAATATCTCATTATCAGTTAAACACTCACCAGGAGCATCTTTTACTTTTCTCAATCTGAGAGGTACACTATCCATTCGATATGCTGTTCCTTCACATTCAATTCCAGCAATAGCAGGGGGTAGTATTACATCTGCATTTACAGAAGTCGGAGTGTGATGAGGTTCTATAGATATTAAAGGATGTTTAAACATATTTTTTACTGCTGCTGCTGGAAAATTGCTTGCAGGATCAGATGCTACTATTAAAGAAGCATCAATTTCATTTCTAATTAGTACGTCAACAGACGAGAATTCTCCTGGATTATATCGGGGATATCCTCTTGAAAAATCTATTGAATATGAATATCCTGTTTGCCAAGCGAAAACTTGGTTTGCGCCAGCAACATTATAATGCCCTCTCATGGGAGTTAATAAAAATTTAGTATAATCATTCAATTCTCGTACTAAACAAATAGCAGCATCTATATTTCTATGATGCGCAAGAGACTGTGTTAAGCCCATTCCGAAAAATATCACACCAAATTTGCATGTTTTTAATTTATTTACCAATTCAATAATATTCTTCATTGGTACTCCAGAAACTTCTTTCCCATCCACTTCAGTACCTCTAAGAATGGCTCTTATTGCGTTTAATAACTCATAATCTTCACTTGGGTTTACTTGAATAAATAAATCCGCTATCTGAGCAGTATGAGTATTTCTAGGATCAACTACTATAATATATCTATCATTTCTTCCATCTTTTCTAAAATATCCCCTTACAAACTCGCTATATCTACCAAGATGTCTCGGATGAGCATGAACTGGATTACAACCCCAGAAAACTACAAGATCTGCCCGATTTTTATATTCTCCCAAAGTTGAGGTAGGTGCTCCAACATCTTGAATTGCTAATAACGAGGGCCCATGACAGACAGATGCTGTATTATCCAATATAGCACCTAAAACTTCTGCTAATTCCACTCCCTTCCCTTGGGCTTCACACTCCGTACTAGAAAATCCATATAATAGTGGTCTTTTAGCTTTTACTAAAATGTCTGCTGCTTTATCCAGAGCTTCATCCCAAGATACTTCCTTAAATGACCCCTTTTCCTTAATTAAAGGTTTCTCATACCGATGGTTACTTGGATTTGAAGCAAAATATTTTTTTGTGCCTATTTGGCAACCGTTTCTAACTTCTACTACTTTATTTTCTTTGGTATCAACATCTACTTCCAAATCATCACAGAGAGTCCCGCAAACCGCGATAAATCGATAAGATTCTACCTAAACGGGCAGACTACATCTGTGGTTGTATTTATTTTTTCTACCATTTTTAACCCTCTATTAATGTTTTAATCAATTCTACTGCATTTAATACCTTCCCATTTGGAACGACTTCAACAGTAGCTTTCATCCCTTTATAAGTTGGAGTTCCACAAGATTGAGAGTCAGGATTAACAACTTGATTTGCCCATGGACCCATAGGTATGAAAATAATACCAGGATGAGGGCCTTCTTCTGAGATTGTCGAGTATACAAGAACCTCTCCATAGTCTGTGATAACCTTTACTGGTGTTCCGACAAGGCAGTCTAGTTTCTTGAAATCCTCTCTGTCAAAAGCACAAATCGCTGCTGCACGCACATTCTCTCTGGAAACTTTTCCACCTTCGAGGGCTACTCCTTGATCGATAGTACGACAAGTTATTAAGATTAGGTTATTTACTACCATTTTTTTATTCTTCCTCCTTTGTTTCGCTCCATCTTAATGTTTTTAATCTTTCTAAAAGGGGTTCCCAAAACATTTCACTAAATTCTCCTGAAGTTTTTACTTTAGTAACTTTTAGTTTTACTGCTCCCGTAGGGCAACCATTATCACATGATCCACAAAATATACATTTTTCATCGTCTACAACTACATTTGGGACGGTCTCCCAACCCTTATCTGATTTCTCTGGAAGTGAAATTGCGAAAGATGGGCATACTTCATAGCATGTTTGGCATCCCCCAGGGCATTCTTCATCAACAATACGTATTTCCCCGTCAGTATATTGTTTAGCAATTCTTTCAATCCCATTAAAACTTGTCACCTTCTTGGCTTCAAATTCTAATTTGGGAACTACCTTCTGAGCTACTATAGGAATATCATTAAGTTCTATAGTTTCTCCATTCTTTTTAAGAGTTAAAGCTGAAAAAGGACACATAATTACACATGTACCACAGAAAACACATTTTTTGGGATCATACACTTCAGGTATAATATCTTCCAATGTTGGAAAACGACGGGATGAACCGACTGGTCCTCGAGAAATAGCTTCTTTAGGACAAACACGTGCACAAGTTCCACACCCCACACATTTGGTTCTATCCAAAATTAATTCTAAACTTTCTGTTAGAAATTGTACCTTGACATGTTCTAATTCTTTACTAATGGATCTTGAAATTTTTGGAAATGAAATATTTTACACCTCACTTTACTTCTACTAATTTTATTTCTATTGCAGAAACAGGACAGAATTTTACACATACTCCGCAACCATCACAGTTCGGACTTTTTCTATTTTCAACAAAGATATCATATGCCATTCCATTCTTGACTAATACTACCGCATTTTCTTCAGTTAAATAACCCTTCTCTTTTAATTGCATAAAATTGATTGGACAGCTAACCACGCAATCATTGCAACCAATACATATGTTTCTGTTTATTTTTAATCGATATACTTGCATACTATTATCTCATACTTAATTGGAATGAATTATAATACATACAAAAGCGTAAAAGATTAATCTATTTTTAAAATTTAAAAAATCCTTCTTAATATATTAAACTTAATTTGTAGAAAGTATATTTTTATAAAAAATTTGTTGTATGGATTTTTAAGTTCATATAATAAAAAGAGCTAGAATCACAGATTGAAATTTTGCTATTCCTTAAACTTATTAGTTCTTATACCAATCTTATATTAAATAGATTTTATTAAATTTTGACCAAAATTTTTGTCCAATAACATGGAATCTACAAAAAGCGAGGATTGTCTTATCTTTTATGCTTTAACTCCGGAAATTACTAAATTACGTCAAGTTGAGAGTATAATCGAGAACTTTATGTTAAATAAACAATCAATTGATCCTTCAGATCGATTTAATTTAATTTGGTTTCAAGAAGATGGGCCAAATTATCTAGATCATTTTACCTTTGATTCCGAATACGTTTTAAAGACTTTAAAATCATTAGGTAAAAATATTACTAATGCAAACATCGCGGGAGGAATTTTTATAGCAATAACTTTTATTATAGAAGTATTCAAAAAGATTTCTGAAAAGTTCTTTCGATTATTGATATTAGTAGATGATGGTGCATATGAAATCCCAGAGGAATATCTCCCAGCACTCGAAGAACTAATTAAGAAGGTCAAAGATATGCCCTTTTTTATCGATATAATCTTTTTAGGAAGCCATTATTCTGATCAAGCACAGAAATTATTAAAATTAGCAAATTTATCGAATGGAGAATTATACGGGATCAAAAATATAAAAGATTTAAATCCTATTTTAATCGATTTATCGGAAAAGAAACGTATATCAGAACCCACCTTTGTAAAACAGAATATCCGAATGATCCTACCTGAAAATCAGCCTTTTTACATAAATATGGCGGATGAACCTATTGCATTTAATAATATCTCGACATGTTCTATTTGTTTTAATAAAGATGATGAAGGTATAGTTAAATGTCCTTCTTGTGATACTCCCGCTCATAAAGTGTGTTGGGCACAATGGGCAGAAACTTCCAATATTGGAATTCCCCATGTCTTTAGATGCCATAATTGCTTCAATATACTTAAACTTGATAAAGTTTATATCCGAGATGTTCGCATAGGAAAAATACCGACTATTGCGGAATTAGCCAAAATGAAAAAAAGGAACATAATCGAGTATTTACATGAAATTGAATCTAAAAGTGAACTAAAGGTTATTCATACTGAAGATCCAATGGCTTTAGAAATTCGAGCTATGATTGAAACAAAAAAATCGCAACCTGAAAAAAAGAAAAGAAAGAAAAAATCAGTAGTTAACATATGCCCTAATTGTAGCAAAATTACGATGGGTGATAAGAAGATCTGTCCTTCTTGTGGCTTTGCTTTATTTTAATTTTCGATTTTTATCCTATTTTTTAGAATTTAAGAATTTTCGACTCCTTCCATTCATCTCTTAGAATACTAAACAATGAAATATCGACCCAATCTCCTTTCATATATAATGCTTTACGCATTGTTCCTTCTTTTGTAAATCCTGCTTTTTCAAGTACTTTTCGAGAGGCCTGATTCCTAATATCTGTTGTAGCTTGTATCCGTTTTATAGCTTGTGAGAGGAATAAAAAATCTATAAATAACTTGACAGCTTCACTACAATACCCTTTTTTGCGTTCTGATAAAACCATATAATAACCAATTTCTAGCAGATTATACGGTCCTCCTTTCACTATGAAATATAATATGATTCCAATTTTAGATCCATCTTTTTTCTCAATTATAAACAGTTTTTGATCATCAGATATCTCACCAAACCGCTTTTTCATTTCTTCCTTTGATCTCTGTATCAGTGGAGTATATCTACCTTGGAAATCAACATTATTTAGCCAATCGCTTATAAGAGAAATATCTTCGGGTTCCATTGCCCGTAAATTAACATTAATTCCTTCAAGCATAATATTTAATTTTATAATCCATATATTTAAATAATTTAGGGCAAAATCAAATATTAATTTGAGGAATAGAGTTTTTATAGAGTATTAGTAGAGGTTTAGAATTAAATGAATTCTGAATTGTTCACTTTTCTTGTTGGTGGAAAAGCTGGTGAAGGTGTAAAGAAAGCTGGTTCTGTGGCAGCACACATTTTTAATAACCTTGGGCGTCATGTTTTTCAAATGGATGATTATATGAGTTTAATAAGAGGAGGTCATAACTTTTCTGTCGTAAGTACAACACCTAGATGGATAAGTAGTCACTATATGAAAGCAAATTTAGTAGTAAATTTTGATAAAAGGAGTTGTGAGACCCATACAAATGATATTGCAGAAAATGGCATTATGATTTTTAATTCAGATGAGCAAGAACTTGATAATGGATTTGGAATACCCTTAAGTTCAAAGGCAAATGAATATACTATGAAAGAATTAATGTTCGGAGTCGGTGCTGTAGCGATCTTGGCGGCTGTAATTGGAATCAAAAAAGAAGAGATGAATCAAGTTATAAAAGATGAATACCCAAGAGGAATAGAAGATAATATAGCTTTTGCAGATACAATCTACAGTATTGTATATCCTGAATGTGGAAATAAATTTATTTTAGAGAAAGGAGATAAGAAGAGATCTATTATCACAGGAAATGAAGCAATTAGTTTAGGAGCTATAGCCGGGGGTTTAGATGTGTATTATGGATATCCCATGACTCCTGCGTCAACAATCTTACACACTCTAGCTCGTGAAGCTGAAAATTTTGGCTTAGCAGTTATTCATGCTGAAAGTGAAATTGCAGTTATTAATATGGCAATCGGTTCGTGTTTCACAGGAGCAAAAGCTATGGTAGGTACAAGTGGAGGTGGTTTTGCTCTTATGACTGAAGGTTTCTCTCTAGCAGGTATTACGGAGACCCCTGTTTTAATTATATTATCTCAAAGACCAGGTCCAGCAACAGGTGTTCCTACTTATACAGAGCAAGCTGACTTGGCTTTTGCATTGACTGCAGGTCATGGGGATTTCTTAAGAATAGTTGCTTCACCTAGAACAATTAGAGAAGCGTATTATCTTACTGCCGAAATGTTGGATTTGGTATGGAAATTTCAAACGCCAGGGATATTGTTAACTGAAAAACACCTTTCAGAGAGCAGTATGACTGTTGAACTTGATTTAGAAAAATCCAAAGATATCTTGATACCGATGATGGGATTTCTCCCATGTTATTTCCACCTTCAAAAAAGATAATAAAATGGAATAGTTATGAACATGACGAATTTGGTATAACAACAGAAAATGCTGAGAAGATATCATTTATGCATGATAAAAGAAATAAAAAGGAAAAAGCGTTAATAGAACACTTAAAGGGACAAGAAACCGTTAAAATAATTCGTGGTGAAAATCCTAACAATATCTTCACCTATGGATCTACTTACATGAGTGTTTTAGAAGCCCTTAAATATGGAAAAATAAATCCTAGCATTATTGCTCCAATATATTTAAATCCTTTACCAATCTGGGAATTAGAAGAATTTAGAAATCAAGATAATATAGTCATAGAACAGAGTATTACGGGTCAATTCACATCTCTATTAAAAGGAAAAGCAGGATTGAATATCAAACATACAATCACTCAGTATGATGGACGTCCATTTGATCCAATTGAATTATCAATTAAAATAAAGGAGGTACTCTAAAAATGGAAGATCTTAAAACATATGCAGAGAATACCTGGTGTTCTGGGTGTGGAAATTTTGGGATTCTTAATGCGATAAAAAATGCTATTCTATTTTTAGAGGAAAAAGGAATAAAAAGAGAAAACATAGTGATAACCGCAGGAATTGGTTGTCATGCCAAAATATTTGATTATCTTAATCTTAGTGGCTTTTATGGACTCCATGGTCGAAATTGCTCAAATTCAGAGGGCATTAAAATTGCAAATCCAGATTTAAAGGTAATAAATTTTTCAGGAGATGGAAATGGTCTTGGAGAGGGTCTAGCACATACCATTTTTGCTGCCAAAAGAAACCAAGATATGACATTTATATTACATAATAACAGTGTTTATGCGTTGACAACAGGTCAGTTTTCTCCTCTAACAGAAAAAGGTTGGAAAGGTCCTTCCACACCTTTAGGAAGCTTTGAAGAACCCTTCAATCCAATCTCCTTAATGATTGAGGTTGGTGCAACTTTTGTAGCACGAGCTTATGCAGGTGAAATTAAACACCTCACTGATATTATTGTCGAAGCCACTAAACATGATGGGTTTGCGTTTATCGAAGTCTTGCAACCAGCAGTGTCTTATCATAAATGGGAGGAATATAGCAAATATGTTGAATTTCTTAATAATGAACCTCGAACACGAGAAGAAGCTCTTAATACTGCAAGAATTTCGCATAAATTTACTTTAGGTGTATTTTATCGAACTGAAAAACCTGTCTATCACAGAGAATTGTATGGAGATCATAATCCAATTACCAAAAAAAAATCGAGAGAGGAAAGATTAGAAAAAATTCACAAAATTCTTAACTCGAAATAATTAGGAAGTTTTTTTCCTTTTTAACTTTTTAAAAAAAGTAAGGTTTTTTTGTTCTTAATATCAAGATAGATCCATAATTAGTTATCATTTTTTAGGTGAAAAATTAGTGGGAAAAATAGATGGGAAAGTAGCTGTTATTACTGGATGTGCCAGTGGTATTGGAAAAGCTACTTCAAAGCTTTTTGTAAAGGAAGGTGCTCGTGTGGTTCTTGGAGATATACAAGATGAGTTAGGAAAAGATTTGGCCGAGGAGTTAGGTTCTAATGCGATATTTCAGCATGCGAATGTTCGAAGTGAAGACCATATTAAAGCATTAATTGAGCTCGCAGTAGAAAAATTTGGAAAACTTGACATCATGTTTAATAATGCGGGATTTGGGGGTGTGGGAGGTCCAATTGAAGAGATCCCTACTGATGCATGGGATGTAACAATGGAGGTTATGTTAAGGAGTATATTCCTGGGTATAAAACATGCTGTTCCTATCATGAAAAAACAAGGTTATGGAAATATAATAAGTACAGCCAGTGTAGCGGGAATGAGGACTGGGTTTGGACCTCATGCTTACAGTACAGCTAAAGCAGGAATAATTCATTTAACTCATACAGCTGCAATGGAATTAGGGGAATTTAATATCAGGGTAAATTGTGTCGCACCAGGAGGAATAGCAACAGCTATATTTGGAAGAGGATTTGGATTTCCTCAAGATTGGGCTGAGAGACTAAGTAATATGCTTAAATCGACATTTCTCTCTCAAATACAACCAATTAAACGAGCAGGGCTCCCTGAAGACATAGCAAAAGCGGTTTTATGGTTGGCGAGCGATGAATCAAGTTTTGTTAGTGGACATGCATTATTAGTTGATGGTGGTTTATTGAGTAGAAGTATACTTGATCAAGATACCGGAGAACTTGAAGAACGATTCAAAGCTTTAGGAATTGAAGATATGGAGGAACACCGTAGAAAGTTAAATGAAGAGATCGCTAAAATGAAGCATGAACCAATCATATAAAACTTATTAACTTTTTTTATTTCCAAATCCTGAATGGAAAGGATCGATGTAGATATTTAATATTTTTAATAAAAATAAATTTTAGAAATTATTTAATAAAACCGCTTGTTCTTAAACCGTCAAGTAGCCATTGTATCATAAATTCTATTCCCATGAGATTTTCTTTGGTATGAACTGTAGAATTGGGGATAAATGCATCATGATATCTCTCAGCAATAAATTTCACATCTGAATTTTCATCATACCATTGAATAATTGAATCTTTTGCACTTAGGAATTTTTTTTCAACATCATCAATAAGGGTATCTTTAGCTTCATCCTTCCATATTCCAAAGTGATTTAAACAGATTGAATTTAATTCTGCCTTCATATCTCTCATTTTCTGGTAAGTTTCAAGAACCTCTTTTTCATGAAAATCTGGTGGCATTAAATTAATTATATAAGTATCTTCATCGGTTTGATTTATAAGAGCATCACCAGTAAATAAATTTTTATTTTTTCGGTCTAAAATTCCAATAGAGTCCATGCTATGGCCGAAAAGGTTTATTACCTCAAGTTCTAAACCATTTAAATCAATAATATCACCATCTTTCAAGGGAATAATGTCTTCCTCAATAGAATTAACTTGAAATCCGTAAATCGCATTCATTTTATCAGGATTTCTCAAGTTTTCTATTGCATTCTCAGAGGCTAATGTTTCAAATTCAATTTCGTTCAATTTTTTAATCCTGTCATAAGCTTGAATATGATCCCAATGAGTATGCGTTAATAACAATTTGTGAATTGGAAAAAGATTAAATTCTTTTAGTTTTTTTATTAACTTCCTCGCTTGGAGAGGAACACCCGTATCAATCATCATACGCATTCAATTCTTAGGCAAATTAAATATAAATCCATCGAACATATAACTATTTTCATTAAATTTACCCTCTTCGTTAATAAATACCATTATAAGAAGCCCCCTTTTTTTAAATTTTTTAAATTATATTGTTATTAAATATTGATCTTGAGTATAAAAGCTTTTTTTTTATGATGAAAAATCATTTTTATAGGATTGTATTTAAGATGTCAAAAATCCCAATATCCATCGTAGATATAAATCTAATTTATTACAGAATATTTATTAAATATTAGGCTATGCAATTCAATATATCTCGATTTGTCCCATCTATAACTAGATTATTTCTCAATCTTAGAGTAAGGTTAATAAAATACAGAAAATAT
>SMTZ1_10032585_pt1 | contig 14466 bp, 10 predicted proteins | sample DeeMarSWOR136_30_FD_25667 | JGI IMG/M metagenome (IMG submission 25667) | reverse complement strand
CGAGGGAATAGACAACAGACCAGGTTGTGCCTTTTTGCCTTACATCTTGCAGGATTTTCAGGCCGGCTTTCCAGTCCACATTTCCCTTTGTCTTTTCGAGAGAATCGGATATGCTGCGATAGCGCCAGCATTGATCTCTGAGCTTTGCATCCGGCACATTGTATACGGGCCTGTTGGTGAGGACCTGTCAACATATTCCAGAACAACGGACTTACCCGATGCATCGGCGATGAAAAGATGGCAGTTTAAGGAGTTTTTATCGAGATCAAAGGGGATGAACTTTTCGACCAGGACGACAGCTTCTTCAATGTTTTTTGTTTGGTCGAGAATTTTTCGAATCAGGAATGTGATCCCCACCGATTCTTTACCGCTTTTTTGTTTGACTGTTGTTTGCTTTACACCGGCCACAGAGACTGCAAGACCGTGTTCATTGACCCCGTCCATGGCATAAAAAGGAGCCAGAAGCAGCTTATTTCCTAAATCAGTTGATTTGAAATCCAACAGGTCCACGTTGAGTGGAAAACCCATATCTATGGCTCGGGAAAAGGAAATCGAAGCATATCCTTTGGGGGGATAGTAGAGACTGACGATGATGGAGCCCACATTTTGATTATCCCAATTTCTCCCCATGATGACAGAATTCTCAGTGGTTGCAGAGAATACACTGCAATAGCGCCAGGTCTGATTTTTCAGAGGATTGTCAATCCCTTTTTGGTTTTCTTTTTGAAAGAGTTCTTCACGATCGCCATAGTGAGTCATGAGATAAAGGCCTCCGGTAGAATATGTCTCGCTTATGGCTCTTGCTCTCACCAAGCTCTGCAGTGTTCTGGATGCATCCGAATCCGATACAGGAGGCTGGGCGAACTTCAATTCAACGATTTTATCCTGGGCCGCTAGAAATCCCGAAATCACAAGCAGTAAGATGGCTGTGAGTAAGCTGAATTTTTTCTTTGTATTGAAAGGTAACATATTAAAATCCTCCCAATTGTTACTTTTAGGTTAATTCACATATTCAAACGGAAAGAAGCATGAAAATGTTCACTTGCTTTTTCTCATCTTCTTCTTCAGAGAGACGCCAGGTCATTTCGTTCTCTGAAAAGCGCAATATTCGCTCTTGTTGTTCAGCCTGTTTTAAATTTTTTTTCAAACAGAAATTCAAAATGATTTTTGAAGTGATATTTGTTGTTTCTCGGGCGAAAAAAGATGAAGCTATTTGACGCGAAAATGATGAGTGACCTTGGATTTCGATTGTGTCGATAATTCTTCAGCCGAAATTTCCAGTGTGTATTCACCTGGTTTCATCTCAGGAAGTGGGAACTCGATTAAGAGAATATCGGACCCTTCCTGACTCTTCGAGGAAAGGATGGAGAAATCTAGCTGCATTATCTGCCCTGTTGCCTTATTGACCAGATTGGCAGTGAGATCGACCTCAGGACTCTGGATGTCGAAAATCGAGCAGCGCAGTATGGCCAATAAATTGGGGATACCCTGCTCCAGTTCTCCTGTCACCGGCGCCTGTCTGTTGGTCAAAAATGGGTAGATCTTGTTCAAGGAAATTTTCGCCGCAGCCGCTTCTTCTTTCGTGTCTTTTTGAGCTCTCAAATAATGGGCTTCTTTGTCAGGGATGAGCAGGAGAGGAGGATAAAGCCTCAATCCTGATTCCTGGCTCTCCAGTATTTCTACTGAAGAGGAGGCTACGGCTCCTTTTCCTGTCTTCAGGTCTCGGATGACAACACAGCATTTATACTTCCCCGGAGAGAGAGACAGGATAGAATAATGGTAGAGCTTTTTTTGAGAAAAGACGGAAAAATCGACCTCGCCTTGAGAGGAGTCGATCACCGCGTTTTCTTCGTTGAAGACCAGCGTGATCATTTCTGTTTTTCCACTCAGTTCGGTTGCAATCGTCTCGACAGGAAGCTCGGAAAGCAGGACAAGGTTCGACTCGGATTCTTCAGCGCAGGGAAGCGTAATTAAAGAGAATGACAGGGGTTCCTGCAAATAAGAGCGTCCACTTAAAGCCAGGTCCATGAGGTGGAATTTCTTTTCGAATTCGGAGAGCTCGGCAAAAGGCCTGGGGTTGAAATAACCTTTCTGGGCATGGACATCACATCCTTTTCGTTTGACCTCGACCTTGATGTTGTGATATTTGCCGTCCCATTTTTCATCGATGTAATATCCCAGAACATAGTAATTTCCGGTCACGTTCTGGATCTTTTCGGCAATGGCTTTATAGGTGGCCACATCGGCAAAATATTGCCCTCCGGAGAGGTCAGACAGCATCTTCAGGGAGTGGTCGCCCAATTCGTCAAAACCCTCTCCTTTTTCCAGCAATTGTCGAGTCCCTATGGTGTTCACAGCATAGACAGGAGTATTGGAGGAAGCGAGCTCTTTGCTCAGTTCATCGTAGGCTTCACGAAGCGCCGGGTTTGTTTTCGGGATTCCATAGGCATCTTCCTCTGCTTCAGTGTCGTAGAGCATTTTTCTGGATATCCCCCCGGAGAAGAGGATGACGTTTTTGAATCCAGGGATGTAGCGTAGGGACTTGGCGAATTCCACCATATCCCTGGCGAACTGCAGGGCTCTTGTCTTTTTAAGGACTTTTTCCGCTTCGGTTAGCTCTTCATCTTTTTCAAACGGGTCATAAATCCTTCCGGGGACAGACTTGATCTTCTGGATGGCCTTCCGCACTTTCTGATGGTCGGCAGTCAGATATTCGTTGAGGACCAGGCCTTGATTCAGAGTATAGGTCATAACACCCACTTCATCGGTCGGCTGAAGCTGGGTATCGACGAAGTGGAGGGCAGCTGTTTTTGATCGTGTCATTCCAGAGGCATCGGTCTGGAAGAGGTCGAGAAGCAGCAGGAATTTCCGGTTCATCATGGAGGGCGGCACCGGAGTTGGGGAGGGCTCTGTCTCTTTTTTCTCCTCTTTGGCCTCTTTCTCAACTCTTTCCTCTATTTTTTGACTGGGCAGCGCCAGGATGTGCTTTTCGAAATCGGTGATGGTCTGGAGCTTGCCGTTGTCAAAGAGGATGAAGTCGTCTTTGGCCAGATCCGTCACCGGGTTTCCTCTGTTATCGGTCACGTACACCTGGACCAGCTTGAGAATGACCGTGACCTGGTACTGAAACGCTTGCTGGTCTTTCTTTTCTTGAGGCACCTCTGAGTTGTGGAGATGGTGAGGAGAAAAGAAAAGCAGTGTTGATAAAATCCCGCTAAGGAATATTCTCTTTTTCATCCCTGACCCCCTGAGTCTATTTACAAAGGACTTTATCATTTTACCATTTTTCCAGCTTGGCTTTAATACTTGACTTCTGTTTCTAAAGAAAAAGACGCAACCTTTTTTGAGAGAGGGCGTCTTTATTGAGGAGGTTTGAGCATGTTCAGGCATCATTTGAAAATAACGCTCCGCAATCTTCGGAGACACAAGGCCTATTCTTTCATCACTATCTTCGGCCTGACTGTCAGCTTTACGGTCGTCATCTTTATTGCTCTTTTCATCCGAAATGAACTGAGCTTCGACCGAGGCAACGAACACCTCGACCGGATGTACACCGTCATCATGAGTGGAGAGTGGAAACAGCAGCACTGGAGACAACAGCATATCATCTCGGCTGCGGCTCTGGAGCTTTCCGAGAATGTCCCGGAGATCGTTATCTATACCCGCCTCGACTTACAGACCGACCAAGCCCTCCAGTACCACGATACAGGTACAGGACAAGACAGAAACACCATGATCAAGGGGATGACTTTTGCCTGGGTCGATCCGGGAATGTTCGAAGTTTTCACCTATGATTTCAAGGCCGGAAATCCCGAGATCGTCCTGGATGAGCCCTACTCCATCGTCCTGACTGAGGAAGTCGTGAAAAACCTGTTCGGAAACGAAAATCCGATCGGCAAGGTAATCACCCTTAACAGCCGCCTCGAGTTGACAGTAACCGGGGTGGTGAAGAAGCCTACAAACTCCCATTTGAATTTAAATGCTTTTGCCTCCATCCTGACTCTCCGCTCCATCAGAGGCCCGGATGCTGACCGCAATTATGAATACAACAGCTACCCTACCTATATGCTGCTGCCCGATAAGCACGACCTTGCGGCTGTAAATGAAAAAATAGACACCTACATGGCCGCTGTGTTTAAACGGGCAGGACGACCGGTGGTGAAATTTTCCCTTTTTCCTGTGAGCGACATCTATCTTTCTGATATCCGTTACCAGGGAAATCACGGAAATAAGACACTTTTATGGATTCTGTTCACCATTGCCGTTTTTATCGTCGCCATCGCCGGAATCAACTTCATCAACCTCAGCACTGCCCGGGCCTCCATCCGGGCAAGGGAGATCGGAATCAAAAAAGTTGTCGGTGTGCTGCGGAAGAACCTTACCAGGCAGTTCCTCGGGGAGTCGGTGTTTGTGGCGCTTATGGCGCTGAGTGGGGCCCTCATCCTTTCTGTTGTATTTTTGCCGGCGTTCAATCGGACATTCTCCTCGGCGCTAAGCCTCAAGAGCCTGTTCCAACCGGCAATGCTTTTCTGTCTTGTCGCTGGGGCTTGCGCTATCGGGATTTTGGCCGAGGAGATATCACCCAGGGAAAAAAGGGATCTTTTTTTCGCAAGGCTTTGATTGTTTTCCAGTTCGCTGTTTCGGTTATGCTTATTATCGGAACTCTGACCATCGCCAGCCAGATCCGCTTCGCCCGGAACAAAGACCTTGGTTTCAGCGCCAAGAACGTGATCACTTTTCCCCAGCAACGTTCAGGATCATTCCGCAACAACCTTGAAAGCATCAAGGCCGAACTCCTTCAGCATCCCGATATCCTGAAAGTGTCTTTTTCCCAGGGCTATCCGGGTCGGCCATGGAATAATGAATCTTTCAAAGTCGGCGAAGAATACATAAGTTTCACACACTACAGTGTCGACTCCGATTTTGCCGATGTCTACGGTCTCCAACTCTTAGAGGGACGGTTTCTGGATTTGAAACGGCAAAGCGATCACTTACGGGCGGTTGTCATCAATGAGACCGCGGTTCGGGAATTCGGCCTGGAATCGCCCGTGGGGACTCACCTTCCCTATATCCCAAGAGGAAATCTGACAGCCTTTCCAGTAGAAGAGATTGAAATCATCGGTGTGGTCAAGGATTTTCACTGCCGCTCTCTGCACAGCGAGATCAATCCTATCCTGATCAGCTACAACAAAGACTGGATGTCCCATGGAGGAATTTTGCACTCCGGGAAAAACCTCGCCGGCGTGGTCAGCCACGCCAAAGAAGTCTGGAAGCGGTTTGCGCCTGGGTTTCCTTTTGAATTCAGCTTCCTGGATCAGGAGGTCCGGGAGATGTATGCCAAGGACGCGGTCTTTGAGCAGGTCTTTTTTTACGCGGCCGGATTTTCCGTCCTGATCGCCTGTCTGGGGCTTTTGGGCTTAACTTCCTATGTGGCCGTAAAAAGGACAAAAGAGATCGGAATCCGGAAGGTGCTCGGGGCTTCGCTGTCTCAGATTCTTCTTTTGCTTTCGTCAGAGTTCACGGCAGCTATCCTCCTGGCCAATCTGATCGCCTGGCCGGTCGCCTATTATCTGATGAATAAATGGCTGGCCAATTTTGCCTACAGGATCGACCTCGGGATTGGGATATTTGCCCTGTCGGCTCTGTTGGCGCTCGCTGTGGCCCTGGTCACAGTGGGCTGGCAGTCGTTAAAGGCCGCCACTACTAACCCTGTCAATTCTTTACGGCACGAATGACGTTTCGAATTTGGCGCTACACTGCTGTCTGGAGCAAGCACAAAATGGAAAATCTTCTATTTAAGGCTATTTCACGGCCAGAAGAAGAAAGAATATTCAGTCTTTATCGGTTCTGGATGAGGGAATTTTTTTAAGGGTAGACAGGGCTTTCTCCACCATTTTCTCCTCAAAAGCCGCCAGTTCATCCGATGTCCGGTTCTTGTTTAAAAATTTCAGAGTTGTCTTTATAATCTCCTCTTCTGTTTCCAGAAGGAGAGGAAGATATCCTGTGCCGTCCGCATTGTCTAACCGGATCAGGTTGATATAGTCTCTTTTGTTGCCCTCTTTGAACGGACGGAGGATATCCTTGATCCGGAGTGATTCCTGCCACATTGGCGCTTCCTCGCCTTCCCACAGCGATTCTGGACAGGAGCCGGCCTCTGCCCATAGAGGAACCGCCACAGCGCACAGCGGCTCTCCGGGGATGACCCACATGGTGGCCAGAGAATCTGGATTTGAGGGATTTTTTCCTACCATGACCACCGCAGCGGAGGTGATAGGCCGGTCGATGCAGTCTCGGCTATACAGCCAGCGGTTTTCTCCGGCAGGTAGGAATTTCAAATCAGGGAGAGAAGGGTGCTGGAGAAGAACATGGCCGATGTCCCTGGTAAAATGACTGAGAATATCTTGGAGGCCGATTTGTTTTTCTGGTAAGCTCTGAAAAAGCTGGCTGGCTCTTTCGAACCGGAGGTAGCCAGCTCCTTTATTCTCTTTGCCGCTGCGGGCAAAATTGGTGACCACAAGATAGCCATCAGAAACAGAGGAGGCATCGAATTTTTCATAGCCGTGGTTGTGAACCTCGTAGATAAAGGCTTTTCCCGAGGCATCCATGACGCCGTAGTTGGCCCAGCTTCCCAGCTCAGGACCCAGATTGGTTCGTATGTATTCTTCAAAATCATTCACCGTCCGGCAGGTCCTCAGGGCATCCGCCATGATAATACCCTCCAGGTCATTCACCTCTCCCGGCTTTTCGGGAAGGTTATAGGCCACCGTATTCATGATGGCAAAGCCGGCGGAATTCAAGCCCGCCCAGGCATGCCTTCCCGATGTGGAGCCAGCATTCACCAGAGCCAGATAGTTGAAAGGGACTGCTTTGATATAAACGACTTTGTTGGACAGAGTGCCTGTGTCCCTGTTTTTCCAGAGAATGGGAGTACTGTCAGCCGTTGCCAGGGGGCTGATCACGGCAGCGGTGCACTGTTCTCTCTCGGCCTGAACCGAGGCTGGGAACGCAAGTAGGAAAATGACAAACAGAAGAACAATTGCTGATTTTGTCTGTTTCATGAATCCTCCTTTAAGGGCGCAGAGAATAATTCCTCTCGGCCTTTCCTAGTTCCCGTTCATATTATATTTTTTTCCCGATAAAAAGGAATGAAATAATCTGACAAGTTTTGCGTCTCAATAATGTGAGGCTAAAATGACAAAATCCAATTCTCCCAAAAAACATGGACATGCAGCCGGAATCGGCCGTGAGGGCGAACACCCCTATGGAGACCTGGGACAGATCATTATCCTGATCGGATTTCTTATGGTTTGGATACTGGATTCTTTTGTCTTTCGATATTCGACATTTTTATCTGCTTATGTTCCGCTTTATCTCCGGTTTATTTTCTCTGGCCTGATCCTCATCCCAGCTATTTATCTGGTTCGCTCAGGACACAGAGCCGCTTCCGATGAAGTCCTCTCCTCCTCTTGCCTCCTCACAGACGGCGCCTTTTCCCGTGTTCGCCATCCCCTTTATCTGGCGTCACTCCTGTTTTATCTGTTCCTGGTCGCGATAAGTCTATCCTTGATTTCTTTGCTCGTATTTATGGGTGTCTTTATTTTCTACAACGCCATTGCCGCCTACGAAGAAAGATTTCTGGAAAAAAAGTTCGGACAGGAGTACAGCGATTACAGAAAAAAAGTCCCCAGGTGGATTCCCCGCCTTTAATTTATTTTAAAGTTCCTGGAAGCCTTTTCCGCGCCTGCTGTATGACGATCCAATTATTCAATCTTCTTTTTTCTCTTTGACTCAAGCATACTTGATTGATATTCTTTTTTTGGAAAATTAATGGAGAAATGGATCAGGAAACTTCCCTAGAAAAGGAATAACATCATGAGAAACCAAAAGATCTTCCTGCGCATATTTTTTCCTGGAGTATTTGTGTTAATTCAATCAGCTCTTTTTTTGAGCGCGCCAGAAAATCCTTTCCAAGAATTGAGGATAAACGGCAAACGGCTTGAACAGCGAATCTTAAAGCTTGCCGAGTTCGGCAAGAATGATCAAGGCGGAGTCAGCCGTGTCGCCTTCAGTGAAGCAGATATTCGAGGCCGGGATTATCTCCTATCCTTGATGAAAGAAGCGGGATTGAAAATCCGGATAGATGAAGCGGGGAACATCATCGGCCGGAAAGAGGGCTGCAATCCAGAGCTTCCACCCATTCTCTTCGGGTCACATTCCGACTCTGTGCCTCAAGGAGGAATTTACGACGGGGCTTTAGGCGTTTTAGGGGCGATCGAGTGCGTCCAAACCCTTAAAGAAAAGAATATCGCAACTCAGCACCCCCTCGAAGTGATTATTTTCACTGATGAAGAAGGGGGACTGATAGGAAGCAAGGCTCTGATCGGGACGCTGACAGAGGCAGCGCTGGAAGTCATCAGCCACAGCGGGAAAACCGTGAAAGAAGGGATTGCGGCCGTAGGCGGCAGCCCGGATATGCTGGCGAATGCGGTCAGAAAAAAAGGGGACTTCAAAGCCTTTTTAGAGCTCCATATAGAACAAGGGAAGGTCCTTGAATCCAGAAATATAGATATTGGAGTTGTCCAAGGGATCGTGGGTATCAGATGGTGGGAGGTAACGGTTGATGGCTTTTCGAATCATGCGGGAACAACACCGATGCATATGCGACAGGATGCTCTATTGGCTGCGGCTCAGCTAATTATCGCCGTGAATCGGGTGGTCACCTCAGTAGAAGGCAGCCAGGTCGGAACCGTCGGTCGAATCAGGGCTGAGCCCGGCGCGCCGAATGTCATTCCCGGAAAAGTCATCATGAGCCTTGAACTGCGGGACCTTCAAGATGAAAAAATCGTTAGGCTTTATAAAAAAATAAAGGAAGAAGCCAGAGCCATTGAAAAAAAGACGGGCACCAGGATCACATTTTCTCCTATTGAAGCCACTGCGGTTCCTGCTCCGACTGACGCTCTCATCCAGAAATATCTAATGGAAGCTGCCCATGAGCTGGGCTTGACCTCCCTTCTCATGCCCAGTGGAGCAGGACATGATGCTCAGAACTTAGCCAGGATCTCTCCCACCGGAATGATATTTGTTCCGAGTGCGGGGGGAATCAGCCATTCTCCAAAAGAATATACCCGTCCTGAGAAAATCTTTCCTATCCATCGTCACAAAGCTCTTTGTTCTAAAAAATTATCCTATCTCTTTTTCTTCACCGTGCGGTCTTCATAGGCCGGGCGCGGGGGTTTGGCAGGACCCTGTTTCTCGATCATCTTGAGCACTTCATCAACAGCGCGCTGGAGTTGGGGATCGGTTCCTTTGGCCAAAAGGGCCGGGTCTTCTTTGACTTCGATATCCGGGTCAACGCCGTGGCCTTCCTTGAACCACTTGCCGTCAGGGTCGTACATATGAGAGAAGGTATTCCGCTCATCCCGATGAGCCCGCCCCAGGTACGTGTTCCGATGAGCGGGCCGAGCCCTGCTTTGCGGAAGTAATCGGGAAAAGCGTCTCCGCCTGAACCGCTCCAGCCGTTGATGAGCATGGCTTTGGGCCCGAAATGTCCCACAGGGGGCCACTGCCAGTCCCTGCCGTCGCGGACTGCCCAGAAGGCAAGTGCAGGTCTGTTCAGGAGTTCGATGAAACGGTCCGGGATCTGGCCGCCGCTGTTGAAACGCTCATCAACGATCAGCCCGTCTTTGTGGAATTGAGCAGCGAACTGGAGCACGAGCATGTTCTGTCCGCCGATGCTTGTATCCTGGACATAGATGTATCCGATGCGTCCGCCTGAGCGATCTTCGACGTACTTACGGTTCTCCTCGATCCAGGCGAGATGCCTGAGGAGTGTTTCATCTTGGAGGGTTTCAACTATGACCTTCCAGGCTCCATCTGCATTTGGCTTGGAGTTGACCGTGAGTTCGACCGTCTTCCCCGCCAGTCCCTGGAAGGCTGCCCAGGGGTCTTTTGAAGTATCCAGAGGCATTCCGTTTACGGCCAGGATATAATCACCTTCTCTGACCTTTACTCCGGGCATATTGAGGGGCGAACGGACTTCACTCTCAATCAAGGAGCCGTCGATAATCTTGGCGATGCGAAAAGCGCCGCTGTCCAGCTCCCAGTCTATTCCGAGGTAGCCGACATCGACTATGGCCGCTCGTTCAGCATCGCCGCCGCCGCGGTAAGTATGGGAAGCATTGAGCTCGGCGATGAGCTCTCCGATGACATAGTTTACATCCCAGCGGGTGACAGCATCCTTGAGCAGCGCGCCATACTGGCTGCGCATTGCCTTCCAGTCCACACCATGCATACCTTTATCATAGAAGAAATCCCGACACAGCCTCCAGGCATCGTTGAAGATCTGCTGCCATTCAGCCCGCGGATCAACGACCATCTCGAGCTCGTTTATCCGGAGTTTTTTCTGCATATTCTGTTTGGGCTTTATATCGATTATGGCGGCATCCTGCCTTTTCCAGACGAGAGCTTTATTGCCATCAGCAGAAAGGCGGAAGCCGTCTACATCATCGACAATGGTCTCTTCCTTGCGCTCTTTGAGGTCGTAATAGACGAAGGCATTTTTATTATCGTCGGAACCGGTGCGCGTAAATCGTATGTAGAGGAGCTTGCCCGGAACTGCATAAATGTTGAAGTAATTTCCTGCCTGTGGAGGGAGTACGACCAGGCGCCGTTCAAAGTCTTTGACCTCGATCTCGACTTCTTTTGCTTTTTCCTTGTCAGGTTTCTTTTCTTCTTCTTTCTTCTGCTCAGCTTCTTTTCCTTTGGATTCCTCTTTTTTCACTTCTTCTTCGTCGGTCCGGGGTGCCAGCGGGGAGGGAATGTCGGGTTTGAGCGAAACGGCTACGATGTTTGTCGTGTTGGCATAGATGAAAGAATTATCTACGTCGCTGTAGACAGGACTGAAGGTGCGGTTCGAAAAGAAATAGAGATACTTGCCGTCAGGGTCAAAGACAGGCTGGAAGTCATTGTAAAAACCGGATGTTACCTGATAGCGCTTATTTTCTTTGGAATCATAGAGGTAGATGCTTCCCTGGCGATTATCACCTCCATGGGAGTAAGCCAACCAGCGGCTATCAGATGACCAGTCAGGTTTGAAATTGCGGAGTGCTCCTTCGTACATCCAAAGACCCTGGTCTACCTTTTGGGTTTTTTTTGTATCGCGGTCAAAAATACAGATGGTCATGGTCTGGTCAACGAAGGCGATTTTCTTGCTGTCCGGAGACCAGTAGATCTGGTATCTGTAGCCCGGACCGAAGGAGGTGAGCTTCTGCTCATCCGACCCGTCATTGGCATTACAAATTGTGAGTTCGTATTCGCCAGAGCGGTCGCTCCAGTAAGCGACATACATGCCGTCAGGCGACCAGGCGGGGTAGCGCTCTGCGCTGCCCGGGCTGGCAGTGAGGTTGCGGACAGGGCCATGCTCGGCGGGCACAGTGAAGATATCACCGCGGGCCTCGAAAAGGGCGCGTTTCCCTTGGGGGGAGAGCCAGGCATTAGCCACCATTCTGGAGACATTGACCGTTCTGGGTCTAAGGGTAATCTGGTCGGTGACCAGCTTGATGTTTACCTGGGTCTGTTTTTCTGTTTTCAGGTCGAGCAGGTAGAGCTTTCCTCCGGCCTCAAAGACAATATCAGAGGGTCCGATAGCCGGGAAATGGATGTCAAAATCTTCAAAACGAGTGACCTGGCGGGCCTTTTCGGTCTTCAGGTCCAGAGCCCAGATGTTATGGCGTTGGTTCGGACCGCGGTCAGAGAGAAAATAGAGGGTATCCCCATGCCACATGGGCTGGGAATCATTCGCTATGTTATTGGTGATGTTTTTGGCTGTTTTTTTGACCAGGTCGAACAGCCAGATATCAGGCGCCATGCCGCCCCGGTAGCGCTTCCAGGTACGGAAGTCGCGAGCAATAGGCATGTAGGCAAGGACCTTGCCATCCGGGGAGACAGCTCCGAATTCACCGTAAGGGACAGGAAGCTTTTCAGGAAGGCCACCGTTTGGGGCGAGGCGATAGAACTGATTGTAGCGCTGCCGGCCGCTGGCCATGGATGAGGCATAGAGGAGACCTTTGCCATCCGGATACCAGTCAAGAATCAAATCTGACATACCGTGGTGGGTAAGCCGGTTGACCTCTCCTCCCATGAAAGGGACGAGGTAGATATCGGTGTTCCCGTCGTAATTCGCGCTGAAGGCGATCTTTGAGCCGTCCGGCGAAAAGCGGGGGAACATTTCCTCGCCTTGCGGGGAACTGAGTCTGTGGGCTGTGCCACCTTGCTTAGCCACCACCCAGATGTCACCGGCATAGACAAAGCAGATATGGGTGGCAGAGACATCGGGGTAGCGGAACATGCGCGCGTCGACCTGAGCTCGGACGAAAGTTGTACTGGTCAACAGAAAGACTATTGCCAAAAACCAAAGGAATCCTTTTCTCATTCATCTCTCCTTAAAAAAATGAAAATATAAAAAGAATACGAAATAACAATATTAATGACTTTTCAAGACGAAATCAATTATTTCGGGATTTGGGCCGTTTCCATACAGCATCACAGTTCCAAAGTTACTCCGGTATCTGGGCCAAGGGTCTCATTGCCGCGTTATGGTCTTACCTCAAAGCTCATCGGCTGGTTTGTTTCATTTTTCTAGTTGGAAATCCTGGCGTTTTGGGTGTGATACTCTTATCCTCGGATGTCAGTGGGCGGAAATTAAGGAAAAAAACTTATGGCAGCGTTTTTTTCCCAGTATTTAAGTCACTATTCTTTTGACAATCGATGGCCTTTCCTCTACTATTTCAATCAATAAAAAAGGAATTTCCGAATGTGTTTACAAAGGGGAGCTATTAATGAAGAGCAAGCCATGGATTTTATGTCTGGTTATGTGTACTCTGGTCATTTTATTATCTGGATCTGTGAGCGCTGCTGATTTATCAAAGCTCACCAAGGCCAAATTTACACTCAATATTGGAGGAAAAGCCTGCAAGTTTGTCGATGGAGGAACAGCCAGGATCAAGAATGGTGTATTGTACATCACTCACCGTGCGTTGAGAAATCCAGCAAGTTCTAAACCAAGGACCGTCATCAGGGTCCATTTCGCAGATAAAGCAGGAGCAGCTAAGGAACCTTTCCGCTCTATTGAAATCACCGTGCCGCGTCTTGCTGGTGAAAACAAGAAAAGACTGGTGAAACAGTATGAGGGCAAAATACGAGGGAAAAAGCTAACCGGTGCAGTTATGCTTACGAATAGGTCAGGGAATGAGACAGCAAGCTGGAATATTATGTACTCCAGTTAATACAAAATGTAGTGATACGAACCGAAAAAATCACCCGTCAAAAATAATAATTCTCATCCAGACCGATCTTCTGTTCTATAAAATCCTGCTATTTCCACAGGCTTATCTTTGGGGAGGTCACTATGTTATTCATTTCTAGGCGATTTCTTCATTAAGCTGTTTCTATTTCAGCATCTCCGCAATTTTGGGGCGGGCAGCTTTAATATGATCATAGTCTAACATCAATCCTGTTGCCTTTAGCTCGGCCCCGATAGCATCGTAGGCGCCTTTAACTCTCTCAAACGGAATATTTACAATTTCATACGCTGTTTGTCCCATCCTGTTTTTTAATGATTTGTCGGCACCCTTTTCCAGGAGGGCTTTGACTATCTCTATGGAGCAAAAGAAAGCGGCGGTGTGAAGAGCAGTTGATCCATCGTTGTTTTGGTAGTTCAGGTCAGCCCCGGCATCTATCAGGATTTTGGCAGCTTCAGTCTTACCGAATGCTGCCGCCGTGATCAGGGGTGTCGACGCGCGCGAGGGCTCTAATGCATTTAGGTCAGAACCGGCCTTAACGTGCTGGCGTAGGGCTTCAAGATCGTCTAAAACCACAGCCGCATGAAGGTCAACTTTTGGGGCTGAAACGGTTGTTTGTGACTCCGCTGACTGTTGGGGCGATTTATCCTGGTTTCCGCAGCCCAAAAAAGTAAAGAGCATTAATGCCAATGTCGCCGTGCCTATTGTTCTCATTTTTACTTCCTCCTGTGGCAAATATTGTTTTATCTTATTCCAAAAAATAGAATATCAGTTTTACTGTTTTCCTGTAAAAACAAATCATCAATGGGAATTATTCTTTGCAGACATTGTTGATTCTTAATGGACAGAGTAAAACTACTTACCTCGTGAAGACTTCATTCCTATTGTTCCCTCTGATTTTTTATCAAAAGGATATTAGTTTATGAGAGGAGTGTCAAATTGAACGTAGACTTCTCCTCCTTGTCACCTTTTTGTCATCAGGTTTGCTAAAAAATACCTAATTTTGGGGATGGCTGCTAAAAGAGGAAAAGACGGAAGTCCCGAAAATAATAAAGAGAAAACGAGAGAATTAAAATGGTAGCGGGGGCTGGATTTGAACCAGCGACCTCCGGGTTATGAGCCCGACGAGCTACCAGACTGCTCTACCCCGCAGCACCAGACTATTATA
>SMTZ1_10004222_pt1 | contig 14466 bp, 12 predicted proteins | sample DeeMarSWOR136_30_FD_25667 | JGI IMG/M metagenome (IMG submission 25667) | reverse complement strand
AAATAACCACTGTTTTGGAGAGGTTTTGCAGGATTTTTAAACGCTTTTTTGGATCGCCAGAATTCGCTAGAATGCCAATTATAAAATCAACTATAATCCACCAAAGACCTCTACTAAGATTATTTACAAAGTAATTACCTGGACCTGAAACTGCAAGCGAGTCTTCGTCAACCGTTCTTAATTTTAAAGCCATTTTTCCTATAGTTTGTCCATTACGCGTTTCAAATGCCCAGAAATAAACAAACGCGATTAGCCAATTAATTAATCCAAAAGGAACTGTCCATGGAGGATAATAATACTGCAGAAAAACTGCAGATATTATTGCCCAAATAATACCAATAGCAATTGCATCAATTATGTATGCTAAAAGACGTTCCCAAAAGCCAGCATAAACAACTTGTGTTTCTGGAGCGCTAGGTGGAGGTGGAATTGCTTTTTCATCTGCAGGAACTGTAGGTGGTGGAGATTTCTTCGCTGTAGTTTCCTCAAAACCTATTGCTGCACCACAATTCTGACAAAATTGTGCATCAGAATCTACTGCTGCACCACAGTTGGGACAATAATTTGTAGACATGCTAGTCATGACTCCATCTTAAGGAAACCCCTACTTTCAGGGTGAATTGAGGCAAGTTTTCACTTTTACTGGGGTCTCTCATGCTTTAAATGGTTTAACAACGTTAATAACATATTTCATAGTATATAAACCTTTGATATTCCTTATTAGAATAGAAAAGGAGTTTGTGCATGAGTTTTTTGAATAGAAGGATTATGTGCGGTCATTATTTACTTATCTCTATAATCTCTTATAATCATCGTCCGATATTCCTAGAAATAATCTGCGACACAAAATAACTCAGAAAAAAGTTGGTTAAATAATGCCAAAAGCAATTCCATCAGATAAAGTGTTAAGACTACTTAATGAGTATATTCAAAAGACAGGGCATATTCCTACACGCCGAGAATTAAGAAAAGTTGGTTTACCAAGTGATAGAACTTATGATAAGTATTTTGGAACGTATAACAAAGCCCTTGAATCTTTAGGATACGAACCTAACCAAAAACGATACAAAAAGGACGAATTGATAAAAATCCTTCACGATTATGTCAAAGAACATGGAAAAGTTCCCTATAAGGAAGATTTTGAAAACGATCCTACACTTCCAAGCGCAATAACCTATGTAAATCATTTTGGTAATTGGACAAAAGCCTTATTTAAAGCAGGGTTAAGACCGAATAGGATAGACCACGAATTTGACGAACTTCTACAGACATATAAAAATGACCGAAAGAAGAGATTAAGCCTTAATACCATCAGAATTTATCTTATTAGTTTACAAGACCTTTCAAATTTTCTAAAGTCAAAAGAGAAGACTTGGAACGATTTAACTTCAGACGAAATAGTAGACTATTTTTCATATTTAAAACAATATGGAAGTTTCTCGAAATTGACCAAAGACGCAAAACCTAATACACCTAACGGTCTCAGGGCGAAAGCGAGAATTATAAGCGCATTTTTGTCATGGTTAGATAAATATGCGCTCCGTAAGAAGTTAAAACCAATAATAGACTCCTCCGAGATCGCTGAAATTAAAGAAGTGATGCAATCTCGTAACATTGTTGGTTATCCTGAAGAAACGCCCCGAAGAGCATTAACCAAAGAAGAAATAGATGTCATTAGAAGCATTATAACGAATCCTATTGAGCGAAATATCTTTGATTTAGGTCTTAATCTCGGATTGAGAGTTTCTGAATATGAACAAATCACTATGGATATGGTGTTAGGTATGGAAGACGAAAGACGACCACACTTAAACGTAAGTGACTCAATACCGAGATATGAACGCGAACATTATATAGAAGTTATCGGTAAAGGCAATAAGAAGCGAATAGTCGTAGTTACAGACGAAATGAAACTTTTGATTAAAAAGCAATTAGTTTTAAGAGAACTGAACCGCGTAAAACATGATCGTTTTTTCTTCTCAGTCGGTAAGAAGACTAGAGGACGCCTCCAAAATTATAAAGTGAACGAGTTATATAAAGATCTTTCTGAAGAAACGGGAATCTATTTCAGAGCGCATGAGTTACGTTATTCGATGGCAGAATTATTCCAAGAGCGAGGAGTCCCTCAAAATATTGTTTCTCAAAGATTAGGTCATTCAGGCAGTATAACTCAACGTTATTCAAGAGCAAAGCCCATAAAACGCTATAAAATAATACAGGAAAAAATTGGGGTCCTTTAATCATTTTTTTCTAAGGATAAAACTAACGAAAAAAGTAAACCAATAAGGTATCGCCCATACATTGAAGAAATATGGGATGCTACTGCTGGGTTCACTCATTTTTATCACAACGTCTGCATCTAGTATGGTCTGATGTAATAATCAGCTTTGTTTATCCGTCCTAATTATCTTTTTTTACTGTTTTGTTGTAATTCAATAATTTCGCTATTTTAAAATAAAAAAAAAGAGGGATTTATCCCTTTATTGCCTTTAAATCGAAGAACCAAAGCGTAAATGCAATTATTTCTATCGGACTGATAATGGCGTTGATAATAGTGCTAATGACCATGGACACTATTAGTATATCTGTGAGAGAAGCAATAGCACCACCAATTGCACCGATAATTCCAGTGATAATAGCAATCACGATTCCTAAGAGAAATGTTAGCCACCATCTTCCTTTAACCAAATGCCAACTTCGCTTTAACGATTCTACTGCTCCAGAATCTTCTAACATAATACTCTGGATAGTTACTCTGAAATACGTAGTTATTATTATGATAAGCACTGCCATTATCAAGGCACCGAGTAAAGCACCAGCTATGATCGCAAGTACATTACCTGTGCCTGCTGACGCAAAGATTATGGCAAAAATGATTCCAATTCCAACTGCTACTATGCCTAGGATAATCAATATTATCAATATTGTAGCGCTAAGCAAGGACAGAAATCTTGATAAAGCATGTGAAAAACTATCTTTTAGACTTGGCTCTTCAACTCCTTGATGCAAATCTGCAGCGTATTTAACAAGCATACCCTCAATTATAAGACCAAAGAATATACTTACGAGTACTGCTACCGCAATTCCTGCAAACATTGTAGGTAAAACAGTTTGCCATTGTGTTTCCCAGTCGATCAGTGGTGAAGGTATGTCCGTCACGTAGGATATACCGAGTAAGAAGCCAAGATCAAATCCTACCGCAGCAAGTGTTCCGAAGATAATTATGGTCGAGATCAGAGAAATTAAGAGATAAGGTAGCATGAAATATGGAAGTTTCCTCGCCCAATAAGTAAAAGTTAACTTAAGCACATTGGCAAATCCTAGTTCTTCAGAAGCTCCGCTTTTTGTTTCCTCTATACGTTTCACTCTCCTCAAAACTAACAGAAATTTAGTATAGGCATATTTACAGGCTATTTCACTTTGTCTTATATAAAATGTACTCTCTTATATGGAATAAAATAAATGCGAACAGAATATTTTTATTTGACAATGCCTCAAAGAATTCAAAACGCGTCTTTTTTCTAATCTTTGAATAAAAACTCTGTTAGTTAAGGGTTTACTACCGTTTTAGTTATCTTTTGAGGTTTTTCCAAATATTTTTTTAGATATTGTCCAGTATACGATTCTCCAGATTCTCCCACACTTATAATCTCTTCAGGAGTACCCTCTGCTACGATTGTTCCTCCGTCATCTCCACCTTCTGGTCCAAGGTCAATGATATAATCAGCAGTTTTGATGACATCGAGGTTATGCTCAATTACTATGACTGTGTTGCCTGCATCGGTCAGGCGGTTCAAAACATCCAAAAGTCTCTTAATGTCATCGAAATGCAGCCCAGTGGTGGGCTCATCAAGAATATAGATGGTCTGCCCTGTAGGTTTCTTCCCAAGTTCCTTTGCTAGTTTAACACGCTGCGCCTCGCCACCAGACAAAGTTGGCGCTGGCTGTCCCAACTTAACATACCCCAAGCCCACATCGTAGAGCGTTTGGAGTCTTCTTTTAATTACAGGAATGTTCTCAAAGAATTCTAAAGCTTCTTCTACGCTCATAGCCAGCACATCAGAAATATTCTTGCCCTTATACATAATTTCTAAAGTTTCACGCGTGAATCTTTTACCCTTACAGACTTCACAGGGTACATAGATATCTGGCAGGAAATGCATTTCAATTCTAATGATGCCATGTCCTCTGCAAAATTCACAGCGCCCGCCTTTGACATTAAATGAAAACCTTCCGGGCTTATATCCTCTAACTCGTGCATCGGGTGTGTTTGCAAATAATTCTCGAATAGGTGTAAATACTCCAGTATATGTCGAAGGATTCGATCGAGGTGTCCGTCCAATTGGACTTTGATCTATACGGATTACTTTATCGAGATAATCTACTCCTTCAATTCCGTCATGAACTCCAGGTCTCTCCTTTGAGCCATAAATTTGTCTGGCAAGCGTTTTATAAAGAATTTCGTTGATTAAAGTTGATTTTCCTGAACCACTAACACCTGTAATACAGGTAAAGACATGCAACGGAATTTTAACGTCTATATTTTTCAAGTTAAACTGCTGAGCCCCTTTTATCAATAAATATTCTTCATTTGGTTCTCTTCTTTTCTGAGGTGTAGCAATTCTTTTTTTTCCGCTCAGATATTGCCCGGTTAAGGAATTCTTATTAGGAAGAATATCTTCTGGAGGACCTTCAGCAACAATTTCACCACCATGAAGCCCTGCCCCTGGCCCCATGTCGATTATCCAATCGGCAGAGAGGATTGTTTCTGGATCATGCTCAACAACAAGTACAGTATTACCCAGATCTCTCAGACGAAGCAACGTGTTAATAAGTCGAGAACAATCGCGAGCATGGAGACCAATTGTAGGTTCATCAAGCACATACAAGACACCTACGAGAGCACTTCCAATCTGTGTTGCGAGATGGATTCGTTGTGCTTCTCCAACTGATAATGTGCCTGCTTGGCGATCTAGGGTTAAGTAATCGATTCCAACATTATTTAAGAATCCTAAACGTTCTTGTATTTCTCTAAGCACTTGATCTGCAATAAGAATTTCACGGTCGGTGAGTTTCTCTCTGAGACTTTCAAAAAACATTGCAGCACTCTTTACTGTTAGTTTTGTAACGTCAGCAATATTCCTATCTTGAATTGTAACCGCTAATACTTCAGGACGAAGACGATCGCCATTACAAACCGGGCATGCTGCGGTACTCATGTATTTCTCAATTTCTTCCCTCATCCAATCAGATCGGGTTTCTCTATATCGTCTTTCTAGATTATTGATGATCCCTTCCCACATGCCATTCCAAGCAACCGAGCGATCATATCTCGAAATTTTGAACTTAATCTTTCGACCTTTTGTCCCGTAAAGCAAAATGTGTAACTGTTTTTCCGAAAAATCCTTGAATGGTGTATCAAGATCAAATCCATACTTTTCTCCTAATGATTTCATCATTTGCACTGTATAGGAGTTTTCATTTGAAGCCGCCACTGGTCCATGAATTCCTTCTTCCATAATGGATTTAGTTTTATCAGGAATAACCAAATCAGGATCAATTTCCATTTTGAAACCAAGGCCATCACACTCGGGACATGCGCCATAGGGCGAGTTAAATGAAAACATTCTGGGATTTAAAATTTCAGGGAAACTTAAATTACACGCAGGGCACGCCAAATCTTCGCTATATGGGATAGTTTCTTTATTTTCTACATTATGGATCAGCAACGTGCCACCTGACATCTTTAGTGCAGTTTCAACTGAGTCAGCAAGACGTTTGCGTATGCCAGGTTTTATAACAAGGCGATCTACAACAATTTCAATCGAGTGCTTTTTGTTCTTATCAAGTTTAATTTCTTCATCCAGCGACAGAATCTCTCCGTCAACACGTACTCTAACGAAACCTTCCTTTTTTGCATTCTTGAATACCTTTTCGTGAGTGCCTTTTCTACCACTGACGATTGGAGTGAGGACAAGAATCTTTGTTTCTTTAGGAAGTTTTAGAACGTTATTCACCATTTGGTCTACTATTTGCTTTTCAATTAGCTTTCCACATTTTGGGCAGTGTGGGATTCCTATTCTGGCGAATAGGAGCCTTAAATAATCGTAAATCTCAGTCACAGTACCAACAGTGCTACGAGGATTAGCTGATGCTGGACGTTGTTCAATCGAAATTGCAGGTGAAAGACCATCAATATGATCAACGTCTGGTTTATCCATTTGTCCAAGAAACTGGCGAGCATACGAGCTTAAAGATTCAATATACCGACGTTGACCTTCGGCGAAGATCGTATCGAATGCCAGAGAAGATTTTCCACTACCAGAGATTCCCGTAATGACCACAAACTTATCTCTGGGTATCCTAACTGTGATATCCTTGAGATTGTGCATCCTGGCTCCGACTACTACAATTTCATTCTTTGGCAAACTTTAGAACACCTTGTTTTCCAGTAGTGAATTCAACGTGTTATTGTAGTTGTGATTTTTAGGTTTTCTCATCTTCACATTATGAAGAGAGAGAGGTCACCGAAAGTATTCAAAGACAAAAATACTCTAAAACTAGAAATAGAAAGAAGGATCTTTTAACATGTATATCTGAAATCCAATGGTCTATTAAAATCCAAGATAAGCATAATCCGTACAAAAAATGAGTTTGCTAGAGACCTAATTTCTCTTTGATTTTTGCCAAGAATATCTTAAAGAATTCTGCACGTGATTGAGTATAATCAGATCCCTTATCTCTTATTTGTTTAAAATTATCCAAGAAACTGCTAAATCGTCCTAAAAATTTGATTTTTTGGCTCTCAAGTCTTGTGAAGCCTTCATAATACGCGTTGTTCAGAAAATTCGTGCTTTTGTTCATCATTTTTTTGTATCTTCTAATGGAATCTTTTGGTGAAGTCTCAAATACTAATATAGCGTCATCTGAAAAATCAAAAAGAAGTCTAAAGTTGTTAGAGTCAATTCGTTGTATATTTTTAAACCCTACTTCATCGCCGAAAGATTTTATTGCTGCTATGAATCCCGCTGCAAGGGAATCATCTATCATTCCGAGCGCACATTCTTCAGAAGGGTGATCAATACACATGGAATAAACTGGAAGACCTGTCTTCTCAACCAAAAATATGTGATGTAACGTCAACTCAATCAAATCCCCATTTTTTTTGATGGAAGTAACTCTGAAACAATTTCTTAGTAGAATCTCTTTAAGTACGAGCAAATATATTAAAGTTACTTTTGTCACATAAGGAGATCGTCTGATAGATAATTTCTAGAAATTTATTGTTCACGGATTGCTCTCGCGATAATTATAAATTTGAGAGATCTATATTAGGAAAACTTGGTGAGCTGACATGCCTTCTAGTAAGGTTGTTGTGAAAAAATCTGAATATATCCCAGGCGCTCCAATGGAGTCACGTCCAGGGGTGAGAGATCTTAAAGTACTATATCCTGAAACTGGTGTAGAAACTAAAACACTCATTATGGGCATTGTTGAAATTGAACCAAATTCTCATTCTCCGTTACACAGACATAATTGTGAAGAAGTATATTTTGCCCTTCAAGGCAGTGGGACAATTGAATCTGAAGGAGTCAACTATGAATTTGAGGCTGGAGATGCGATATATAATAAAGAAAACACGAATCACAGAGTATATAATACTAGCAACGAGTTGTTACGGCTCTTGGTTGTTGGAGGCATAATGTTTGTTGGTTTGGTACCTGATTGGCCAACAAGACGTCCCTATGAAATCTTAGAAGAATCAGGCAAATAGCTTATAATTAACTTAAGATATTTCACGAGGCGTTCTAATGTTTTCAGTGCAGGTGATGGGGAGCGGTTCAGCGAACATACTTCAATATAGAGCAAAAAGCGCAATGGTCGTAAGATTATATTCTGATGACGATCAATCTATTGCATTAATTGATTGTGGATCCAAAAACTTACTTTCTCTTAGAAAAGACGATTTTTCAAAAACCCGTCGCATTTTTATCACTCACACGCATTCAGATCATATTTTATATCTTGGTTGGGTTCTTCGTAAGATTAAAAAAGCTTCTGATAATCCAAAGGTGAAATTGTTTTATCCGCCTGAGAAAGAACGTTTCTTAAGACTTTTTATCAGAGCTTGTTTTTTAGGAAGGATTCCACAGTTTATAGAATTTCTAAGTGACGATGAAAAAAACCAACTATTTTTTCAATCAGATGAAATTAAGAAAATAGATGAAATTCAAAATACCGAAGTTTGGGCATGTAGAGCAGCACATAGAACACCTGCTCTTTGTTACGCCTTCAAAAATCCTAATTTAAAAATCACATTCCCAGTAGATACCATTGCGGGTTTTCCTTCGATTCAGAAATTAGGACAAAACTCGTGTATTTTCTTTCATGAAAGTACCTTTCCTAACAAAAATAAACGATGGGCGAAAAAGAGTATGCATTCTACACCATCTACTGCTGTGATTGATGCTCTAAGAAGCAATTCAAACCATCTTGCATTGACACATATTGCCGATATGCGATTTGGTCACAGATCATTATTTAAAAAGACTCCTAAAGACATTGAAACGACTGAAGAAGCGATATTAAAACAGGCTGCTGAGAGACTCACTTTAGAATCAATACCCTTTCAAACAAAAGAATCCACAAAGGCTATTCTAGAATTGAAAAATCATGTGAGGACAATTCTAGTTGTAAGAGATTTAGATACATTCGTCTTTAAAAATAAACGACTGCTCGTCAGACGTAACGCTACAAACTTCAGAACTCGATACATACAATATTAAAGAATAAATACTTTTGATGAAAGATGATTCTACTTTACTCTATTGCGCAACATTCTATTTGAGTTCTAACTCTTTAAGAATGATAGATTAATTAAAAAGTGATTATGTGTCGACCTTCCTTCAAATATGTCGTTAACGGTACTCCCATATATTTTACATCGATGCCTAGGTCTTCGAGTTTTGCTGAAACTCCAAAAAGGTCTGAACACTTTTTGCATGCTTCTAATATCACTCCAGCATCTCTCATTTTTTGTAAGTATTCTTGTAGTTCGACATCAACACTCAATAATTTTGCTGATGGACCCCAAACAATAAAGCGAACATCTTCCCACCAATCTTTCAATTTTGAATTCAAAGTGTACATGAAGACCATTTTAAGTGCAACTTCGCGATCTCCACTACTCCAAACTACAACGAGGCTATTTTCCCTTTCCGTCATTAATTCAACTCCAAGTATTTACAATTTGTTGAATATGATAATTTTTAAGTTATTTATAAAGATTCTATTTTATCTGCGGCCTGTTTTACTTCAGGTAGCGCTCCAGGCATCGATGCTGACTGCATAATCATCTTTTTATAGCGTTCGAAATGTTTCGCCTTCAGTCCAAATATATCACATATATCTTCTGCCAATTGATCTAAGTTCTGCCTCTTAGATTCAACGATCGACTTTGATATTTCTAATATTGATGGTGCTAACTTTCTTTCTGATTTTGGTGTTCCAAAACATGTCCTTACAATTTCTTCAGCCTTTTTTTCTGTTGTTGTAGCATATACCTCTATTTTGAGTTGTTGAGATCCAGAAAACATAGGATGAACTAAAATTATCATTGATCTGTCTAAGGATTTTATTTTGAGACTACCAGTTTCCTCCATTTCATCAATTGTGACTTCAGTTACTGCCTTTAGACTATTTAAACACTTATTAATTTCTTCTTGCGTTGAAAATTCGTATTTTAATTCTTTGACCATTGCTTTTTCACCTTTTTCGTCCCTTTTGCTTGTCATCCGTCCCCATCATCGAAGGCGTAGGACCTCTCGGGCTTACAACCCCTGATTTTAATTAAAAATTTTTTTGACTGTTAAGTTAAACAATTCAAATTCTCCGTTTAATCGAGCTGTTATTTCCGCCTCCATCAGTTTTTTATAGCGGATTCGTTTAGAATAAGCGTCATAGATTAATACTGTTACATGTTATACATATAGTTAAGCTCTTAAAGGTGAAAATGAATGAGAAGGAAATATCTAGTTCTTACAATACTGACATTAACACTACTATTCATTGGCGCTATTGTTGTTGAACCAACGACTGCTTCTAGTTTTTCTGCCACAAAGCATTCTGGTAATATGGAAGTCACATGCTATACGTCTCCTGATTCTAGTTACGATGTCACAATAGATGCGTTGGAAAGTGCAGACGAGGAAATTGACATATGCATTTACGCCATATCTAATACGTTCCTCCTAAACGCTCTAGTCGACAAAATGAACGAAAACCCCTCCATTATAATTAACGTGATCGTTTCATACCGTCACGCATCAGGTTTTGAAACCTCAAATACAAGGGGTGCACTCTATTATCTGTCACAAGCGGCAGATGACGCAGGTGCTACAAACGTAAATTTGTTTGAGTCTTCAAACACATATGACTTTACTCATGCAAAGTACATTATCATCGATCAAGAAGTTGTACTTGTTCAGAGTGCAAATTGGGCGAAGACAAGTGTTCCAAAAGATCCTAGTTACGGCAATCGCGAATGGGGAGTGATGATAAAAAATAATGATGTCGTCAACTACTTTCTACAAGTTTTTAACAACGATATGGGGATAGCTACACCCTACTTTGAAGATGCTGATCATGAAACATCATTTTCAGAAAATGTGTCTTCTGGCAGTTATTCAAAGTCGTTCAGTTCACAGAAATTTACAGGAAGCATGACCATTCAAACGATCGTTTCACCAGATAACGATGTCTCTGCGATAAAAGCGCTTTTACAGTCCGCCACAAACACGATTTATGTACAACAAGCGTATATTAAAACAGAATGGGATGGCAGCTCAGATGAGTTTCTGGATGAACTCGAAGATGCAGTTGATCGTGGTGTCACCGTTAAAGTGATTATTGACAAACAACCATCTGGTGCGGCAGATTCTGCAGATCATATGAAATCAAAAGGGATTGAGATTGCATATTCCAGCAGTGTTTTTGAATATTGCCACAACAAAGGCGTTATTGTGGACAATTCAATTGTTTTGATCTCAAGTATTAATTGGTCCTATGAAGCAGCTAATGAAAATAGGGAAGCAGGAGTAATTATTTTTGACACCAACGTAGCAGGGTTTTTCGTCGATGTTTTTGCGTACGACTGGCAAAATGCTGAAATAATCAGCGGTGAATCTTCAATTGATACGTCCCCTGGTGAAGGCGGTGGTACTGGAGATGGTGGAGATGGCGGCACAGGATTCTGTTTTGGAACTTTGCTTCTTGGACTTATACCCCTTGTTGCGCTGGTAACGATGATTGTGCGTAAGAAAAGACGAAACTAGAAGACCATCTTTAATTATTTACCCCTATTTTTTATTTCTCTGTATTAGAGGAAGATTTCTTTGCGCAATGTTCATATATTGATCTAATTTCCTTTAATTTTTTTGTTTCTGTATCCATGTACAAAATAAAGATGGAAGGCCTTAATATCACAAAGAAATAAAATTGCGTAGAAATATCTGAGAAACTTTAAATTCATGACTTCATAAAAAAAATATGATGGATGAACTTTCCAAATGTATAATTTTGTTCTACAAATAGCAAACTATTTGTATTTTAAAGAAAGTTTCTGAAATTATCGTCAATTTAGAGCGCTATTGGGGTGTGTTTAAAATTCAAGACGTTCTCGAATTTCCAACTCTTTTCTGGATACTTGAACTTTATATTCCAGATTATGAGAGTCAAATGGGATCCTTTCAACTTGAAGGATATATACTGGCTACATCGAAACAAGTATGGAACCTTATATCTACCAATGAAGAGACTGAAGAAACATTAGTTCGGTCTTGTCTTATAGGACCTGCAGTTATGTATGGAAATATGTCCATAGGTGGTCGACCAATTCCAGAAGTTAAGACAATTGCTGGAGTGATTTTTGATTCAACAGAGCTTAGACCAGACAAACCAACCCCGCTTGTTGATATTATAAGCCCTGATGTTATAGATCCTACTGCAAAACCTGATGAGGAGAAGATCACAAAGGAAATTCGAGTCATAGAATTTGCAAGAGGCCAAAAAATGGCAGACGAAGTCTTAACAAAGGTACAAGACAATCACTTAATCCCTAAGAGATTATTGGGGAATTTGGTGAAAAAAACATTTACAGTCAAGACGACTTCAGGAGTTAAGAACGCTAAAGTCTGTCTGGGAGGTCTCCACAGCGACAAATATCGCCTTTTTGTGGATGCTATTAAGTCAGGAAAACTTCGAGTTCCCGAAGGACGCCTAATTTTGGATGTTGCACAAAAGAAGTTGATAACATTTGAAAAGAACAATTTGTCTCATTATGTCATAGTTGAACTCAATCCAGTTCTAGATCCGAGTATAGATGCTTTTGATCAGTTTGTTGACGTCTACCATTCTACCCTAGAATATATGATGGGGAAAGAGGAGAATTATTTCTTTTAATTCAAACTAAAAGTCTTTTCGCTTCAGTTCTTTTGTTATATCATATCTAGTTGAAACCATCACTAAACTAATTCTCCAGCAAAATTGAAAAGTTTAACGACGTGATCTGGCTTTACTAACTCGTAAAATGTCCATTTTCCTTTCTTAAAGCCTTTTATTAGTCCACTGTTTTCTAGGAGGCTTAGATGATGGCTCACAGTTGATTGTGATACTTCAAGCACCTCAGTAAACTCACAGACGCACAATTTGCGATTGAGTAACAGTTTAACAATTTTCCATCTTTTATGATCCGATAATGCATTAAACAATTGGAGTAGTTTTTCGGGAACCTCTTTATCTAATTGATCATTTAACGCTTTCAACTCTTTTGCATAAACTTCGGAACTTTTTGAAGGGCATTCTCCTGATTCAATAAGTCTTTCTAATCTTTCTGTTTCTATTGGCATGTTATATCACTTTTTTCGATTGAAATGTATTTATTTTGTATGTTTCAAGATATAATCTTTAATTCTCTAATAAACGAGATAAATTCAAAAAAAGATGAAATGAGGAAATTATTGAACTTCTAACGCAATAGAGCGATCATCAACTATCTCACATGTTTCCAACGCTGCTTCCGGCCATTTCCAGAATCCTCTCTTGCCAAGATATCTTCCTAGGTAGACTAAACCAAGCATGATTGGTACTTCCCAGAATAATCCCATAGTAGTTCCTAAGGCGGCAATAGAACCGATGCCATACATAGTTATAGCCGTCGCAATCGCAATTTCAAAGTGACTTGAAGAGCCAATTATAACTGTTATTATTGCTTCTCTGTAGTTTAGATTGAATATTTTTGTAATTATAGTATTAAAACCGACGACTATAGCAAATCCAGCCAATAAAGGTATGGAAACTAATACTAAGAGGTCTGGGTTAAGAAGCAAAACATTACCATTTAAAGAAAACAACACAACTAATGTGGTTAATAATGCAACAATTGCAACTTTCCCAATAAATGGTCGGTACGTATTATCGAACCAATCTAACCCTTTTAAGGAGATAATTACTCTCTTACTAATGATTCCCAGACTCAAAGGCAATCCAATAAAGAACACTACTGACAGAACGAGTAGTAAGTGATTTATTGGGATATTTTGGATTCCTGTAAGAAGCGCAACTATTGGGACATATAAGATCATAATTGTAATTGTGTTTATACTCGTATTAATCACATTCTGCTCCTGATTTGCTTCGCACATCCAACCCCAAACTAAGACCATAGCAGTACAAGGTGAACTTGCCAGTAATATAATTGCAACAATCAATTGTTCGTATCCAGCGAGGAAAATCCTTGCCATAGTAAATCCAACGAAAGGAGCAATAATCCAATTCGAAATTAGAGTCAACAGTATCGGTTTGGGATTTTTGCCTAGTTTCTTAATCTCTGATGTTTGTAGATTGAGCATTGCAGGATACATCATTAAGAATAAACATATGCCAATAGGTATGCTTATACCCGCAACTTGCCACGAATCAATTGCTGTACTTATACCAGGAATTATCTGAGAAAGAATAATTCCAGCAATGATACAAACACCTACCCAGACCGTAAGGAATTTTTCAAAATAATTGATTGATCTTCCCATTTCTTCTTTTACTTCAACTTGGCCTTGTATTTGTTGTGAACTCATTTTATTTACACCTGCTTTAATTTTTCTGTGTAATTAATGTTTAGATTTAATAACATAATTAGTACAACACGCAACTGCTGAAAAATCGCTCATCTAGACACCAGGAGAATTATCGATACCTTTAGCAGGTATAATGACATTGTCATATTTAAGGTTTTCGATATACATCCAAGTTGGTCGATATGAGAGCAATCTGGGGATAGTTTTATAAACTAGTATGACTCTATTAGGTTGATTAATAGTTTCCATATAGGTTAACTAATAATTTCCAAAGGTGATATAATGGGCAAAGAAAAAAACAAAGACAAAGAAAAAAAGAAGATCACACCAGAAC
>SMTZ1_10013898_pt1 | contig 14468 bp, 11 predicted proteins | sample DeeMarSWOR136_30_FD_25667 | JGI IMG/M metagenome (IMG submission 25667) | reverse complement strand
CCTGGGTTATAACCACACGCCAGGATTCGATAACAGATATCTCCCTTTATGATCGTGATATGATTGCTAATAATAATAATGTAGATTTTTTTCTTTCAATCCATCACAATGCAATTGATGGTGAGAATACAGGTGTCAATCAGACTCTCATGCTATATCAAGAGACGCCAGAAGGTAATGTTCGCTGGGCAGGTGAATCAGATGTAATGTGTTATATAATGGCTGATTACTTATTTCGTTACTTATATACAACATCTAAGTCGGTTCGGGGGGATTGGTCTTTTTATGGCTCATGGACAACACCTTTTAACCTTGGGGTTTTAAAAGACTTAACCATGCCTGGAGTTTTAAGCGAAGCCTCATTCTGGGATTATGTTCCTGAGGTTCATAGATTAAATTCACTCGGTTATCTTACATTGGAAGCCTTTGCATTGGTGCATTCTTTTCTGGATTACTATTCAGTGCCTAAAAAAACGAATGCTTTTGTTGAAGGGGTTGTACACGATCTGGATGGAAACAAGTTGCCCGGTATTACTGTCAGGCTCACCAACGGTGCTGACGACATGGTTTATGTTACTGATTCCCAGGATATCGGAATTACGGATCAGGACAGAAGTTGGGGCGGTTTTCCACAGATTTATGATGTTAGAAACGGGATGTATTTCTTTGATAATTTTCCCCAGGGGCAGGCAAAACTTATTTTTGAGGGACAGGGATATGTGAGCGACACATTAGACATTACGGTGGTGGCGAGGACTTCTACTCGAGTTAATCCTTTTGATTTAGTGTTTGATGTACCTCCAACAATCGCTACCACATCTCCTGCTGATGGCGATAGCAGTTTTTCTGTTTTCGACAATATATCGATCGAATTTACACACCCCATGGACGGGACTACTGTTGAAAATTCGTTCTTATTAATACCTGATGTTAAAGGTACTTTTTCCTGGAAAGATAAAAACAGACAACTCACGTTTAGTCCAGGAACTCGATTTGAATTTGATCAGAATTATGTACTTCAAATTTCTGCTGAAGCTATGAATAAATATGGTTTTTATTTAGACGGAAACGGTGATGGCGTGGCTGGCGATGCTTTCTCACTAACTTTTCACACGATGCCTATGGATACTTCTAAGCCCATGGTTATTAATTTCTATCCTGTTAAAAACGATACAGGCATATTTGTAAACGATATCCTGCGGGCGGAATTTAACAAACGGCTCGATCCGGCTTCAGTTTCTGGACCTCGAATTTTACTGATGAGCGAAAATCATCGCCGTCTTTCTGTACTTGCTGATTATTCTGAATGGAACAATTTTGGTCTAATATCCATCCTGCCCATTGAACCAATGAAACATGACATGAAGTATTTGTTAACTATCGCAAACGTCATCACGGATCTTCAGGGAAATTCAATGGATAATCACTTCCAATGGACTTTCCGAACCCAGGAACAGGAATTGAAATTATCTCTGATTGAAGATTTTGAGACAGAAGCACCTTCTGAACTCACTCCGCTAAGATGGAATTTAATATCTCAATCTGAAGCTGATAGTCTCAAACTCTCTGCTGACAGGTTTGCCCATGGAAATCAATCAATGCTGCTTGTGTATAACTTTATTACTGGTTCAGAATCGTTAGCTGTGTTGGTCGATCATGCTTCTGATTCAACCTGGTTAAAGCCGGGGGGGACTGTTGCTATCAATGTTTTTGGTGATAATAGCGGCAATCAAATTCGATTTATCTTTGAAGATAAACAGGGTCTTGAGGCATCCCATCCAATAATTATAGATTGGTCAGGCTGGATAAATATGAGATTTGATCTGGCAAATGATCCAGTAATACCCTGGAGTGCTACAAACCCGGGAAATGGCACCCTTGATAGCGCGATTTATATTGCTGGTTTCAGTGTGAAAGCGAATAGCGTTTCCACCGGTAAAATTTATTTAGATGATGTTGAGCAATTATTTGTGCCATCTCCGACATCAATTCAACCAGGTAATTTTGCCCGGAATCAACCAGCTCAATTCAAATTATATCCCAATTATCCAAATCCATTTAATCACTATACAACGATAGGTTACGACCTGCCGGTTAGATATGTGAATTATGTCCAAATAAAAATATATGATATGACAGGCAAAGAGATCAGGTCATTGGCAAACAAAGTGCAGAATGCAGGGCATCATGAAATTTTATGGGATGGTAAGGATCAGCGGGGAAATGAAGTTGCAAGCGGAATTTACTTTTGCCAGTTGCGGGTGAGGGATTTGGTGTTGACAAATAAAATGTTGCTTATTCGTTAGCTAAGGGACGTGAATTAAATAACCGTCCCATTTGATATTCATAACTAAAATATAATCTCCATTATTTATGTGCCCAACCGGGTAATTTATTTAATTCGTTGTCCTAAATATAAGTAAATTCCAATTCTTAAGAAACATTAATAGAATATGTTAGTAAAATAATACTTATACATTAAACAAATGTGTTGAAACCTTTCAACACATTTTTTATTTTGACGTTAGACGAAAATAAAAAAATTATCTTTGAATTAATAGTTGTAAACACCAAAAAAAGTTTGCAATTTAAAAATATTTTATTAAATTGTAGATTATTTTTTTGGAGGAGATTTAGATGAAATTAGTTGATATTCTGTCAGATGATCATATAATAATTCCGTTGAAAAGTCATGAGAAGCAGCAAATTATCGAAGAGATGGTTGATCATCTTCATGAGAAAAAAAAGATCGGAAATCGTGATAAAATTTTAAGCGCTATTTTGGATCGAGAGAGAGTTATGAGTACGGGAGTTGGCGATCATGTTGCCATACCCCACGGTAAAGCGGAGGGTGTGAAGGATATAGTTGCTTCATTAGGAATAACTAAGGCTGATGTCGATTTTCACTCTATCGATAATAAACCCGTTCGTTTAATTTTTTTATTAGTCGGACCACCGGACAAAACAGGTCCTCATTTAAAAGCTTTAAGCCGCATTTCGAGATTAATGCATCGCGAGGAATTTCGATCCAGGTTATTACATTCAAAAACACCGAAAGAAGTCATGAATATTATTAAGGAAGAAGAAGAAAAATATTTTGATACAGTTAATTGAAAATTGAGTATACAATATTTTTTCTAACCACAAATGATCTCAACATCTCGATTAAAAAACATCCTTGCACTGAAACAAAAAAAAATTCGTGCTCAAAGAAAATTGTTCTTAATCGAAGGTCATCGGCTCTGTCAGGAGGCAATCCAATCGAATTTCATTGTCGAGACACTACTAGTAAATCCTGAAATTTTGTCTCCCCAAAAATTCAATGAAATAATTCAGATTGCCCGGACGCAACAACTTGAAATCATAGAGATTGCGAAGGCTGAGGTAAATCAACTGGCTGATACTATTAACTCTCAGGGTATATTTTGCATTGTTCAACAGAAAAAATATGATTTGGAAATTATTTTAAATAAACAAAATAAATTGATTGTTATCATAAATGAGGGTCAGGATCCGGGGAATGTTGGGACAGTTATTCGGACTTGTGATTGGTTTGGGATTGATGCAGTTCTATTAAGCAAAGGCACAGCCGAGCTATTCAATCCAAAGGTTGTTCGGTCGACAATGGGATCGATTTTTCATTTGCCAATTGTCGAACAGGTAGATGTTAATGTGCTGCTCCCCCGTTTGAAAAAATTGGGTTATCACATTTTTGGTGCTGATGTAAACGGAGAATATGCTTACCACCAAATAGATTACGCGATTCCGATGGTGCTTGTTATTGCAAATGAAAATCGCGGATTTGAAAACGATTTGTATTGTTATCTTGATAAAACAGTTAAAATCCCATCTTATGGACAAGCCGAATCTTTAAACATGTCTGTCGCAGCGGCAATTATAATCAGTCAAATGGTTAACTAATTTAAAAAGAAATGAATTCAGAAATTCAACAACATCAATATCCTAAGCTATGGCAAATTTTTATCATTATACTGCTTACATTATTTGTGGTTTTCATATTCGGGACAATTGCATTTTTTATCGGTGGCAGGACCGGGGTACTACTTGCTGAAGCAAGTATCATCCTTCCTGCATTGGTTTTTGTTATCAAATATAATTATTCTCCAGTGCTTCTATTTCGTTTACGACCAATTAAGATAAATCTCGTAGCAGTCAGTATCATTCTTGGTATTGCTCTAACGGTTATTTCGGATGAAATTGATCGGTTAATTCAAATTTTCATCCCAATGCCAGAGGGTTTTCGCCAAATTTATGAAAAATTTCTGTTAATAAATTCACTATCAGATTTTGTGATCGTTATTTTCTCTGCCGTAATTCTTGCTGCAGTTTTAGAGGAAATGTTATTTCGAGGGTTTGTGCAGACCGGCCTCGAAAACAATTTTAATGCTAAGGTCGCAATCGTAGTCACCGCGTTTATTTTTGCAATTTTCCACCTTTATCCCTGGGTGCTCATCCAGATTTTTTTTATCGGTATCATTATGGGCTTCCTGGCACAGAGAAGCAATAGTATTATACCATCTTTGATTGTTCATCTTATCAATAATGGGATTGCTATCACTTGTTTAAATGTATCGGCAGAAACGTATCAATGGTATCTTTATAAAGGTCATGTGAACCTCCTGATTTTGATTGCTGCAATATTATTAACCAGTTTTGGCATGAAATTGTTTTTTCATCTCTGTAAATCAACTTCGGCTGAATAACTTCAAAATATTTTTCTCTAGATATTTTTATAAATCATACCTGAACTTGGAAATGTACTTGCTTATGGAAATGTTACTACGGGAGGAAAAATTTGAGTCTAACAAATGAAGTCCCAACCGTTCGAATCGGAATTATTCAAGCAACTGACCAGGTTAACTTCAATTGCAATAAAAAATTCTCACTCATCGATGCAACGGGTGAAACCATATTTTCAGGAAAGCCAGATCAAGATTATCGTGTGACAATTCATTCCAGTCTACCCGGTGAAATTCGTTATCAACTCCGGGCTGGCATCGAGAAAGATTTAGCGAAAGCAGAAAAGCGGGTTAAGCATCTCCAAAATCAGGGACTAAAAGCTGAGTTACGTGTTGTGGGTCTAGCTTTTGAAATCAATAATCACAAAATTGATAATCGAGAACATTGGATTACTATCGGTGATTTTTCGAGTCATGAACAAGCATTGGAATTCCGTAATAGTCAGAACGAGCCTGGCGAATATGTGGTTGTAGAAAAAATTTTAAAACCGGCTTCAGGTAAAATAGAATTTTCCGGACAAAAGTTTGGGCGTAAGGTTCGTGTTGTACCTGATGAGATAGATGAATTTACGCAAATTGCCGTTTCTGACGTTATGATTGGCATTCAATTTCACTGGCAACGATACGAAGATCTTGCCTATCGAGGTATTATAGAAATCGGATTTAATAACCAGGGCAAGCTGGTTGTCATTAATGAGCTGGATTTAGAAAATTATTTAGTAAGCGTGAATTCCTCAGAGATGACACCAGATTGTCCATTAGGACTTTTGGAGGCTCAAACAATAGTGGCTCGAAACACAGTTTTAGCAACAATGGGGAAGCATCATTATAACAACAATTTTCATCTCTGTTCCGATGACCATTGTCAATGCTACCAGGGCAAAAAACGTGAACAACAAATTTCACGCCAGGCAGTGGAAAATACCTGGGGTGAAGTAATCATGTACAAAGATGAAATATGCGATGCTCGGTATTCAAAAATTTGCGGCGGAATTATGGAAGGCTATCATAACGTGTGGGAGAATCGTCCTATTCCATATATGGTAATAGGTGTTGATAGTGATCACTCCATTGACCATCCAGCAAACACCGAAGAGAAAGCAAAAAAATTAATCGATACTGATGTTCCATCTTATTGTAACACCAAATTATATAGATTACCGCCTAAATTGGCTGACCTGTATTCAACAAAAAATTTATTTCGCTGGGAGATTAATTATACACGCCAGGAACTGGAACAACTAATTGCTGAGAAAACAGGTCAGGATATTGGTGAGTTACAGGACATTATCCCTTTACAGCGCGGGGATTCAGGACGATTGATTTATATTGAATTAGCAGGCTCTAAAAAGAGGCTAAAAATTGGGAAAGAATTAGAAATTCGTCGTGTATTATCAAAAAGTCACCTTTATAGCTCATGCTTTTATGTTGAGAAAAAATTGGATTCAAACGGTAAAGTTGAAGAATTCAAATTAAAGGGCGGAGGATGGGGACATGGTGTTGGCCTCTGCCAGGTGGGTGCAACAGTAATGGCAATGAAAAATATCCCATATCATAAAATTTTGCAACATTACTATAAAAATACCAGAATCATCAAATTGTATTCGAATAACTACTTAGAAAATCATAAGTTATAAACAATAGTGATAGTATAAAAAAAAATTACGCAAATATGTTCAATTGCTTTTATAATAGGGATGAAAATTTTGGGTAAATTGATTTGCTAAAGGAGAATTGGGAACTCTCTTTAGGTTAATTGATTCACATCTGAGATTAGGGGGGGCCAGCATCGAACTGGGAACGCGGTGCTGGCCTTTTTTTTTGCCTTAACAAGACGATCATTATTCAGTTACACATTTTTTTAAACTAACTAATATTTTTTTTCCTACCGGAATGGTATCCCACAGGATAGATTCAATAGCTTACTGAATAATTTCAATAACATTCTCCTTGATTTTAAGGTAAAATTATCTTAAGTTTAGAATATTTTACTTGAGTTATTGTTTCAATTTGGTCACTCATTGTATTATTTAACAAAAATAATTAATATCTAAGCCATGAAATTTTTGCCTGCCATCTGGCGGGTAAAAAATTAAATAAATTTTTTGCTGATATTGAAACCACGCAGATAAACATAATTGCAATATCAGTGTTGTTTAAAAATCAGTGGGTGATTCTTAATTCTTTTTGGCTTCGTGGGGTTCCTAATTAAATATCAAACGTTAAAATGATTACCAGAACAGACTTTTTAGTTATAGGTAGCGGAATCGCCGGACTGTCATTTGCGCTGAAAGCAGCTAATCATGGAACAGTGGCAATAATCACCAAAAAAGAACAGGCTGAATCGAATACAAATTATGCCCAGGGAGGAGTTGCTGCTGTTTTTTCAAAAGATGATTCTTATGAATTACATAGTGAAGATACAAAAAAAGCCGGCGCTGGTTTATGTCATGATAATGCGGTCGAGTTGCTTGTTTGCAATGGTCCGGAACGGGTTCGAGAATTAATTGAGTGGGGCGTAAAATTCACACCTCAACTGCCTCCAGGAGATTCTGAATTTGATTTAGGTAGGGAAGGCGGGCATAGCCGCAATCGAATCGTCCATGCTAAAGACTTAACCGGAAAAGTTGTAGAACAATCATTACTTAAAGCGATTAAAAAACATCCAAACATCAGGATATTTGAACAGCATATTGCTATCGACCTGGTTACAGAGCATCACCTTAGCATGGATTTAAGTGGAAATAATACTGAATTGCATTGCTGGGGAGCTTATGTCTTAGATGAAACTAGCAACCTGATCAAGCAATTTTTAGCACGTGCTACCATATTAGCTTCAGGGGGTTGTGGACAAATTTATTTACATACGACCAATCCCCGAATAGCTACTGGTGATGGCATTGCAATGGCTTACCGTGCTGGCGCCAAAATTGCCAATCTTGAGTTTATGCAATTTCATCCTACGACGCTATATCATCCGAAAGCAAATTCATTTTGGCTCGTGGCATCGATACTGAGTTGAAAAAACGAGGCGAGGAATTTGTATACCTGGATATCACTCATAAAAATTCTGATGAAGTTAAATCACGTTTCCCGAATATTTATGAAAATTGTTTAAAATTCAATATCGACATTGCTACGCAACCAATTCCTGTTGTTCCCGCAGCTCATTATATGTGCGGTGGTGTGCTAACAGATATTCATGGTCGCACAACAATTAAGAATCTGTATGCCTGCGGTGAAGTTAGCTGTACAGGTGTTCATGGCGCCAACCGATTGGCTTCAAATTCCTTACTGGAAGCAGTAGTTTTCGCTCACCAGGTTTATGAAGATATGATAAGCAAAATTAATATGAAGCCTTATTATGAATTCCCTCTAATTCCGCAATGGAATGATGAGGGCACATTTAACCAGGAGGAGTGGATTCTCATTTCTCATGATCAAGAAGAAGTACAGAGTTTAATGTGGGACTATGTCGGTATTGTCAGATCCAATCTTCGATTAAAACGGGCGCTTCGTCGCATCAATTTAATTGCAAAAGAAGTCGAAAATTTCTATAAGAAAACGAAAATCAGCGCCGGCCTCATCGAACTTCGGAATTTAGTACTTGTCGCCAAACTAATTATCAATTGTGCATTATATCGAAAGGAGAGCCGGGGGCTGCATTATACAACAGATTACCCCAACAAAGATGATAAATATTGGTTAAAAGATACAGTAGTTGTGCAAAAGAACAGTAAATTGACTTTTGTAAATAAATCAGGTTAATAATAATTGTAATAACCTTTTAAATGAATAAAAATTTTATACGAGGTAATATTTGGCAAATAACTATTTTTTCGCTTTAGCAGGAAATATCGGTGTTGGGAAAACAACCTGGACCCGGCTGTTAAGTGAACGATTTGATTGGCGTCCTTACTATGAGAAGGTAATCGAAAATCCTTACCTGGCTGATTTTTACCACGATATGGAGCGCTGGAGTTTCCATTCCCAGATATTCTTTCTCACGCAACGTATTAAAGCACACCTGGAAATTCAACGGATCACTTCGACCTGTATCCAGGATCGAACTATTTTTGAAGATGGAGAGATTTTCGCCTGGAATTTATATAGAAACAACGTTATGTCTGAAACAGATTACCAGAATTATAAGGATTTATACGATACTATTATCGGTTCACTTCGATTTCCCGATTTGATCATCTACCTGCGGGCCTCGATCTGGACATTAATCAGCCGCATTCGAAAACGTGGCAGGGATTATGAAAAAACCATTAAAAAAGAATATTTAGCCCAATTGAACCAGGGTTATGAAGAATGGATTAAGCGCTATGTGCAGCAGCATCGAGTATTGATTGTTGACACCGATGACCTGGATATTGAAAAAGACATCTCAAGAGTCAATGAAATTATTAAGCAGGTTGGATTGTATGAGACCCAGATGGAACTGTTCCCCAAGATGAGTGAAATATAGAAAATGGTGAAAAAGCTTTTTAATGGAAAATGGCAGCGGATATACGACAAATTCAATTATTACGATAAGCGAATCTGGTTTCTCCTGTCTATTCGAGTTATAAACGCCCTCGGTTTTTCAATTATCCTGCCTTTTATCAGCGTCTATCTTTTTTCCGAAAAGAACGTTCCCATGACATTAATCGGCTCAATATTTTTAGGTGTGGCGATCATCCGTGCGACGATGCAGCTTGTGGGAGGTAGTTTCGCTGATCGATTCAGCCGCCGACAGATCATGTTAATTGCTGGAATTGGAAGGACAATTGCTTTCCTGTTATTAGCTTTCGCTATTTTGGGTGACTTACCATTTTACGCAGTCGGTATTTCAATTTTATTAGCCTACGGTTTTGGCTCCATGTTCATGCCTGCTGCCGATGCCATGATATCCGATGTCGTCTTACCCAAAGATCGAATAGAAGCTTACGGATTGCAGCGTATGGGTTTTAATTTAGGCTGGGCAATTGGTCCCGCAATTGGCGGTTACCTGGCTTCGTTGTCCTATCATCTGATTTTTTTGATTGCAGCATTTTTCTTTACTATTGCTGTGGTTGTCATCTATTGCTTCATTCCAGATTCTCACACTGATGATGTTCGCTCCCAATTCCGCTTTAAAGACCTGAATCAGTTGATCAAAAACTACCCTTTCATTTTTTATGGCATTCTTGTCATGCTCGTTTTTTCAATAATTACCCAGATTGTTACAACTCTCTCTGTGTTCAGTATTGAAGTGGTGAAAATATCAAAGATTCAATTGGGGTATTTATACACAGTTAATGGTGCCGTCATAATTCTGTTTCAAATTCAGGGCATTCGTTGGATAAAACGGATTCCGTTAACCCGGGCATTGGCATTGGGAGCCTCACTTTCCGCAATGAGCTACCTTGTGGTAGCTGCAAGTCATAACTTTTTGATGCTGTCAGGTGCAATTGTTGTGTTGACATTCGGTGAAATCTTTTTCATTCCATCGGGAACAACACTCGCATCGAATTGGGCGCCTGAATCTCAAAAAGGGACCTATCTTGGATTGTATGGTGTATTCCAGGGATTGGGTAGGTCAATTGGACCTTTCTATGGTGGCATTTTGGTGGATCATTTTCTATTCCAACCTTTTGTACTCTGGGGAATATTAACAGGAATTGGATTGGCGGCTGCGGTTGGATTGAGCCAGGTGAAAAGATTTATTACGCCTGAGGTGAATAATATCAAGTAGAACTCGTGCCAATTGGTTTTAATTCTTCCTAGATCCTTCCTAGGGGTATTATTTTATACTTTTGTCTTGGCTTTAAATGGTGGGTCTTTTCACGTTTCCCTTTTCACATTTCACTTTTCACCACTTCACTATTCATATTTTTCTTGCAAAATATAAGAATATCACTTATATTAAAAACTGAATGATAATGTCGAAAGATTTAAATTTGAACCGGAGGATACATGGTCTCTGAACAAACTTTAAAAAGCGTAGTCAAGCGATTGGTTGATGGATTTCAGCCACAGCGAATTATTCTTTTTGGCTCACAAGCCCGCCAAACGGCTGATAAAAGAAGTGATGTGGATATCCTGGTCATTTGTCCGATTGGAGGAAGTCGAAGAGAGTTGATGGTTGCGATGGATAGAGCATTAAAAGGATTAGGAATTGCTCGAGATATAATTGTATTAACACCCGAAGAATTTGAAACTGATCGGCAAATTCCAGGTACCGTCGCTCGACCAGCATCGTTAGAAGGGAGAGTACTTTATGAGTCCAACTGACAAGGCAATTGCTCGGAAGGTAAAACTTTGGGTCTATCATGCTGAAGAAGATTTACGCTTAGCACAGCATGGTCTTAAGCTGAAAAGTTCATGCCCGTATAAATTAATTGCCTATCATGCTCAACAATGTGCAGAAAAATATTTGAAAGCTTTTCTGGTATATCACAAAATTGATTTCCCTTATACCCACAATATTGCTCGTTTATTGGAATTATGTGATGAGAAAGCAGATTGGACTGAAAAAATAAAGGATGCAGAAGAGCTTAGTCCTTTTGCCATTACGACAAGATATCCTGGAGAGTACGAAGAAGTGACGAAAGAAAATGCAAAGCGAGCCATAAAAATTGCAAAATCTGTTAAGCGAACCGTGCGAGCAGCATTAACTCACGAAGGAATAACTTTAGATATAGATAATAGTGGTAATATTTCTAATTTCCTTAGAGACTAAAAACCCTGACCTTGTAGTGGTCAGGGTTTTATTTATCCATTTAAGTAAAATTATCTTTCTTGTAAAACATTTTTATAGTACCAGTCGTGTACTCGTCCAATCCATAAATAGAAGATACTAATATCTTTTCCACGAGGACTGGTGCCATAAAACTTTTTACCTTTTTCAGAAAAAGTACTTGAATCTGATTGGTCATCTAAATCGATTTGCTTACGCTTAAAAGAAGTCCCGTCATTATCTTTACCATCTAAAACAATTCCTTTGCCAGCCAAATTATTAACGACTGCATAAGAATTAGATTGAGCGATAAATAGTAATGCCAGACAGGCAACTAATCCGAAGTAAATATATTTTTTAGTTCTCATTTTTATTTCTCCTTAAATTATGATAAATTATCTTCTGTTGAATAAATAATAATTAATTGAAATCTATTCAAATACATTACAAATTGTATGCCAGAAATTTCACAGAAATTTATGATCCCTTTATCATTATGTTTTTTTAAGTAATTACATGGACATTAGTATTTTGTATATTAGTTGGTGTCTCGTTATTTTTGAATAATTTAAATGAGACACTTAAAGAATTAGCATGAGTTTAGCAAATACTTAAATTGTCTAAAAAATAGTATTTATTGCAGTTAAGTCTAATAGAAAATCTTAACAGAAGAGGTAGATATGTCTAACATATAATTAAATAAGACACTCTGAAACACAAACTAGAAACAGTTTCGAATGTTTGGTTAATTTTTTTGTGTGAGTCTTTGACTGACAAACAGCCAACTTTCGGATATGAAGAAAATAACCTTACAGATGAGGATATTGAGGAGGTAATTACTTTAAGGTCTTTTGATTTTCTCAAAAGCAAAGTTGACAGGCATCTCTCCCTTGCTTTTTATTTGCATAAAATAAAAATTGCTTTTATATTTGTTTCTTCGAAATGAAGTTATTATAATTGGTTATCAGCCATCAATAATACCATAAAAAACCGTTACCTTAAATAGTGTATTTCTTTTTAGAAATCACAGATCGCCTTTAGTGTAAGGTGTGAAATGCTGCCCTTGTTTGACAGGGTGTATTCAAATAAAGACCGCCATGGTCAGATTTGGCGGTCTTTATTTTTTCAAATGGGCATGTGATAATCCATCAAGGGTATAACTTGCCAGGGGCTTGTGCTTAGAGAACTTACTTACTGGGAATAAACTTGAAAGAAAACAACTGATTATTGGATTTGCAATGAGCCTATTTTACAAAATGTTTGCTCCAGACAGATGAAGTGAGCATCACCAGGCCAGCTACAATAATCAGAATAGGCACCAGTTTATATTTTATTTCGAATAGTTGCCCGAGGCCACTCACTACAAAAAGCAAACCGACTACGACCCAGAATCCCTCTAATTTTAGATTGAAATACTTCCGAGTTGCCTGTGCCGCCAGGGTAATGACTCCAACACCCAGTAGACCTGCTGCTAAACCGAAGTCCGCAATAAATGCAATCCCGATCCAGACGAAGAACAACCCCCATCCTGTTACGTCCAACTTTTTCTCAATATTAGTTCTCTCGGTTGTTTTCAGTTTCTCATCCTGTTTTTTGTTTCCCTCATCAACCTTCTGATTATTCATAATTAAGCCTCCTAAATTTAAATAAGAACCGTTTTGACACAAGAAATAGTTAATAAACAAGCGGTGTCTTTACAATTTGTATCGTAATAAGTTACCTTTTGCAAAATAAAAATATAAAATGAAAAAGTCAACATATTTTTTGTTACTTCTTATTTTCTTCGGTTAAATTTACATTCCATTTCATTCCCTGACTTATACGTCTGATTACCGAGTTATTTGGCAATTCACAGATAATGATTTGGAAAAACGCGTTTCATTTATTATTTTTACACCAGATTGATGATTAAATAAAATCAGATTATTGTTTTTTTCCAATTGATAGCTGAATCCAACTAGTTTTCGATTTACAAATTATGATTTTAGATTTTTTATCGAAGGATCACGCCAAAGGCAAATTTTTCAATCGGTGTGGGATTAAATAGATAATACTTTGCATGGGCGGAGGCTAATTATAATGAAAACATTCTTATTTTCTTTGATTTTACAAATTATACTAATTCAATCGACAATTTTGTTTGCTCAGAATGATAACTTTTGTACCATCAAAGGTTTTGTATTTGACGAGCAAAGCAAACCACTTCCATTTGCCAATGTGTACATCAAAGGCAGGATGGAAGGAAGTATTTCAGATGAACAGGGTAATTTTTCATTCAGAACATCGGCTGCCAGAAAGGTTACTTTGATTTGTTCTTACATCGGGTATCAATCTTACGAAAGAAACCTGGATTTAAAACCAGGCGCTACATTAGAAGTTAATATCAAATTAAAACAAACAGAAATCAAGGGCGAATCTGTGATGGTGACTGCCAGTGCCTTTACCGCTGCCGATGAAGAGGGCGTAACCTTAACCGCAATGGACGTCGTGCGAACACCAGGAGCAGCAGCCGATCTATTCTGGGCAATTAAAACTTTTCCCGGCTTACAACAAGTTGAAGAGGGAGCTGGTCTATTCGTCCGTGGCGGAGATGTTTCTGAAACAGTTGTTCTATTGGATGGCGCTATTATCAATCATCCCTATAAATACGAATCACCAACCGGCGGATTCTTTGGCACATTCAGTCCATTTCTGTTGAAAGGCACTTTCTTCTCCAGTGGTGGATTTTCGGCGCAGTTCGGAAATGCACTATCAGGTGCTTTATCAATGGAAAGCCAGGATTTACCACCGCGCCAAATGATGGGCTTGGGCATTGGTTTGGCGGCTGAATCCATTTATCTATCTGTCCCAATCATTGATGATAAATTTGGATTCTCATTATCTGGCAATCGCAGCAATACAAAAATGATGTTTAAGTTAAACAACAGTCGAAAGGACTTTTCCCAATACCCGGTTTCTTATGATTTCAATTTTAATGCTGTGTATCGAATCAACAATCATAG
>SMTZ1_10010615_pt1 | contig 14468 bp, 20 predicted proteins | sample DeeMarSWOR136_30_FD_25667 | JGI IMG/M metagenome (IMG submission 25667) | reverse complement strand
CTAAATAATGTCCTATCATTTCTGGTCTAATTTCTTTTTCTATGAACTCTTTTCCGTTATGGATTGCAATCTTTAATCCGATAAATTCTGGCAGGATTATGAGGTCTCTGCAATGTGTGCGTACTACAGGTATTTCTCCTTCTTTTAAAGCAATCTTTTTCGCTTTGCGCAATCGCTCTATCAGCTTCCTTTGAGGTTCCGAAAGGCCTCTAAGGAGAGAGCGGCGCTGTCTTGAAGGTAATAAATTTATAATATCATCCATACTAAGCGACTGCAGCTCTTCAAGCGTGTAACCTCTATAAACAATCTTTTTCTTCGTTGACAAAATAACAACACCTTTTAAACCAAAAAGTATGCTTTTTCTATTTTTAAAGTTCGCGCATATTTAAAAAACTTCACGTTACAACATCTTAAAATAGATCTAAATTTTTATTAAATTAATTAAAACTATTGGATTTATTTAAGGTTTAAGAAATGTAACGGTCGTGATGTTTTTGGTTTATGAAGAGATAAAACACATATTTCGAAGTTATGATATCCGTGGTCCTTTTAATAAACAGCTTACTCCCGAAGTTGTTACAAGAATAGGATTAACCTATGGGAATTTTATCGGAGGGAAAGGCACAATAATAACAGGAAGGGATGTGCGTACAAGCAGTCAAATAGTTGAAAACGCTTTCGTTGCAGGTTTAAACTCTACAGGAGTCAATGTAGTCTCTTATAGTACTCTACCGATTTCAGCTGTTAACTTTATGATATGGCAAGAACCTTGTGATGGTGGCGCTGTAATTACTGCATCTCATAATCCCCCAAAAGATAATGGAGTACGTTTTAGAAGATCAGATGGAACAGGGTTTACTGCTGAGAATCAAAAGATAAAAGAACTCTTTTATTCAAATGATTTAAAAAGAGCTCCCTGGGATGAACTTGGAACAACCCACCAAATATCCAATAAAATCGCTGTTTCCAAATATATTGAATTTATTCTCTCAAAAATCACTATTACTAACCCTCTACGCATTGTTTTAGATACAGGCAATGGAGCCGCCTCTGTTGTAGCCCCATATCTCTTCAAAAAAGCAGGATGCCAAACAATAACCTTGAATAACCAACCAGATGGCACTTTCCCTGGACGTTCACCCGATCCATTAGAAGATCCATTAAACGACCTTAAATCCCTAGTAGTAAGTTCGAATGCGGATCTTGGTATCGCTTTTGACGGAGACGGAGACCGAGCTATCCTCGTCGATGATAAAGGTAGAAAAGTTCAAACCGAGAGAGCATCAACAATAATAGCTGAAGAACTAATCGCTGAAAACAGCGGAAAAGGCACAGTTATAGCTAACATCTCCTGTAGTATGGTTATAGATGAAGAAGTGCCAAAATTTGGGGGAAAAGTGATAAGATGTCGGGTAGGAGATGTTTTTGTCGCTGAAACCGCTAAAGAACACAAAGCCATTTTTGGTGTAGAAATAAGCGCTCATTTCTTTCTACCTATCTATGGCTACTATTATGATGATGCTATAATGACAAGTCTTCTAATGGCATTAATTCTGTCAAAGAAAAAAGAAAAGTTTTCAAACCTTTTAGAAAAAGTTCCATCTTATCCATTCCTAAAAGAAAATATACATTGTAAAGACCAAATCAAGTTCCAAATAGCCGAAAAAATAGCCGAAGAAGAACTTAAAGAAGAAAAAGTAGAAATTTCAACCCTTGATGGTATAAGAATAACCCATGAAAACGGCGACTGGATACTAATAAGACCATCAAACACCGAACCACAAATAAGAATACAAGCAGAAGCCCATACCCAAGAACGCGTAAAAGAACTTCTTGAAGAAGCCAAAACAAAAGTAATAAAAGAAATTAAAAAACTTGAAAACTAAAAAAGAAACAAAAATTACTATACAGGTTAAAAAAACCCCATAATAGAGGTTTAATTTCTTCTTTTAACCACAAAAAAAGGAAAAACATTAAATAGTTTACTCATCTTCTTTATCCGTTCAACTAATAAAATCCAAAAAAAATAAAAAGAAAGTTTCAAAATCTCCCTATAATCGTTTTGAAAGGAAATTTGGAGGTAAAATATCAAATGGCAAAAGATAAAACGATCGGTTTTACAATATGCGGACTATCTCTTTTAATCCTAGTTGGGTGGACCCTTTGGGCCATCGTAGGCCCTCTTATGGATTGGACACACCCTACAAGAAGAGGAGATGAAATACCACTTATAGGAATCGAATGGCCATCAGCTTACTGGGCTCTAGCTCTACCAATTTTTATCTCGATGATTGTAGTCTTAGGAATCGCAGCATGGATCGGCTATACCATAGCCACAACACCGCCACCGACGCCCCTTGAACCAGAAGAACTAGAAGAACTAGAACTTGGCGAAGAAGAATAAAACTAAAAAAATACCTATTTTTTAAATTTTTAAGGACAATATCTTATATTCCCCCTTTTTTAAAGGGAGGCAGAAACAGTCAAAATAAAAGTATTAAAAAACAATATAAATTTTAAACACTGCAAAACTTCAAAACTAGAACCTCAGTAAAACCCAACAAACAAGTAAACTACATCACTTTTAAATTCTCATCTTTTTTATGTTCCAGTTTTCTTTTCTCCTTCGACCCACCAACTTATAACAATATTCTGGCTTTTACACTTAGGACAAACCGCAACAGAACCAAGAAGACCATCCTCATCCTCAACCGTTATAAATTCTGCCTGATTAAAACGAGTATTACAATCCCTACAAATATAAGCGTCCGGTCGGTGAACCTTATCTTCGCGAACCAACAAAGATCCCTCAAAAAATTTTAGAAATCTATATAAAACTTAGTTTTAGTCTTTTTTTAAATCTTCGGCGGTAAAAAATTTATGAAACCATAAATCTCCGCTAAAATAATTTTAAAAAAACTTTAAAACTTTAAAAGCTTTTTTTAAAAAAAAATCATAAAAGCTTTTTCAAGGGCGTATCTTTATGGCATCTAAACTATATAGGATCTTTTGGAAAGATAAAGTCTCCCGAACAATCATCCTATGCAGTGCTTTCGTAACCCTTTTAGCACTTCTAGAAATCTACTTTGCCAGCTGGCCTACTGATAGACTACCCACATGGCTACTCAACTATATAAAAATAGCCGGATATAAAATAACAGTAAAAAACGTTTTAAGCACAATCTTCGCCGCACTCATATATTTCTTCATGCTAACAGGATTAACAATCTATCATGAAAAAAAGATGGGTACCCCCGCTGGTTGGACTGAAGTAATAATAGCAACAATCCTCGCTGTAACATTTGGAAGCATCGTCTCCCTCTGGGTAGGACTAATAACTTTCATACTCTGCATACTCTTAACAATATATTTCCTATCAATAGCGCCCGAAAGCTAAAAAACGAAAAAAAACATATAGAAGGAAAAGTTTTTTCTTCGCATATCTAACTTTTTTATTCTTGCTTACAGCTATCTTTTTTATTCATTTATACAGACAGAAAAAATAGTTATTGAAAAAATTACAGCCTTATGCTTATCTCAAGGCCATCTTCATCTACTGGCACAAACTTGCTACTATACTTTTCCGAAGACCTTACATAATCCAGATAATCCTTCATCTTCTCTGCAAAAATCCCCGCATTATCCGCAACTATAACGCTTCCATTATGAATCTTATCCTCCACTAACAACAAATAATCCAAGTACTCCTCTTTCTTAGCATCGATAAAAACCAGATCAAATGCCCCTTCCAATGTAAGCATAATCTCTTTCGCGTCACCTACCAATAATTCCACAGTTGGGAGAATCCCTGCCCTCATTATGTTCTCTTCCGCCCTTTTCATCATCTCAGCACGAATATCAATAGTGATTAAATAAGCATCACTTCCAAGCTCTTTCCCCATCAAAATTGCAGAGTATCCGACCAGAGTCCCAACCTCTAAAACACGCTTTGGTTTGATCTCGCGGATTACATCCACTAAAACCTGACCCTTACGAAGGCCTATAATAGGAAGCGATTCCTTCTCTCTCATCTTTTCAATTTCCTTCAAAACCACATCAGCTTTACTCAAAACCATTTTCACCCACCTTTTTAAATTTAAAAATGAAACGATGGAGAATTAACCATAATCAGATCATTCATAATATTTACTAATTCCTTTTTGACCTTTTATCATGTACCTCCCCTTTAACGTATCTTCATCTGCCTTGTAAGGTATTTTACCAGTTATACCAAGTTTCCTAAGCTCATCCCTTATCCTCAACACATCCTCCTCATCAGTCCAATCATAAGTATAAACACAAATAACCATCACATCCGGACTAACAGCAAGATGACTAGGTTTAAGCGTCGAAACCTTAGAACACCCCCCCAACCTCCCCTCCTCCGTAACCTTCTTAACCTTAGCCCAAACACCATCTACATCCTTTACATCCACAAACACAAGCCACTTCCCACTAAGATGCGCCGACTTCGGATACTCCCCCTTCTTCCTCCACGCAAAAATCCAATAAACCTCTGTAACCTCAGAAGGCCTAGCATCAGAATACGATGACGAAACTTCTCCTTGCCCTCGCTTCCCTTTAACCAAATCAAACCTCTCTTGACCCAACCCTCTAACACCACCAAACTTTAACCAAACAGTTAAAAATCAAAACACTAAAGAATAACCGATTATTAATACCCTAAAGTTAAAACAAAAAAATTCATATAGAGCGAAAAGTTTTTTCACTTAAATTTGTATAAAAATACAAAAGGACTTAAATAATGCGTGTTGTCTTAAAAAAAGAAAAAAAACTTGAAAGAAAAAGAAAAGAAAAACGAAAAAAAACTTGATTCTATTCTATTCAAGTTAAAAACAATTAAGAGATTTTGTTCTGATTAAAGGAAGGTGAAAGAAAAATGTTTAGTCCCCAAGGATTAGGATACGACCGGGCAGTAAGTGTTTTTAGCCCAGACGGTCGCCTCTTCCAAGTAGAATACGCAATAGAAGCCGTGAGAAGAGGCACAACCGCATGCGGAGTAAAATGCAACGAGGGAGTTGTCTTAGCAGTAGAAAAAAGACTACACTCAAAACTAATGGAACCAGATACAGTTCGAAAAGTATTTATGATTGACAATCACATCGGGGCAGCCATATCAGGCCTAACCGCAGACGCAAGAGTCTTAATAAACTACGCAAGAATCCAAGCCCAAATATACAGATTGACATATGACGACCCAATACAAGTCGAAACATTGACGCGAAAGATTGGAGATTTGAGCCAATTGTATACACAACACGGAGGCGTTCGTCCTTTTGGTGTTTCGCTTTTAGTGGCTGGTTCTCAGTTGTTTGCTAGTGAGCCTAGTGGTTCTTATTGGGGTTATCGTGCTGTTAGTATTGGTGGTGGTTCTCAGGTTGCTACGGAGATTTTAGAGGGTAATCATAAGAATGAGATGGCGTTGGATGATGCTACTCTTATGGCTTTGAGGTCTATTAAGGAGGCTATTGAGGGTCCGTTGGATCCTGAGAAGGTTGAGATTGCTGTTATTCCTGCTGATTCTATGGTGTTTAAAAAGTTGTCTCTTGGTGAGGTTTCGGAATATATTGAGAGACTCGGTGGTGAGGAAGAGTAGTAGGGATTTTTTGGTTTGTTTTTTTTAATGGATGATTGTTTGTTGTAGTTTGTGTTAGGTTTTAGTGTGTATGTATTTAGTTAGGAAGGTTGTTGTAGGCTTTTGGGGGCGGAGGAGGTTTTTTATAGGTTTGGTGAAGGTTTATGGCTGCTATTCGTGGGCGACAGCATGTTGATTTGGGTAAACGTGCTTTGGCAAGGCTTGCAAAGGATGGAGAGCATTTTGAGGTTATAGTGGACCCTGTTTTAGCATGGCGTTATCGTCGGGGAGATGAGAGTATTGATATTCGCGATGTTCTTGAGGGTTGGGTTGTTTTTAAGAATGCTTTGAAAGGGGAGAGGGCTGGTGAAGAGGCGTTGGTTAAAGCTTTTGGGACTGATGATGATTTGAAGGTTGCAGCTGTTATTATTAGAGAGGGTGAGTTGCAGCTTACTGTTGAGCAGCGTAGGAAGATGGTTGAGGCTAAGAGGAAGCAGATTATTGCGTGGATTAGTAGGAATTGTATTGATCCTGGGACTGGGGCTCCTCATCCTCCTACCCGTATTGAGAGGGCTATGAATGAGGCTAGTGTGAGTATTGATCCGTTTAGTGATGTTGAGGAGCAGGGTGTTGATGTTGTTAAGGCTTTGATGCCTATTATTCCTATTAGGTTGGAGCGTATGCTTGTGGAGATGACTTTTCCTCCGCAGTTTTCTGGGAAGGCTTATGGTGTTGTAAGTAAGTATGGTGTTATTAAGAAGGATAAATGGTTATCTAATGGGGCTTGGAATGTTCAGCTGGAATTACCTGCTGGTTTGAAAGCCGAAATGTCTGATGAGATCAGTAAGATGACGAGGGGAAAAGTTGAAGTTAAAATTATTGAGAGAATGGAATAAATTTGGAATTGGTTCTGTTTTGAAAGAAAGTAGTATGATTGGTTATTATTGATTTTTTGTTTTTTGTGTGTTGTGAGTGGTTTTATGTTTTGTTTTTTAAGAGAGGTGTTTTGAGCAATGGGTTATGAGAAAAATGGAAATAATGAAGATAAGATTGAAGATAATGTTCCTGTTGTGGAGACAGAGGCAGGGAAGTGTTTTTTTGAGCGTTTTCAGATTGTTATTCCTGGGTCTCTTTTAGGCAAGGGTAGGTTTAAGACTGGAGATGGATGTTATAGGGAGAATGATGCCTTTTATGCTTCTGTTGTAGGTCTTGCGGATTTTCGTGAAGGTTTTATCATGGTTGTTCCTTTGGAGGGCACTTATATTCCTAAAGAAGAGGATATAGTTATTGGGACGGTTATGGATACCCGAATTACGTCTTGGAGGGTGGATATAAGGGCTCCTTATGATGCTATATTAACGGCGAGTAACTTTTTAGAAAAGCCTTTTAGTCCTGTTTATGATGATGTGAGGGATATTTTGAATGTTGGTGATGTTATAGTTTCGAAGATTTTGTCTTTTGATAGGACTAGGGATCCTATTTTGATAGCTAAGGGGCAGGGTTTAGGAAGGCTTCAGTCGGGGCGAATTATTGAGATTCTTCCGACGAAGGTTCCCCGTGTTATCGGTAAACGGGGTAGTATGATTAATCTTTTGAAGAGAGAAACTGGGTGTAGGATTGTTGTGGGTCAGAATGGCCGTATTTGGATTAGTGGTAGGAGTTTTGAGGATGAGTATTTGGTCGTTCAGGCTTTGAAGAAGATTGAGAGGGAGGCTCATACTAGTGGTCTTACTGATCGTGTTAAGGATTTGATAAGGAATGAAAAAGAAAAGAAGCGTAAGGAGAGTGAATAGCGTGACATCGAGTAGAAAAGAACCGCTTGAGAGTTTGCTTAGGAAAGATGGTTTGAGACTGGATGGTCGTGGTTTAGATGATTTGCGTCCTATAAGGATGGAAGTTGGTGTTTTGGATAATGCTGATGGTTCTGCTTATATCGAGCATGGTAGAAACAAGATTGTTGCAGCTGTTTATGGTCCGAGGGAGTTGCATCCGAAGCATTTAGCTTTGCCTGATAAGGCTTTGGTACGTTGTGAGTATCGTATGGCTACTTTTAGCGTGGAAGAAAGAAAAAGCCCAGCGCCAGGTAGACGTGAAGTCGAACTTTCTAAAGTTATTAGAGAGTCTTTAGAGCCCGCGATTTTTGTTTATAAGTATCCTAGGGCTACTATTGATATTTTTATTCAAATATTACAGGCTGATGGTGGTACGAGGTGCGCGGGTGTTACTGCTGCTGCTCTTGCTTTGGCGGATGCCGGTGTTCCTATGAGGGATTTAGTTGTAGGGTGTGCTGTTGGTAAAATTGAAGGAAAAGTTGCTGTTGATTTGTCGGATGTAGAGGATAAACTCGGAGACGGAGATATGCCTATAGCTTTAATGCCTACGAAAAAAGTTATAACTTTGCTTCAGTGTGATGGTAATTTAACTCCAGAAGAGTTTAAGCAGGCATTAGAGAAGGGTATAGTTGCTTGTGAGAAGATTTATGAAATGCAAAGAGATGTTTTAATCGAAAGATATTCAAAAGTTCGTGATGAAGTTACTGAAGAACAACGAGAAGAAGAGGAGTAGTAATTAAATCGGTTAAAGATTGAAGATTATGTTTGTTTTATTTGTTTATTAGTTGTTTTTTAAGTATTGTTAGGAGGTAATTTGTTTTGGTAGGTTCAAGTGAAATTACTTCAGCGATTGAAAGGGAGCATATTTCTTCCCTTCTGACTCATGGTAAGAGGATAGATGATCGTGGTATTTTTGAATTTCGGAACATTGAAATTGATGTTTCCCCTGTAGAGAAAGCTGAGGGTTCTGCTCAGGTTATTTTAGGGGGAACAAGGGTTGTTGCGGGGGTAAAGGTTGAGATAGGTTCTCCTTTTTCTGATACCCCTAATAAAGGAGTTTTAACATGTAATGCGGAATTAACCCCTATTGCTTCTCCTTTTTTTGAATCTGGTCCGCCTGATGAGCAAACCGTGGAGATAGCTAGGGTTGTCGATAGAGGAATTAGGGAATCGAAGGCTGTAGATTTAGAAAAACTTGTTTTAATCCCAGGTGAAAAAGTTCATGTTTGTTTTGTAGACATTTATGTTCTTGATTATGATGGGAATCTTTTTGATGCTTCGGAAATTGCAGCAACTGTAGCTTTGATGTCAGCGAAAATACCTGAAATAGAGGTAAACGAAGACACTGGTGAGTTGACTGTACTGGATAAAAAGCAATTGTTACCCTTGAACAATATACCTGTGTCTGCAACTTTTGCAAAAATTAACGGTGTTTTAGTTTTAGATCCTTGCTTAAAAGAGGAGCGGGTTCAAGACGCACGTATCACTATGACTTCCACTCAAGAGGGCAATATTTGTGCTTTCCAAAAGGGAGGTATAGGTACAATAACGATGGAAGATATTGATACGGTTATAGAGGTAATAAAAGAGAAAGCAGAACCTGTAAGAGATCTTATAAGAGAGGTAACAAAGGAAGCAAGAGAAGAAATTTGAACCGTTTCATACTTTTTCCGAAAATTTAAAAAATAAAGCGATCTCCATTTGTTAAAAAAGGTGTTCTTCATGGGGCGTACTAAGAAGATAGGGATAGCTGGTAAGTTTGGGGCTCGTTACGGATCAACGCTTCGTAAACGGTTCCGCGACATAGAGGAAAAAATGAAAAAGAAACACACATGTCCATCTTGTTTCACTAAAGCGGTGAAAAGAGTTTTTGCTGGAGTTTGGAAATGTAAAAAATGTGGAAGAACTTTTGCAGGTGGGGCATATTTACCGTTTACAGCTGTTGGAAAAAGTATAGCAAGAACTGTAAGACGGATTGAAGAAGAGGCAGAAGAGGAATTAGTAGAAGTAGAATAAAGTGAAAACAAAAAAAGCATAGTTTACCTTGTTTCCCGTTATTTTTAGGTTTCCATCTTTAAAAGGATTAGATTTTCTTTTACAGTTTTTCTTATATTTAATTAGGTGGAGTTTGGAGTTATTGAGTTCCCTAAATAAAGTTAAAAATGAATGTTTTATTAAAATCGATTTTGATAATGATTTCGTTGCAGAATTGATGTTTAAAGCTCTTAGTCCTGAGACTTTAACTGTTATCTTTGAAAGAGTCAAAGTTTTTTTATACCTTAAAGGTCATTCTCTTTTAATTGAGCTTTCTGCTTTAGATACAGTAGCTCTTAGAGCTGCTATTAATTCTTGGTTAAGGTGGATAAGCACGTTGGAGAAAGTTTATAACTTATTCGTTAACAATAAAACGTGAATTTTTTATTTAAGAGTTTTAAACCTCTTTTATGCGTGTTTATTAATGAGTGAGTGATGAAAATGGCAGCTCCGCAAATACCTCCAGCCCTTCAGCAGCAGATTAAGAAGTTTCAAGAGTTACAGATGCAGCTTAACGATCTTAGAGCTGTTATTGTGCAGCTTGAACAGCAAATCCGTGAGATTGACCGTTCATTAAAGGAACTTGAAAAACTTCAACCGGATGATTCTGTTTACAAATATGTTGGCGCAATTCTAATCAAAACAAACGTTGAAGAAGTTAAAAAAGAGTTAATAGACAATAAGGAAACAATGGAACTTAGACTTAAAACTTATAACAAACAGTTTGAAAACGCAAAAACCCAGCTGACTTCTTTAAGAGACAAGATTGTTCAACAGACTCAACCCTTTGAAGGAATAGGCGGTCCTGGTCTCGGCGGTTAAAAACTTGGTTTCTGATTCCCCTATTCTACAAAACAAAAAGAAACCATCTAAGGATTTTGAACTCCTTTTTGATATTGCGGAAAATGCAGTAAAAGAGTATATTTTTACCCGTGTAAAAAAGTTTGAAATAAAAAACCTGCAAATAACTTGTGAATTTGTAATTAATGAAGGCATAGATCTGACTATTGATGTTAATTTCTCTCTAGGTAAAGATTCCAAAATCGATGAAGAAAAGCTTGCTGAAGAAGCAGTAAACTACGCTTTGGAAAAGATAGATCCTGCTATTGGTGAACTGCTTGAAAAACTTAGAAAAAATAAAAACATTTCTCGATAAGTTTCGAAATAGTCTAGAAAAAATAAAAAGCAGTTCAAAATCTTTTATAGGCGTCTTATGCCACCAAAACGCAGATCCTGACGCGCTCGGATCAGCAATAGCCTTAAAAGACCTCTTAGAGAGCCTAAATTCCCAAGTTAACGTTGAAATTTTTTCCGACTCAATTAACAACCTTGCTTTCTACTTAAAAGATTATACAAATACTAATGTAGTAACAGAACTCTGTGAAAAAAACTTAGACCTTCTTTTTATTGTAGACGCTAATAACCTAGTTCAACTAGGATCCATGTCCCCCCTAGTAGAATTTGCTGAAGAAAAGGTGATAATTGATCATCATGAACCCCACTCCCAAACTCCTGAAATAACAGACTATTTTATAACCTTAGAAGAACTATCCTCCACCTCTGAAATTATTTACAACTTATTTAAAATGCTAGAGGTAAAAATCTCCCCGAAAAGCGCTTTTGCTTTAATGGCGGGAATAATTTTTGACCCCCGCCGTTTTAGCTTCGTAAGTTCTAACACTTTTTCCATCGTTTCAGACCTCATTATAAGAGGGGCTAATTATGATGACGCGCTATCCCTTTTCGTTTCAGAGATGGATATATCCGAAAAAACCGCCCGTCTAAAAGCAAGTCAAAGAGCAAAAATTACGAGAATCAACGATCTACTACTAGTAACATCTGAAGTAAGCACTTACGAAGCCTCGGCTGCAAGAGCCCTCATAGATCTCGGTGCAGACATCGCAATAGTAATCGCAGACAAAGGCAAAAACGAAGTAAGAGCAAGCGCAAGAGCAAACCCAAAAATGAAAAAAATACAAAGTTTTAACCTAGGAAAAATCATGGAAGAAGCAGGAGAAAAGTTTCAAGGCGGAGGAGGAGGACACATCTTAGCAGCAGGACTCAATGGAAAAGGAGACCCAAAAGAAATCATACAAGAAATAACAGAAAAAATAGAAAAAACAATAAAAAATAACCAAAAAAAAGCTTAACCAAACTGTTTAGTTTTAAGCAAGAAAAACTCTACAAGTTTTTTCCATACGCCCGTGTTTAATAGAAACTTTTCTATCTCTTTTTTCTCCTTTCCTTCAGCTTTCATCTTCTCATAAAGAAGATCCAATGTTTCTAAAACTTCCCAAGGAAAGATGATCCATGCTTCCGTTTCCCTAGCATAATAGTCAGGATCAATTATAGTCCAAGGCTTTTTATACAAAGTTAAAATTTTAACCTCTTTTGACCCCCTTTCTTTCAATAAAGAATTAACCAAAGCAAGACTTTTACCAGTATCTGCAACATCATCTACGAGCAAAACCCTCTCTCCTTCCACACCTACCCGAAGTCCTTCACTTATAACAGGCTCACGCTGTGTTTTTGCAATATCCGAGTAAAACTCCACCTTAACGATGGTAAGGCGAATATCCCGACCGAAAAAATCAGAAGCAATCCTAGCAGGAACAAGACCCCCCCTAGAAATACCCACGATCAAAGAAGGCTCAAACCCATCTTCCCTCAACTTCGCACAAAGCTCCAAAGTCAACTCATAAGCTTCAATCCACTCCAAACACTCAAAATCCCGATCTTCCAAAAGAAAAACCCCACTATTTTTAAAATCCAACTACCTAAAAATAAAAGATAAATATTAACTTTTTTGGCTCGAGAGGTAGGAAAGCTTGGAAAAGATATCCATTATAGGTTTTGAAAATGCAAAAATAGAAGACATTGAAACTATATTCAAAGAGCTTCAAAAGATAGAAAAAGCTCACTCTGTAACGATTCAACTTTTTAACAGCCACCTAATCGCTACAAAACAACATCTACAAATTAGCGCCTATCACGCCCTCAAAGCCTTTAAAGAAAAAAGAAACATCGCAGAAAAAATCAACATGGAAATAATGCTCTATGCATCAGGACAACGCCAAATAGTAAAAGCCATAAACATCTTAGGAATAAAACCAGAAAACAAACAAATAGCAGCAATCATAATCTCAAAAGAAAATAACAACAATCGTAAAGTTCATGAAAACGTGATAAAAAAGCTTATACAAGCTTTAAACGCAAAAGAATCACGAAAAGTCTTAGAAATAACAGAAAAAAAACGAATCATCATACGTAAAAAATTTAACATAACAGAAAAAATGATCAAAGCAATAACAAAAGAAAAAACAGAAAAAGCCATAAACAACGCAATAACCGAACTAATACTAGAAAAAATAGCCCTCTTAGCCCTAGAAAAACCATAAAAAACGAGGATAGATTTCTGATTCTATTTTTTATGCACTGAAAATTCTTGTTCTGGCGAATGTATACTGATCCCTGTCCAACTCCCCAATATCTCGATTCTTAGAATTTTATCAGGATTTTTAAGATCAACCACACCCCAATCTATAAGATCTGCAACCTCTCTTATCATCTCATCACTCTCAAAACCAGTAAACCGCTTCCTTAAAGTAACCCTCCACCTCTCATCAGGAGAAATCTTATGCTTAAGCTTTCCAACACCTTCCTTAATCCTATCTAAATTCGTTGGAACAACAACCTCTAAAGGAACAAACTTTGAACAAAGAGAAAAATTCAAAGAACCCTCCTCAAACATCTTTTTTAAACGAAAAATAACCGAAAAAGGACTAGAACTACTAAAAGCAAATATCAAACCAGGAACTTCAGTAACATCAACATTAACATCATCCTCTTCAAGATCACTGGTCAAAACATACCAAAGCTCAGAAGCAGCATCCCTCTCTCGCCCACGAGGACAAGAAACGAGTAAAGAAAACATTTTCAACTTCAAAAACAAAACCACCCAAACAAAAACAAAAGCCTATAAAACAAACCCACATAAAAAGAAAAATAATTAAAAAAATATTTTCAATCTTATTTAAAAAGAGCACGCCAAAAAATTTAAACAGTAAAAAACATTAATCAAGAAATACCCCTAAAAAACATCTCCCCCCCCATTACAACTATAAGCTTCGATTTTTCTCCCACCGATTGATTAAGAAAGAAAGGAGATGCACAAAACTTTGTATCACCTTGATATAATAACAACGCTAATTCTATCAGGAATAACAGGTCTATTTTTTGCCTGGCAAATAGCGGGAGGAAGACTTAGAATAGAAGAAACACTTGGAAGACAAGAAATATTCGAAATCCTCCACACCCTAATATACCTCGCCTTTGCTCTCTCCTTCATATTCATGATCTTCATACCCCTAGAACCAGCCACTAAAGAGTTCTTCCTCGAAGACGTCCTAAAATACGAAGCTGGTGAATTCTGGATCTGGAACAGCGAAGAAATGGGAGACTCAATAACACGCATAATACTTTTCTTCATCCTCCTCGGATGGACCTACACATGGAGTATAGCAGGCTCATACCTCGGAATTAGAAAAAAAGGAATCCTAGAAACACAAGAAGAAACACAAGAAACAGAAAAAACACCCTAAACTAAACAAATTAATACTACATTTACTAAATGAAATAGGGGTGAAAAAATGGGAAACACAAATTTTGATGATCAACCTTATAATAAAAGCATTTTCATGACCACACACAACTCCTACAAATGGTCGCTAAAACGCCAACTCGATCATGGAATCCGAGGCTTCGAACTCGATATCCACGATACTTGGACCATCTTCGAAAGAATAAAGAGATTTTTCGCCAGGATAAAACTCTTCGGAGGAAAAGGAAACTTCAAAATAGGCCACTTATTTCCCGGTAACGACGTAAGCCATAAAGAAAATGGCAACCCAAGTAACAACAATCTAGAAGACTGGCTCCGAATAATAAACAACTGGTCAAAAACCAACCCAAACCACGCACCCATAACCATTTTTATAGACATGAAA
>SMTZ1_10004221_pt1 | contig 14468 bp, 11 predicted proteins | sample DeeMarSWOR136_30_FD_25667 | JGI IMG/M metagenome (IMG submission 25667) | reverse complement strand
CTTATGGGAAGGAAGAAGAGGTGATTTAGAGGGGGTAATTGGATGGGTTGAATATAAAATTGGGCTTCATCCCTTCCCATTAGTTGCCATATGGTTCAATAAAATAGGTATTTAAAGGTCTTTTTCGCAGATAGATAGTTACTTGCATATACACTTCATATAATACCTATAAACTGGGAAAAAAACAAATATTAACGATATTCATCCCAACTTTTAATCTTCAATTCTTCAATATGTATTGAATAAATACATTCAATAAATCTTTTTGCTAGTTGTAAATTAGTAATCAAAGGAACATCAAAATCAATTGCTTTTCTTCTTATAAGATAATCATTATCAAGTTCTATTCTTTCAATATTTTTAGGTATATTTATAACCAAATCTATTTTTCCATCAGCAATATAAGTAATTGTATTTGGTTCTTTATTATCTAAAGGCCAGTGCAAAACTTCTGCATTGATACCATTAGATTCCATAAAATTAGCTGTGCCTTTAGTAGCATAGAATTTAAAACCAATATTTTTTAACATTCTAGTACTATCTAAAAGTTCTACCTTACTATTAATAGGTCCTGTTGAAAGTAAAATAGTTTTTTTAGGGATTCTAAAGCCAACTGAAATTAAACTTTTTAAAAAAGCTTCATTGAAATCATCACCTAAACAAGCAACTTCACCAGTAGAAGTCATCTCGACACCCAAAATTGGATCAGAGCCCTTTAACCGTGTAAAAGAAAATTGTGGTGCTTTTAATCCAACATAATCTAAATCAAAAGAAGATTTATCTATAGGTAATAAACGCTTACCCATCATAATCTTTGTAGCTAAATCAGCAAAATTTATTTTAAAAACTTTTGATACAAAAGGAAAACTTCTAGAAGCTCTTAAATTGCATTCAATAACTTTTACTTCATTATCTTTTGCAATAAACTGTATATTAAAAGGTCCGGTTATTTTCAAAGCTTTTGCTATCTTCTTTGCAATAATTTTTATTCTTCGCATTGTCTCAAGATAAGTTCTTTGAGGAGGTAACACCATTGTTGCATCACCTGAGTGAACACCAGCATTTTCAACATGTTCAGAAATAGCATAACAAAATAAATTACCTTTACTTGCCACTGCATCAATTTCTATTTCTTTAGCACCAGTAATAAATTTACTAATAACAACAGGCTGCTCCTTACTAACTTCAGATGCTTTTTTAAGATACCCGACCAGTTCTTTTTTACATAAAGCAATACTCATAGCAGCTCCACTGAGTACGTAACTGGGTCTAATTAAAACAGGGTAACCAACTTTATCAGCAAAATCTTGAGCAGCTTTTAAACTTGTTAACTCTTTCCAATTTGGTTGATCAATTCCAAGCTCATCTAGTAACTGAGAAAATTTGTGTCTATCCTCAGCCATATCGATAGATTTAGGTGATGTACCAATAATGTTTACACCAGCATTACTAAGCGGTATAGCCAAGTTATTAGGTATTTGACCACCCATCGAGTTTATAACACCAAGAGGATGCTCCTTTTCACAGATATCCATTACACGCTCAAAAGTTAGCTCGTCAAAATATAGTTTATCACAAATATCATAATCAGTACTTACTGTCTCAGGATTACAATTTATCATGATTGTTTTATTTTTTATATTCCTCAAAGTTGCAACAGCATTAACACAACACCAATCAAACTCCACAGATGATCCAATTCTATATGCACCCCCACCCAAAACAGCTACTTGATTCTTTACTTTAAATTCCAAATCATCCCTACAGCCATTGTAAGTTAAATAAAGATAGTTTGTTTTTGCTGGATACTCAGCAGCAAGTGTATCAATCTGTTTGACATATGGTAAAATTTCTAGTTTCATTCTACGTTTTCTTACCTCTAATTCATTACTTTTAGTAATTATTGCGATCTGTTGATCGGAAAATCCTTTTTGTTTAGCTTCCTGAAATAAAGAAAAAGGTATTTTTTCAATTTTAAAACGTGTTAATTTTTTTTCAATATCAACTATATTTTTTATCTTATACAAAAACCATGGATCAATATTTGATAGCTTGTAAATTTTATCAATGGAAAATCCCCTTTTTATTGCTTCAACTACGGCAAACATACGTTTATCTGTCGGTTCTCTAAGCTCTTTTTCAATGTTGTTAAAAATAAGATTGTTACAGATAACGCCATTCATTCCAACATCAAGCATACGGATTGCTTTTTGAAGAGATTCTTCAAAGGTTCTACCAATAGCCATTATTTCTCCAACAGATTTCATTTCTGAACCTATACTGAGACTAACTTTCCTAAATTTTTGTAGATCCCATCTTGGATACTTAACAACAACGTAATCAAGTGTTGGTTCAAAACAAGCAGAGGTTACTCCTGTTATCATGTTCTTTACTTCAGTTAAACTATAACCCAGAGCAAGTTTTGTGGCAACAAAAGCAAGTGGATAACCTGTTGCTTTTGAAGCCAAAGCAGAACTTCTACTGAGTCTAGCATTCACCTCAATTATGCGATAATCCTCTGATTTCGGATCTAAAGCAAATTGAATATTACACTCACCGATAATTCCAAGTTTTCTTATTACTTGTATAGAAAGGGCTCTTAGTTTAAAATTCTCAGATGCAGTTAAAGTCTGAACTGGTGCAACAACAATGCTTTCACCAGTGTGAATACCCATAGGATCAATATTTTCCATAGAACAAACAACAATACAGTTATTATAACAATCTCTTACAACTTCATACTCAAGTTCTTTCCAACCACCAAAGTACTCTTCTATTAAAATTTGTTTAGTAAATGAAAAAGCCTTTTTTGTTAAATCAACAAGTTGTTTTTTATCATGAGCAACACCTGAACCTAGCCCTCCTAAAGCATAAGCTATTCTACACATAACGGGGTAACCAATTTTATGAGCAGCTTCAATTGCTTCATCAACAGAACTAACTGCTTTACTTATTGGAATTTTAAGGTTTATTTCAAGAATTTTTTTTGCAAAAAGATCTCTATCTTCTGTATCTAAAATCGACTTAACAGGAGTTCCAAGAACTTCTATGTTATATTTCTTTAAAATGCCTTTTAAATAAAGTTCAACACCAACATTTAAAGCAGTTTGACCTCCGAAGCTTAACAGTATCCCATCAGGTTTTTCTTTTTCAATTACTTTTTCAACAAAATATGTATCTATTGGTAAAAAATATAATTTATCAGCTAAATAATCAGATGTCTGAATTGTGGCGATATTTGGATTTATTAAAATAGTTTTTATTCCTTCTTCTTTTAATGCTTTTATTGATTGACTACCGGAGTAATCAAATTCTCCCGCTTGACCTATTCTTATTGCTCCAGAGCCTAGTATAAGGACTTTTTTAACCTTTGTTTTTTTCTTTTTTTTCATTTCATCGACCTGATAAATAGATCAAACAAAAACTCTGTATCATCCGGTCCAGGAGATGCTTCAGGATGAAACTGTGTGCCAAAAAATGGCTTTGAAAAATGTTTTATTCCTTCATTTGTTTCATCGTTATTATTATAAAACCATTCGCGCCAATCCTCAGGTAACGTATCAGCATCAACTGCATAACCATGATTTTGCGATGTTATATAGCATCTATTTGTTCCAACTTCAATACATGGTTGATTATGACTACGATGACCAAATTTTAATTTATAAGTACTTGCACCACCAGCAAGTGCAAGAATCTGAGAACCAAGACATATTCCAAGTATAGGAATATTTTTTAATATTGCTTTTTTAATAATTTCTATAGTTTCGTGACAATTTTTTGGATCACCTGGACCATTTGAAATAATAATCCCATCTACTTTTTTATTTAAAAAATCATAATCCCATGGAACTCTTATCACAGTAAAATCTCTTTTTAAAAAAGCACGTATTATATTATTTTTTGTACCACAATCTATTAGAACAATATTCTTTTTTCCTTTTTTGTAGGTAATAGGTTTTTTAATACTTACTTCAGCAACTAGATTTCTTTTATTTGGATCTTCGAAATGAATTTTTTCATTATCATAAAGAATTTTACCAAGCAATGATCCTTTTTTCCTTAATTTTTTTGTTAATTCCCTTGTATCAATACCATATATTCCTGGTATTTTATACTCTTTCATCCAATCTGATAATGATTTTTTAGCATTCCAATGGGAATAATTTTCTGAGTAGTTAGTTATTATTAATGCTTGAACTTGAATTTTTTCTGACTCAAAATATTTCAATAAATCGTCTTCTTTCTCATATCCTGGTATACCGTAATTACCAATTAATGGATATGTCAAAACTAATATTTGACCTCTATAAGATGGATCGGTTAAACTTTCAGGATATCCAACCATACCTGTGTTAAAAACAACTTCTCCATTTACAGCTTTATTATATCCAAAAGCATATCCCTGAAAAACAGAGCCATCCTCTAGAACAAGTTTTGTTAAATGTTTTTCAGAATGCACAGCTTAAAACCCCAATTAATGTATAATTTTATTCTTTATAGAATAAACGATAAATTTCAATCAATATAAAACATGATTGTAAATTTTTTTAAAATTTTGATTTTTTAAAAAATGTATTTTTTATCTATTCAGGTAATGGTTGTAAAGAAAATCTTAATAATATAAATATTAAGAATAATAAAATGAGAATCAAAAAATAAGAGATAACAAATATGAATATTAAACTGAAAAAGGTAGATGCAATACTAATAGTTGCTATGATTGTAATAGCGGGTATTGTTTTATTTCAATTTGGTATTCTACCTGAAAAAGAAAAAGCGCGCATTCCAGATATTCAGTTTACTCAAGATATTAAAAAAAGAACCTTAACAGTAAAATCTTTCTCAGAAACCATACTATGGCTTGATATTGAAATAATAGGTACATGTGACAAATCAGATTTAGGAGATTATGTAACAAAAGAAGACAAAATCAAAGATTGCAGTGGAAATATAGAAATTATTCATAAACCAACAAGTATCGAAATTGGAAGTTGGACTTTTCCACCCGCACCTGAATTACCCTACTCAATTTTATTATCAAATGAAAAAGATGTTTCTCCACAAGATGAAGGTGTTCATTTTAAATCTATTATTAACACAAGGGAATGGTGGTATTACACAGTTGTTTTTAGTAATGATTGTGAACTACCGGGTTGGGTTGCAACAATTGGATTCTGTCATTTAGCATGGGGGGATTTGAAATTAACACTCAAACCAGATATGATTGTTGTAACTTTACAAAGTCCAAATGGTGAAAAATATGGTGGAATGATTAATAAAAAAAGAGGAGGTATACTTGGATTAGTAGGATTATTAACATTGGATGCGAAAACTCCAGGTGTTGATTTAAAATACGGTAAATCCTGGGTAAAAGGTCAATCTCCACAGTGGCATGTTCATGCTGAAGACGAGGATATAGATGAAGAAAATGAAATAATTATAGATTTAGATTTTTTTGCATCATCAAATCCATTGTGGATTCATAGTAATAGGTTAATTGATAAAGGAGAAGGAAAAATTGCAAACTATATTTTTACTGGATGTAAAGTCGAAGGAACATTAATATTAAACGATTTAGAATTTAAAGTAAAAGGAACAGGACATCATGAACACTCTTGGTCACCAGGATTTTTACAATTTCCTATCAAAGGATGGGATTGGTGTTATATTGTTTTAGACAACGGTTGGAGTATATATTACAGCAACTACTATTTAACAAGACAGATATTATCACCAGATACAACAAAAATCCATCCACTTGCAATAATTGTTATTACAAATAATAAAGGGGATAAAATAACAAAACTTGAGAATGTTGATATAACAAATGATAAATATGATAAACTCTTTTTATTTTTAAAAATACCAACAGACTTAGTTTTAAATGCAAAACCAAAAGTTTTATCTCAACCACTTTTAAGAACATATAATATCAAACTTGAACTTGATATAAAAGCTAAAAATACATATGAAAAAATCTGGAAATTCCCAACATATGTAGGAATGAAAGTTGGCCTTAATTCTGTAACTGGAAAAATAACATGGTCTGATGATGGTGAACAAGAAGTGGATTTAAAAGGAACAGCATCTGTTTGGTTTATGAGAAGTTTTTAAGACCGTACATGTATAAATTTGCTTAGCATAAATCCTTGTTGAGATTTTGTGATTTTAACTGCATTACTTCCTTCAACAACAATAGTTATAGTGATTAATCCAAAACCTCGTCTATATCTACCAACATCAATAGTTCTTGTCTTCCCTGGTTCAAGAAAAGATAGAGTTCCTTTCTTATAGAGTATTTTCCAAAGGGGTATAAATAATAAGTTTCTATTAACATAAACCTTCCAATTAATATTTTCAGCTGTTATATTTCCTCTGTTTGCTATTTGGAATTCAAAGTTGCGATAACCACCTATAATTTCCTTTATACCTAATATTGAAACAACTATAGTTTTTGTTACTTCATTTGTATTATTTTCATTATCAGTTACAGCTAATTTTACTTTGTAATTTCCTTGTTTGTTAAATGTATAAGTAAAAGATTTATTATTTCCTAGATAAATTACATTATTTGGTTTACTTGTTTCTGTATAACTCCATTTATATTTCATAATTTTTCCATTAACATCTGTGCTTTCTGATGCATCAAAATTGATTTTTTCACCTACTGTAGGTTCTTTAGGTGACCAAGTAAATCTTGGAAAAGGAGAGGCGCCTATTTCTATATAACTTATCTTATAACCCGATGTATATTCTCCTGTAAAAAAATCTCTTCCTGAAACTGACAAAGATACTCTATATCTACCTTTTTTAGTGTAAGTATGTGATACTACTGAGCCCCATCCAAAAGATCCATCACCAAAATTCCAAACTTTACTAAATGTTATTCCACCATAGTAATTAAATATTCTAAATGTAATTTTTTCTCCAACATCTGGGTATTCAGGGTACCAAGTAAAATCAAAATAGATATAATCTGAAAAATATTCTTGTTGATTTGCAGAATTGATTTCAGAGGCATCATTATCTTTTACATTAATTTTAATTTTATTTCTTCCAATAGCGCCTTTGTTATCAATTACAGTCAAAGTTGCATTGAATTTTCCACTAATTTGATAGGTATGAGCGGGATTTTGTAAATTGGAAGTTACTCCATCTCCAAAATCCCAAAGATAGGAAACTATAGTTCCATCGCTATCTGAACCTGAACCTTCGAAATTAATATTAAGAGGTGTAACACCTGATGTTAAATCAGCAGAAGCTACTGCAATAGGATTTAAATTATCTGAAGTACTGGTAATCTTTTGTATTACAAAAATTAAGAAGATAATTAATACTACAAATTCAATTGCTAAAATCATCTTTTTTGTTTTTCCATTCCTTCTAAACTCCTCCAATTTCCCCATATATATTATAATTTGATAACAGATATAAGAATTTTATGTGATTAAAAATTTAAAATATGGTGTATTTACGCTAATTTTTTACTACCTCTACATTAGCATCATCTGCATCCAGTATTAATGTATCCCCATCTTTTATTTCTTCAATATTTATTTGATCTACACAGGGAATTCCAGCAAGTATCACCCCTGTAGCAACTATTGTTTCTGTTTCTGTATTAATTATACCTGCAGGTGCTACACCATTTTTCTTTAAACCATAAATTACATATGAACCAACAGTAGATCCTTTACCACAGGGAAAAACAAGGATTTTATCCTTTATGTTTTTTCCTTCTAAAGGATGACCTTTTTCAATCATTATACCTGTTTTTATATCAAAACTACCATAGAAACCTATTGGTTCCTTTGAAACAATAGCAATACCTTCTGCTTTTCCAGGGGAAATCGTTCTTCCTTTCATGTTTGCACCTCGATTAATTTATTTATATCAGCAAAAACAACTTTTTGTTTACAAAAACCTGGTAAATAATTAGCTGCTTTACCTGAGTTAACACCTGTAACCTTATATCCCATTTCCTCAATTGGTGAAACAACCATGCAGGTATCAGCAACTATGCTGCCTCCTGCCTTTTCAATTATTTCAACAAAACCCATTCTTTCTGCTGCTTCCTTCATAACTCTTGATGTACAAATCCATAGTGGTTTTTTTAGTTTTTTACCTTTTAGTTTATCAGCTAAAATTGAGATCTCTCGTAAAGACGCATGTGGACAACCTAAAATAACAATATCTGGCTCTTTACCTGAATTTAATTTCTCATATACTTCTTTTAATTCTTGTTTATCAACATTTATTGTCTCCAAATTATCTTTTTTAACAAGTTCTGCTTCAGGAGTTAATCCCTCTGCATGATAAAGAGCAACCGCTCCAGATGCTGCCATTGCAGCACCTAATGCCTTAAGTTGATCAGTATTTGCATCTTTTATACCCGTGAAATAAGGTATTTTATTTTTTACCTGTTTACCAACAAAATAACCAAGTGCGCCAAAATCTGAACTAAATTCCAAATCAACATCAACTTTTATTTTAACATTTGGATGCCTGTTTTCATCTAGATGTAAATTGTAGTTTGGTGTTTTACCACATATTGCAGCAGCAAGAGCAGAAGGACCACCTTCTCTGTTTGTTCTTGCACCAATTACAGAGTTTGAAAAAGATACAGCTGAACTTTCTGACCAAGCAATATGTTCTCTAAATCTTGGAAGATTGCCCGCTAAATAAGGTGTACAGGTGGAAGTAATAATTATACCCATTTTTTTGAAAGCATTCATAATACGTAGTTGGTTTTCAGCAAAAGTTTTTGGAAATCCTATTTTCTCCCAATTTTCTAAATCCATTCCCGCAGGATTAAGAAAAGTAAGAACCCTTACCTTTGCATTTTTGTTTGCAAGATCTTCTAAAAACTCTGTACCTGGTTCAGCAATGGACTTGTAAGACACACCTGCGACTTGAACAGAGCCAACAGATATCATCTTGTCTGCTTTGTAAATTTCACCAAGACGAACTAACAGTCTAAACATTCTCTCCATTACTTCACCTTGTTCACCATCAAGAATTTTTTCTTCTTCTTTTGTAAGATACATTTTTTTCCTCCAAGCAAAGTTTTGTTATATTATCTAGATATTTTATTGTTTTGTAAAAAAATTAATCTATATAGAGTGCTGAAAAATTAAAAAATCCTTAAGATTCATAAAACTTGGTACACATAAAAGAAAAAAATATGTGGTAAATTAATATTTTTTAATAGTCAGTCTATGAATCTTATTTAAATCCAATATCTTTTATAACAATCCACGAATCTGCTCTGGGTTGCATTAAAACCTCTTCAGTGGTTAATACAAACAATTCCTGTGAAAAAAGAGGAACCAATATAACATCGTCAACTAACGCTATTTTAAATCCTTCTTTTAATAACTTAGCTCTTTTTTCTGATTTCATTTCTATGGAAGCCTCTTCAGCCAATCTATCTACAACTGGGTTAGAGTAATATCCGCTATTATAATATCCGTTATATCCTTCACCTTTAGATCTAATAAAAAGATCATAAAAAATTCCGCCATCTGCTGAAATAGAACCCCATCCTACTAACCACATAGATGTGTTTTTTTCAATTACTACTTTTTTATTAAACTCATCTTGCGATAGTTCATTAAGACTTAAGTTAATTCCAATTTCTGATAGTTGTTCAGCTATTAATCTGCAGTTTTCAATATTATACTCATATAGGTGTGTTATTATATCCATTTCTATATCAAATCCATTTTCATATCCTGCCTCTATCAAAAGCTGCTTTGCCAAGTCAACATCATATGAAAGTCTTGAAATATCTGGATTATACCCAAAAATATATGGTGTTAATAACTGTGAAGCAGGTATTGCTAAACCCTTAAATGGACCTTTTATTAAAGGTTCGATATCAATTGCATGATATATTGCTTTTCTCACGCGTAAATCTGCTGTTGGATTTTGTCCATCAGAAAAACCATAGCTTCCATTTTCCCTTAAATCAAAACCAATTAAATAAGTAGCAAGAGGAGGATATTTAACAATTTTAATTTCTTCAATTTTTGATAAATTATCGAATTTTTCATCTATATTGTAATCAATAATATCTAATTTTCCAGCAATGAGATTATCAAGTCTTTCCTGGTTATTTTCAATTAATTTAAAGCTAGCAATTTGAATCTCTGGTTTTTCACCCCAGTAGTTATCAAATCTTTCTAAAGTGGTATAATTACCTTCAACGTATTCTTTTAATTTATACGGACCTGTTCCTATAGACCAGTTGTTATCAGCTTCTTCAGAATATTTTTTTGAAAACACTTTAAAATTCCATGCAAGTTCTTGTAAAAATGAAAAATAAGGTTTTATAGTTTTAATTTCTATTGTGTGGTTATCAACAACAATAACTCTATCTATAATGGATTTATAACCGCTATATATAGTGTTTATAGTATAGTTAACATCTTCAGCTGTGAAATCATAATTATTATGAAATTTCACATTCTCTCTTAGATTAAATACCCAAGTGAGATTGTCTGGATTATTCCACGAAACTGCAAGAGAAGGTAATATTTGAAATGTTTCATTAAATTCAACTAGTCCATTATAGATATTACAACCAATTGTAGCAAAAGCTAATCTACCGAAAGGATGAACAAACTCATTATTAAAAGTAGCAAATATCAAGACATTCTTTTTTGTTTTATTAATTTCATTAATACAACCTGAAAAATTAATAAAAAATATCATCATTAGGATTATTAAAATAAGAATTTTATTGTGTTTAATATTAATTTCCATGTATTCACCGAAATATCAATATTTTAATTCTTTTCCATTTCTCCCCGGGTTTATTCAAATCTTTATTAGTCTATATAAAGTTATTATAAAAAAATCCAGTGTTATTATCAAGAAATGATTCTTTTAAAGGTAAGATTTATAGTTTTTGTATAACTTATTCTTTAGAAAATAAAAATGAATTAGAGAGATATACCTTTTTTAAAAAAAGTGTATTTTAGGTTTATCTGAAATGTTTTTATGATATTTTTTCAATAGCCTAAAAAAAAAATCTATAATCTAAAATTAAAAGATTATAAAAATTTAAATGAATCAATAAACAACTACAGCTTTTACACCATTTACCTTCCTTATCTTTGGTATAAGTATTCCAGGAACTTGTTTTTCTGTAACAATAAAAAGTTTTGGTTCTTCAGATAATTCAAAATCGTCTACCACTGCTTGTCTAATACTAATTTTATTATTAGCAATTATCGATGCTACATTTGCTAATATCCCTGGCGCACTTGGATCTTCTGGAATAATCTCAATTACGCCCCAATTCATCTCATGAGCAATATCCTTTAAATGGCATGTTGGTGTTAATCCTGAAAAAACCTTTTTCAAATCATTTTTCGAATTTATTGTTTTTATCGTATCAGTTATAATTCTTCTGTCTAAATTAAAAGCTCGTGCTATTTTAGAATCAGAAAGTTCTATTTCTCCACAATATATTTTATTATTACTAACCTTTAAACCATATTCTAGAAGTTTTTTTGCAAGATTTTTTCTTTTTGGATATCTATTGAAATATCTTGCCACCTTTTTCCACATACGATTTTTTGTAATATCTTTAAGTTATTTATATATTGCACATTATAATGAAATTTTTAGCTAAAATGGGATAAATTGTACAATAATGTACATTTTTTGACAATATTTATATGTTACTTTGTTAATATCAAAGTTGTGATAAAATGAAAAAAAATAGAATAGAAATAAAAGAAAAGCTATACAAATTAGGGAGGACAGTTGGACTCGAAGCTAATGAAATCAACTATGCAAAAGTTACAATAAAAAGTAGAATATTCACATTGACAATTGTAATTATTTTCTCTCTAATAGGCTTATTTTCATCTAGATTAGAAACTGTTGGTTTATGGTACACAGTAGTAAGTATAAAGGATTTCGGTCTACTTAGTAGCTTTTTTTAAAAAATTTTTCTTTAGAATTATTTTGTTGAGAAGCAATTATGTTTAAATCCTCCTATAACTTAACAAGTGTTGCTTGGGAAATAACATTATTATGTAATATGAAATGTATGCATTGTGGAGCAGTGGCAGGTCAACAAAGAATAAATGAACTCTCAACAAAAGAGGCTTTAGATCTTTGTAATCAGTTTAATGAATTAAATGTAGAAATAGTAAATTTTACTGGTGGTGAACCAATTCTAAGGAAGGATTGGTTTTTTATAGGTAAAAAAATAAAAGACTTAGGAATGGATCTAACTCTAATTTCAAATGGGCTTGCTCTTGATGAACAAACTATTTCTTTAATTAGGAAATTAGACGTTTATACAATTGGATTAAGTATAGATGGAGGTACAGCAAAAACACATGATACCATGCGTGGTGTAGTTGGTTCATTTCAAAAATGTTTAGAATGTTTAGAATTATTAAATAAAGAAAATATTCCAACTTCTGTCATAACCACTGTTCATAGAGGAAATATAGGTGAATTGACAAAAATTAAAGAAAAAATTCTTGATCTTGCAAGTGCATGGCAAATACAAATCGCTGCTCCAATTGGACGCTTTCCTAAAAATTTTATATTATCAAAAGAGGAGTATTATTCTCTAGCTCTTTTCATAGCAGCCACTCGTAAAAAATATAATAAAAAATTAGCTATCATGGGTGCACATAGTATCGGATATCATTCTCAGATACTCAGAAATACAATGCTTGTACCTATATGGAAGGGTTGCCAAGCTGGAATCACAATTGCTGGTATTCAAAGTGATGGGAAAGTAAAAGGATGTTTATCACTTCCAGATAGTTTTGTTGAAGGAAATATTAGAAAAAGAAATTTAATTAATATTTGGAATGACCATGATTTTGCTTCATTTAATAGACATTTTAAGATAGAAGATTTAAAAAACAGCTGTAAAGAATGCAGATATGGAAAAAGTTGTAAAGGTGGTTGTAGTACTATGTCTGTTGCATTAACTAATGAACTGCATTGTAATCCTTATTGCTTATATTTGTTAGAAAAGGAAATAATAACAAGTTGATTCATTTTGTTTAAATTAAATATTTTAATAGCACACTTTTAATACATAACTTTATAGATATAATATGAAACTAAAACAAAAACCATATGATTTTATAGTTGAAGAATTACCCTGCATAGAAATTTCTAAAGAAAAAAAAGAAAATGCGATTTTTATTTTGGAAAAACAAGAAATGGATACTTTTGAAGCTTTACGTCTTATTGCTAAAAATTTTCATATTTCATTATTTAAAATAGGATTTGCGGGTCTTAAAGATAAACATGGGATAACAAAACAATACATATCAATTCCAGTAAAATATGAAATGACAAGTAAAAATATAAAAAAAATAAAGTTAGAATTTGCAGGTTATTACAGTAAAAAAATAAAAACAGGCGATCTTAAAGGAAATAAATTTTCTATAACTGTGAGAAATATACAAAAATGGGATACACCGGGATTTTATAGTAGAGCAAAAACAATTTCAGAAATAGGTGTACCTAACTATTTTGATTCGCAAAGATTCGGCAGTGTAATACATAATGAGTTTATCGCCAGATATATTATAAAGAAAAACTACGAACAAGCGGTTAAGATATTTTTAACAAAGTATTTGAAATCTGAGCGGAAAAAAATAAAAGATGAAAAAAGAAAAATACATGCAAATTGGAAAAATCTTGAGTTAATAAATGTAGAAAATAAGATATTTAAATCTGTTATTACTGAATATATAAAAACAAAGAGCTGGATTGAAGCTTATAAAAAAATTCCTCGAAATCTAAAAGAGATGTTTGTAAATTCATATCAAAGTTATTTATGGAATGAATGTATCAAAGAGGTATTAAAAAGAATCATTGGAAAAGAAAGATTATACAATATCAAGTATAATATTGGATCTTTAGTTTTTTACAAGAAATTGATTGATGCTGAAATAAAAAAAATACCATTAAATTTTCAAACAATCAGTCCATCAATGAATTTTTTATCAGAGTTTGAAGAAGAAATAATCAAGAGTATTTTATACAAAGAAAACATCAGATTAGAAGATTTAGATATTGAAAAGATAACTGGAAATTTTTTTAAAACACGTAAAAGAGAAATAATTTTGAAACCACAAGGATTTATAATCTCTGAATTAGAAATTGATGAAATTAATAATAAAGAAAATAAAAAAAGATATAAGATTAATTTATCTTTTACTCTACAAAAGGGAAGTTATGCGACAATTGTAACTAAACGCATTTTTGGTCACTAAAATTTTTTTGATAGATACTGATACAGTATTAATTAAAGAAGATGTTCATCAGTTTAATTCGTAATGATTGTAAATGTTGTAAAATATGATAAAGTAAATTATTGGCAGCCATTTTATTTCTAGGCATAGTAATTCTAAATTGTGTCCAGTCACTTTCATATCCACCTACATCTTTTGCTTTGGCACTTATTATGTATG
>SMTZ1_10007967_pt1 | contig 14469 bp, 16 predicted proteins | sample DeeMarSWOR136_30_FD_25667 | JGI IMG/M metagenome (IMG submission 25667) | reverse complement strand
AAGCGCCTGATCATCGGCGGGCTGGACAAGGTCTATGAGATCGGGCGCATCTTCCGTAACGAGGGCATCTCTGTCAAGCACAACCCTGAATTCACTATGCTCGAGAGTTACGAAGCCTATGCAGATTACAATGACGTCATGGAGATGGTAGAGCAGATGGTGTATCAAATCGCACGTGAAGTCCTGGGCAACCATGAGGTCTGTCTGGGCGAAAACACTATCGCTCTATCCCCTCCCTGGGGCAGGGTCGGTTTCAGGGATGAGGTACGTGAAAAATGCGGAGTTGACTTTCTCGACGACAAATATCGCGATTTGCCTTCTTTGCGTGAGAAGGCTGTGAAACTGGGGGTGGAGGTAGAGGAGAACATGGGCTGGGGCCGGCTGATGGACAAACTCTTCTCAACGTTCGTCGAGCCCACCTTGATTCAACCTACATTTGTCCTCGACTACCCCGTCGAGATATCTCCTCTGGCTAAGGCTAAGCCCGATGAGCCGAGGCTGGTGGAGAGGTTCGAATGCTTCATCGGAGGAATAGAGGTTGCCAACGCCTTTACGGAGCTTAACGACCCGGTAGAGCAGAGGAAGCGCTTCGAGGAACAGGAGCAGTTGCGCAGCCTGATAGGAGATGAAGAGGTAGAGAGGCTGGATGAGGATTTCCTCGTCGCCCTGGAGCACGGTATGCCGCCTACCGGGCGGCTGGGGGTGGCCATCGACCGCCTAGTTATGGTTCTGACAGGTCAGCAGTCGATAAGGGAAGTGATTCTGTTCCCCCAGTTGAGGGCAAAGTAGAATGAAGATGCCGGGCTCTCCCCGCCTGATTCTTGCACTGATTCTTTCACTCTTGCTCTTCTCGCTCAACAGCCTGCTTGTTTGTTCCGCCCAGGTAAGTCCAGACGGCTGGGCTTCGATGGCAAGCGGCACTACCACGTCTCTGCGGGGTATCTGGGGCAGCTCCCCCACCGATGTTTTCGCTGCCGGGGGCGACGGAACCATCCTGCACTATGATGGGAACGGATGGAGTATGATGGAAAGCGGCAACGATAGCCATTTCTGGTCTCTATGGGGCACGTCCTCCAGTGATGTCTTCGCAGTTGGTCTTGGAGGCGTTATCGTGCATTATGACGGCAGCGTATGGAGCGAGATGGAAAGCGGCACCGAAATCAATCTTAGGTGGGTATGGGGAAATTCTTCCACCGACGTTTTCGTGGTGGGTGATGAGGGCATCATCCTGCGTTATGATGGCAGCGGGTGGAGCGAGATGGAAAGCGGCACTGAAGAGGATTTCTATTGTGCCTGGGGCACATCGACCGCCGATATTTTCGCCGTGGGTATGACAGGTACCATCGTGCACTACGATGGCATTGAGTGGAGCCCTATGGATTGCGGTAATACAACGAACCTTTACGGGGTATGGGGCAGCTCCCCTAACAATGTCTACGCCGTGGGGGAATACGGCACCTTCCTGCGCTATGATGGCAGCAGGTGGAACTGGGTGGGCGTTGAGCCTTACGCGGTATATTTTCATATTTTTCATGTCTGGGGGACTTCCCCTACGGATGTATTCCTTGTGGGTTCCTGGGGATTGATCGGGCATTATGATGGTAATGAAACAAAGGAGATGGTCAGCGGCATATCACGCCATCTCAATGGTGTCTGGGGTGCGTCCTCCACTGATGTCTTCGCAGTGGGCGGCGGTGGCAATATACTGCACTACTATGAGGAGCCACCGACGCCGACGGTTGAACCTACAGCGACACCGGAGCCTGATACTTCGGATGACGCTTCATCAACCTGGCTCTGGCCCGTTGTCGGTGTTGCAGGCGTGGCGATTGTGGTATCTTTAGTACTATACGACCGCCGGACGCGTCAAACGCCAGCAGGCGGTTGATGGGATAAGAGATTATGCTGAGCATTCAATTCATCCGCCAGAACCCTGAGCTTGTCAGGGAGTCCCTGTCCAAGCGCGGCGAGACTGCTGCCTTGGACGAGGTACTGCGCCTCGATGAGGAGTGGCGACGCCTGCTCCAGGAGGTGGAAAGCCTCAGGGCGAGGCGGAAGCAGGCCAGCAAGGAGATTGCGGGGATGAAGGAGAAGCCCGCTGGCCTGCTTGCCGAGATGAAGGATGTAGGGGAGCAGATTAAGTCTCTCGATGAGGAGATAAGCAGGAAAGAGGAGGAGCTGAACGACCTCTTGCTCCGAATCCCCAACCTGGTGCATCCCAGCGTCCCTGAAGGCAGGGACGAAAGCGATAACGTTGAGGTGCGGAGTTGGGGCAAGGCACCGAAGTTTGCCTTCAAGCCTCTTGCTCACTGGGATATCGGGCCAAGGCTGGATATCATCGACTTCGAGCGGGGGGTGAAGATATCTGGGAGCCGCTTCTACGTTCTCAAGGGGCTGGGAGCCAAGTTGCAGAGAGCGCTCATTGCCTTCATGCTCGACCTCCATATACAGGAGCACGGCTATACCGAGGTCTATCCGCCTTTTGTGGTCAAGGAGGACTGCATGGTCGGGTCGGGCAACCTGCCCAAGTTCGCCGACAACCTCTACCACGATGCAGAGGATGATTTGTGGCTGGTTCCTACCGCCGAGGTGCCGGTAACCAACCTCCACCGCGATGAGATCCTGGAGCCGGGTACATTGCCCCTGTACTACGTCGCATACACCGCATGTTTCCGCCGCGAGAAGATGTCGGCGGGCAAGGATACGAGGGGAATCAAGCGGGGTCATCAGTTCGATAAGGTCGAACTCTATAAGTTCTCCGAGCCCGGTAGCTCAAACGACGAGCTCGAGAGGATGGTGGCGGACGCCGAGAGTGTCTGCCAGAAGCTGGGCATCCCCTATCGTGTGCTACAGCTTTGTAGCGGTGACCTGGGATTCGCCTCCACCAAGTCCTATGACATCGAGATGTGGGCTCCCGGCTGTGAGGAGTGGCTGGAGGTGAGTTCATGCAGCAACTGTAGCGATTTTCAGGCGCGCCGGGCGAATATCCGCTACCGCCCGCAGGTGGGGGAGAAGCCCCAGTTCGTTCACACGCTGAACGGCTCCGGGCTGGCCCTGCCCCGCGTCCTCATCGCTGTTTTAGAGAACTACCAGCAGCCCGATGGCAGCGTGGTGGTCCCCAAAGCGCTGCGTCCCTATACAGGTGTAGAGCTGATAGAACCCTTGTAGGATTTAATAGAATACCGTCTATCTAATAATCTATATTCAAGATGTCTTTTTTTCAAAAGATGTCTTTTATATTAATCAGGGAAAGGGGGCAATCGCGTGCTGAGGGAATTTAAAGAGTTTGTCATGCGGGGCAATGTGGTGGATATGGCGGTTGGCATAGTAATCGGTGCAGCATTCGGAGTGATAGTGACGTCGCTGGTCTCGGACATCATCATGCCGCCCATAGGACTGGGGCTCAACGACGTCGATTTTGCCAACCTGTTCGCTGTCCTGCAAGAAGGAGACCCTGTTGGACCATATGCGTCTCTTGCTGATGCCAAGGCAGCTGGCGCGGTTACAATCAACTATGGTGTTTTCATCATTTCTATCATAAGTTTCCTGATAATTGCATTCTTCGTATTCTTATTTGTGCGGTATATAAACAAGATACGTCGTGAGTATGAAACGCCGAAGGAAGTAACCACAAAAGAGTGCCCCTATTGTTTATCCAAGGTCGCCATAGCCGCCAAACGCTGTGCTTATTGTACTTCAGAGCTTTAAGATTCATATAGAGTAGAAGCGTATTTGTGAGCGCAGAGCTCTCTCTGTGGGTGATAACGTCATACTGGGGGAGAGGGGAGCAAACCTCGCCCGCCGGCACTGGTTGACGGCAAGCGGTGGTCATTGAGGGTTGTTCGGCGTTAAAATACGCTTGACTCGAAAGGGCGTCCGGCAATGCAACTGGATGATTTCTTGTTGACAGCGACGGGTATCCTGCTAGCAGTTCTCTCCCTGTGGGCCCTTCTCTGGGTCAGCTTCACGCGGGGTGGGGAAGATGTCGACAGCAAGAAAAGAGCTGCTACTATTGGCCTGTTTTGGATTTATTGCTCAATCGCCATTGCGGTGGTTGCATTCGGGTTACTGCTGGCAAGCAAACTTTTCGGCTGCGGCTGCCCCGCGTCGCATGCCCGCCGTATCGGGGAGGGATTCCTGTCAGCCTCCTTCGCCATGGCTGCGACGAGCGTTTTACAGTCTTTGGTCTCTATAGCGGTTAAAGCGAGTAGGGGAAAAACAGCTTTTGATGTGATGTTCGAATGCCCGGAAGGGCAATATAGATGGTCGCCTTTGGCAATCACGGTGATAGGGGTGCTGCTGGCGGCTTTCTGCGTCCTGGCTGTTTACTACGACCGTCTCTTTTTGGTCGGCGGTGCTGTGATCGTTATCACAGTATTCGCGTATTATATATATAAGGTTATTAGAAGCGGGTATTAATCCGGCGATTAAACGCCGGGCCTTCGCCTCAGGGTCTCGTCTGTGCTCAGCGGCTTAACCTCAGTCCTCGCCGCCTCGTAGACAGTTACTACTCCCTTTATATCGCTGAACTTTTCGCGTATGGCGGCGATCTCCCTAGGAGACAGCGGTTGCACAGCACAGAGGCGCAGCGGGGTGTTTATCTGTACCTCGTCCGGCGATAGTTCCCTGGCAATCCTCGCCATATCCTCAGCGCAGTTTTTATTAGCCTCGACGAACATCATCTGCAGCGCCAGCTTACCTCTGTAATCAGCCCTGAAGCGCTTTATCCCCTTGAGTATCTCATTGAGTGAATACCTGACGAAGGGCCTGTTTATCGCCCGGAAAGTCTCCTCGTCAGGCGCGTCGACCTTTGCTACAACCACGTCAGCCTGCGCAAGCTCTCGGCGCACTTCATCCGCGGGGACAAGCGAGGAGTTGGTGAGCACCGCCACCGGCAGCCCTAGCTTTGCCTTCGCTATCCCGATAGCCTCGCCCAGGTTGCGGGCAAGGGTCGGCTCCCCGACCCCGGAGAAGGTGGCGTAGTCGGCGGGCACGCCCTTCGCCTTCTCCAGTTCCTTTTCCACCTCGTCGAGCGTTACGAACTCCCTGCGCTCGGTCAGCGGATGGACGGTTTTACCGAGCTGGCAGTAGGCGCAGTCGAAGGAGCAGGTGCTCCCTTGTGTGGATAGGAGGTCGATGCCCAGCGACCTGCCCAGCCGCCAGGACGATACGGGGCCATATATAATGGACATGATGAGCTAGTGCTCTACCTTCATTTCGTATTTGGGGTGTCCCTTGTCCGTATATAAGAGAAACCTGACAGGCTTCCCCTCTGCCAGGTGCTTCTCGCTTTCTCTTCGCAGCTTTTTGAAATCTGCCGTCTCCAGGAACGCCCTGAGGAGCTCTATCCTCTGTTCAAGCTTCCTGTCACCTTCGCCCTGTTGCATATATGCATCGGCGCTTCGGGAGAACTCCTGCCTCGCCGTTGTTTCGATACAGTGTTCCAGTGTCGGGACAAGTTCGATACGAGCTGTCAACGTCGTCTCCAGGGCGCTATTCCCGCTTACGGTACGCTCGCTTCCAGGGTTCTTTCTTGAATGCCATGTAATCCTTGACCGCTTCCTTCAAGGTATTCGCTGCCAGCAGCGCGCAGTGTTCGCTATCCTCGGGCAGCCCTCCCAGGGCATCCAGTACGTTCTGCTGGGATATTCTCAATGCCCTGGCGGCATTCTCACCTTTCACCATCTCGGTAATCATACTGCCGGCGGCGATGGTAGTGCCGCAGCCATCGGTCCAGAACCTGGCTTCGCTGATGACGCCGTCTCTCACCTTGAGCCAGATCTCCATGGTATCCCCGCAGGGGCCGGTGAACCTGCCAAACCCGTCAGCATCGGGGATAGTGCCCACGTTCCGCGGGTTTTGGGCATGGTCGATGACTGTTTCGGAGTAGTCTGCCCACAGTTCCCTCTGTATCTCCTCGAGCGCCTTTTCCCACTCTGAAGACATTTACGTCACCTCGAAATCTGGAATCGGTGTCAGGATAGGCCATCGAGTTTTAGCCTGAGCTCATCGAGAGCCATTATAACAGGCTCGTAGGCCGTGCCCATAGTCGGATGGTAGCAGGTATCGAGCAAGGATAGCCTTTGAACGGGAATCCTCTCGGCGATGGCGAGAGCAAGCCGGTCGACCTTTCCTGCTACCAGCTCCTCCGAGATAAGCTGTGCCCCCACCAGTGCCCGGGTCCCGCGGTCGGCTATGAGCTTGATGTGAATGGTCTTGCCGCCGAAAGCGCGGCGGCGGGTAGCGCTGGTAGTCATACTGGAGATGACATCCCTGCCGTTCTCTCGGGCATAGCTCTCGGTGTAGCCCACTGTGCCGACCTGGTAGCCGAAAACCTCCATGACGAATGGCATCGTGGTGCCTTGGTAGGGGAGGACATCGCCCAGGATGAGATTGGTGGCAGCTATCCTGCCGCCCCGGGCGGCACTGGTTGCCGTCTGGTACAGCCTCTTCTCGCCTCCAATCGCATCCCGGTTCTCACTGCAGTCGCCGATAGCATAGATATCGGGGTCGCTGGTCTGGAGGTATTCGTTGACTGTAATCCCGCCGCTTTCACCTGTCTCGAGCCCTGCCTTCTGCGCCAGTTCAACGTTGGGACGGGAGCCGGTGGCGAAAAGGACGAAGCCCGCTTCCAGCTCCTGGCTGGAGACGGTTAGAATTTTTTTGCCGTCACGGCTTGCGATGCCCTCTATCTTCGCCGAAAGCATGAGGTCGATTCCCCTGTCCCGGACCCTTGCCTCGATTCTTTCCGCCATATCCTTATCCAGGTAGGCACGGAGAAGCCTGTCCGAACGGCCGATGAGGTGCACCCTCTTGTAGTTCCTCGCGTTGAGAACGGCAGCAACTTCAAGGGCGATTTGACCGACGCCGATAATGGCTGCCGTAGAGTGTTGGAGAATAGCCTGTTCTAAGAGTCTGGCGGTGTCCAGGTTAGTGGTCAGGACGAACTCGTTGCGCCCGTCCAATCCTTTGATGGCAGGGATGTGGGGGGTAGACCCTAAATCCAGAATCAGTTTATCGTAGCTGTAGCTTTCTCCTCCGGCAATAATGCGTCTCTTCGCCCTGACGATACCGGTGACTTCAGTATTGAAGTGGACGTTGACAGCTCTCTCACTGTAGAACTTCTTCCTGAATACAAAGGTATCGTCCCAGGAAGGCAGGTCTCCCTTCAGGACGAAGGGTATTTCGCAGGGTTGATTCCCTATTTCAGACCTGTCGGTGAATATGTCGATCCGGGCTTCTTTATCCAGCCGCCTGATAACGTTAGCGGCATTGCTGGCTCCACCGCCTCCACCGACTATGCAGACTTTCATTCCTGTCCTATCCTTACCTTGCCTTACGTTACATAGCCTGGAGGAAGGACTCGCTGAGCCTTTTCAATTCCTCTGAGTCGTAGCGCTCGATGTTGCCGTCGTCGCAGAGCCGGGCGAGTTCGGGGTCTATAGGAAACTGTGCCAGCAGGGGGGCTCCGGCTGCATGTGCCATATCCTGTCCCTTGCTGCTGCCGAAGAGCTCTATCCTCTTCCCGCTGTCGGGCAGGGAGAAGTAGCTCATATTCTCGACCACGCCCTTGATGGGGATGTTCATTTTCTGTGCCATCTGCATCGCCTTCCTCACCACCATGGCGGCCAAGTCCTGCGGCGTGAAGGTGATGATTACACCAGATAAGGGGAGTGTCTGCATCACGGTCAGGGGTGCATCGGCGGTTCCCGGCGGCAGGTCCACCAGGAGATAGTCCAGCTTGCCCCAGAGAACGTCCTCCCAGAACTGCGTGATGGTCTTGCCGATGAGGGGGCCGCGCCAGATAACAGCATCATCTTCGTGGGGCAGGAGCAGGTTGATGGACATTATCGCGATCCCCAGTTTGGACAGCGCCGGCATGATACCGGTTTCGCTGCCTGTGGGACGGCCGCTGATACCGAACATCCGGGGTATGCTGGGGCCGGTGATGTCGGCATCGAGGATGCCCACCTCATATCCACTGCGCGCCAGGGAGATGCCGATGAGGCCGGTCACGAGGGATTTGCCCACTCCGCCCTTGCCGCTCATGATGGCAATAATATTGCTGACCTCGTTGAGCTCCTTGGGGCTGGCTTCCACGAAATCTATCTCTGCTTCCTTTATCCCGTCAAGCCCGGTAGTGACTTTAGCCACCTTATCTTTGAGCCAGTCCTGTGTCTGAGGGTTCACGGCTGTTGTGGCAAGGGTTATGCTTGCCTTCTCATCTGAAACCGCGATATCCCGGACCAGGTTGAGCTTCACCAGGCTGCGCATAGCGCCGGGGACCAGTATCTCGTCAAGGCTTTGTCTTATCTGCTCTTCAGTCGCCAAGTTCAAACCTCCTGTTCTCTCTGAGCATCTCTGCTAGTGGTCACACACGTTTTCGCCGGTAGCCAGTGTGCCCTGCAGGTGTGTCAGCACGATTTGCTCGGGGTCATCACTCAAGGCGCCAACGATAACCTGAATGCGGTTCTCCCTGAACAGCGCCTGAGCCCGGGAGCCCATACCGCCTGCTATAACGGCGGTGACCCCTTCTTCGGCAAGCCATACCGGAAGCAGCCCCGGCTGGTGTCCCGGCGATGCCACCAGCTCCCTGTGCACAATTGTGTTTGTTGCCTCGTCGACATCGAACAGGGCGAAATGCTCGCAGTGGCCGAAATGAGCGGCGAGCTTACCCTGGCTGACAGGTATCGCATATCTCATACTCGTTCCCCCCTATTACCTTTCGCATTTTTCTCCCGTTGAGCACGGCGGAGTTTCACAGCGCTCCGCCCTGCCGCAACACGTGGTACCCGATTGAGACGCATCCATCTTTATCATGTAGGAAGAGGAGATAAGCTTCTCCATGTTTTCGCTGCCACAGCCGGTACACCGGGCAGCTTGGTTGTCGGCACCACGTACGAATAGTTCCGATACTTTGCCGCAGTCACGGCACCTGAATTCGTAAATAGGCATTGTTTCCCCCTATTAACTACCGAGCCTTTTTGAAATCGTTTCCCACAGCCTCTCGATCTCCCGGGAAACGCCGTTCTGAGAGTATTCTACCACAGGCATGCCCCGGACCAGTGCTTCGGTGACCACATTGTCCAGGGGAATCTTGGATACCACCTCTATACCCTGCTCTGCGCAGTATCGCTCGATCTGGCGGGTGTTGTCCTCGTTGATATCATACTTGTTGACGCAGACCAGGGCAGGTACACCGAAGTGGTGGCAAACGCCTAGGACACGCTCAAGGTCGTGTATCCCTGACAGGGTCGGCTCGGTCACGAGGAGGGCGAGGTTCGACCCGGAGAGGGATGAAATCACCGGGCAGCCGATGCCCGGCGGGCCATCAGTTATGATATACGTTAACCCTCTTTGTTCAGCAATGTGTCTGGCGTTTTGCCGCACCAGCGCCACCAGTTTACCGGAGTTTTCCTCGGCGATTCCCAGCCGTGCATGGACCAGAGGTCCGTAGCGTGTTTCTGAGATGAACCAGTGCCCCGAGAGGCAATCCTTCATCATGACAGCATCATCGGGGCAGACATTGTAGCAGAAACCGCAACCCTCGCAGGATACGGGGTCGACCTTGAAATCACGAATAGCATGGAAACGGCAGACATCCTGGCAGATACCGCACTTGGTACATTTCTCCTCATCGATGAGAGCGACCTGCCCGCTCCAGAACTCGTTCTCCTCTTTACTCGCAGGGTTGAGCAGCAGGTGGAGGTCGGCTGCATCCACGTCGCAGTCAGCGAGAACCTTGCTTTGAGCGAGAGCGGCGAAGGAGCCTACGATGCTTGTCTTCCCCGTACCGCCTTTACCGCTTAAGACCACGACTTCTCGCATCATGTTTCCTTCATTTTACTGCCCGACCCGGCTTCCCGCCATATTCTTTACCTTATTATAAAGATCGAGGAAACGTCCTCGCCACTGCGGGATGCCTTCGACCAGGGATATTCCCCGTGAATAGTAACCGGCGATTCGGGTATCCAGTGGAATAGTGAGCAGGATCGGGATTTCTTCTTTCTGGCAGTATTTTTCCACTTTATTATCCCCGACTCCTGTGCGGTTCAATACCACCCCGCAGGGGATATCGAGCTTCCTGAGCACCTCGACAGCTAGAATAAGGTCGTTGAGCCCGAACGGCGTCGGCTCGGTCACGAGGATACAGTAATCGCTGCCCCTGATGGATTCAACGACGGGGCAGGATGTTCCCGGGGAGACATCGATGATGACGGTGCCCTCGTGATTAATATACTCCTTCACCCTTCTGATCACGGGGGGAGCCATGGCCTCGCCAACATTGAGCTTGCCGTGTGCAAACTGTATGCCGTCTGCGTGCCCTGTCTCCACGACTCCTACTTCCTTCCCCACCTCTGTAATGGCATCCTCGGGGCAGAGGTAGCTGCAAGCGCCGCAGCCATGGCAGAGCTCGGGGAAGACGAGCATCTCCTCGTCTACCGAAGGAACCGGCACGCAGACGCTTTCTCTCTCGGTGAAGACAGGTTTGAGAAAGACGTGGGCGTTGGGCTCCTCGACATCACAGTCTATGAGCTGTATGGTGCTTTTGTCTTTCAGTGACAGGGCGAGGCTGGTAGCTACCAGGGTTTTTCCTGTACCCCCCTTGCCGCTTGCGACTGTTAGTATCACATTACCTGATGCGGGACGCTCGCCCCGCAGCTCGGGCAGACACAATTACCGCCGGGCCCCACTCCGGGACGTGTGCCTCTCATCTTTCCCTGTCCTCTTCCTCCTCTCCCTGCACCTCTTCCTGTTCCCGGGCCGCTCCCCCATGGCGGCCCCGTTCCATCTCCTCTAGGCATAATAACACCTCCAGCGAATAAAAATTTTACCGGCTTACTTACCCTTTTTCTCGATATTGTCGAGCCGGCGCATAATCTCGCTCAGTTGCTGGCTCATCATGTTCGACTGGGCCTTCAGCGTTTCAAGCTCCCGCTCGAAGACGCCGGGTTCCATACCCATGCCAAAGCCCATGCCGGGGTCCATCCCCATACCCGGCCCCATCCCCATACCGCGTCCCATCCCCATGCCCATGCCTCTGCCCATGCCCATGCCTCTGCCCATGCCCATGCCTCTGCCTGTACCATCCCCGCCTCCCATTCCTGCGCCGCCACCGCCCATGCCGAAGTGGGCGTCGACACTCGGTCCGGAGGTTGACTGGAACCGGCCTGACTTGTAACCTTCTATTGCATCCCGTACCTTGCCGGCAACCCCCGTTATTACCTCGATACCGGCTGCTTCCAGGGTCTGATAGGCATTTGGGCCGCAGTTGCCGGTGAGCACCGCCTGTACATCTTTGCTGGCCACTGTTTGTGCGCTGGCGATACCGGCTCCTCCGGAGGCCATCTGGCTGCTGTTCTCCAGGGCTTCGAACTCCATGGTATCGGGATCGACGATGATGAAATACTGGCACCTGCCGAATCGAGGGTCTATATCGGCATCCAGGCTGGGACTCGTTGCTGAAATCGCAATTTTCACATTACACCTCCCTGCCGTCTGCCTGAGGGCGGGCGCGGGAAAGCTTGAAAGCCCGTCCTCAGCAGCGACACTGCGTTTTTAAACCCTATTCCTCTTTGCCTTCCAGGTCCTTTATCCTGGCTTCGATCTCATCGAGCTGCGACCATAAGCTGGCCCGCCATAGTAACCGGCACCCCAGGCCCCACCATAGTAGGGGGACGGCGTCCAGCCAGGCGCGTAGGGATAGCCTGCGATTGCTCCCGGGTAAGCACACCGGGGGAGACCTCCCCTGCCCCTGCCGATATAGGGCCAGGGAGGCGAACTGCCTCGAAAGCCGAAGCCTCGCCCGTAGCCAAATCCATATGGCATCGTCATCACCTCCAAACTAGTTAGGTATCTCTACCTCAGGTTTCTACCACCAGGGGGATGGCGCCGGAGCATCGTAATATGGAGCCTGGCCATAGACCCCGCGTGGTGCGGTGGGATAGTAACCACCAGAGGCCCACCACCGCCTCGGGAGCGAGGGATTAAAACGGCAGAATGGGTACGGGTTACCGCGGCCGAAGCCCATGCCTCGGCCGAAACCCATGCCTCGGCCGAAGCCCATACCGCGGCCAAAACCCATGCCACGGCCGAAGCCCATGCCTCGGCCGAAGCCCATGCCTCCCCCGCCGAACCATCCTCTTCCATATGGCATCTCACTCACCTCCTCTCATCATGGTTGTTTAATAAGGTAATACCTCTATCTCTTCATCATCGTAAGCAGTCTCACGCCTTCCATCTGGCGGAAGGTAGCGCCCTGGCTGACGTAACGTAACACCGTTTCCGGTTCTACCACCCGTGTACCTGAGATGACATCAACCCCGTGGTCGAAGAGCACGGGCGAAAGGGGTGTGGTAGGCCCGAGGACAACGACATATGCCCTCGTGCTGCACAGGCCGAGCAGGTTCTCGATGGTGTGGTTGACGAAGGCGCTGCCGGTGATGGCTACCACGTCGGCCCGGGGGATATGGCTCTGCACCTCGCTCTCCGCGATATCACCCTCCCGGGGGTGTCTTTCAATCACCCAGAGCTCCCCTGCCGCCTGGCGAAGCGTCTTCACGAAAGGAAAGTGCCCGATAAGCGCCACTTTTTTGTTCCTGCCCCGCTCCATGAGCAGGTCGGCGGCGTTGAGCTCAACGCACCTCCCCTCATCCACCATCAGGAGCGAGTTAATCGCCGCCATGCCGATAGCCGCCTCGAGGCTGCTCTCCGAGCGGGCCATCTCCGCCAGTTCAAGGGCCTCCTTATCCGCCAGCCGGCCGGCATCCCTTACCGGGGCATCGCTGTTGTGATGATCGGTATCGTGTGGCGAAGACGCGAGCCCGCAGTTGCGGGTGAGAACGGCCGTCCAGTAAGACCCGAGGCGTATATCCCTGACAGCCGCGTCTGAGTCCAGCGTGGAGAGTAAATCGTCTATAATCGTCATTCCTGCATCTTCCAGCGACCTCTTCCCCCTCGACGCCCGCCCCGGCCCCTCATCCCGAAGCCGAACCCGGGCGCAGGCCGGATGTCGGGGCTGTGGCAGGTGGGGCATGCCGCGGGGGGTCGCGTTACCATTGTCTCGAAGGGAACGTCCCATTCGTGGCCATTGCTGCGGCACCGGAATCGGCGCATCGCCATCTCGAAGTTGCCACCTTCGATACGTATCGCCTTGCCGTTGAGCAGGGCGTCGGCCAGCTTCTTCCGGGCGGAGCCAAGCACCCGGTGGAACGTAGGGCGGGAGACACGCATCATCCGGGCGCATTCCTCCTGCTCCAGCCCCTCCCTGTCTTTCAGACGGATAGCCTCCGCCTCTTCGAGAGTGAGGCATACCTCCTCCAGGGAAGCGAGGGGTATCCCCGCCGGCTTGAAATACGTTACCTCGGGGACGAAGCCCACCCGTCGCCACTTGGGCGGTCTTGGCATGCTGCAAGCTCCTGATTTATCATAGTAATTATGAACCTATGTCCATAACTATGCTATCACCGACGCTTTTTATTGTCAATACCCCGGTACGCGCAACGGTGTTTTCGCGGCATGAAGGATGTATAATACAGACCGGGTGTGAGGTGCGAAAATGATGAACCTGAGCATTTATACCTGGGGGACGGGTTGTGCCTTCGGCAGGGAGCTCGGCCTCCCACCCAACCGCACACGGCGGCACCACGTCTCATCGTCAATCATTGGATTTGAGAACGGAGAGATGAGGCTTCATCTCCTCGTCGACGCCGGCGCGCCATGCGTCGAGACGATGATAGACAGCGGCATCACGAGGGTGCCCGATGTCCTGTTCATCACCCACCCCCACGCGGACCATGTCTCCGATTTCGACAAGCTGGCCATCAGCAGGATGCGAGGGCTCAAATTCTCGGGGCAGGTCTTTGCCCCGCTCGCTGTCGTCGCTTCCGCGGAGTGTATCGCTAACCCGACATCGGGGCTGAGAACGAGGTTCGGCTATCTCGACTTTCTGCTGAAGTGGCTGCCCATCCCCGACTATGATGTTTGGTACTCGCTAAGCGCGGCGGACGGCGAGCTGCTGCCCACTGACTCGGTGTCGGCGCAGGATAAGCAATTCCCCGTGAGCTTCAAGGCGCTTCCCGTCTATCACATACAGGCGCCTGGTGCCTGCCTCTTCATATTCCGGTTCGACGAGCCGCGCCGGAAAATCGTTTTTTCGGGGGATTTCGATTCCATCGAGGAGAGCGTTATCGAGAACCACGACCTCAGGGACCCCGATGCCATGGTTCTGGAGACAAACACGCTCAAGGCGGTTCGCACCAATCACAGCAACTGGGAGGTGAACAAGGAGCTCATCGCCCGCTGGGTGACCGGTAAGACGAAGTCGCTGATACTGCTCAATCACCTGTCGGGGTCCGAGGACTACGAGCAGGGGTATTACGACCATATACCGACGGACAGCGACTGGGCCGAGGAGATCGGGCGATTCACCCCGCCGGCGAATACCGATGTGGTGATAGCGGAGGACGG
>SMTZ1_10005726_pt1 | contig 14470 bp, 14 predicted proteins | sample DeeMarSWOR136_30_FD_25667 | JGI IMG/M metagenome (IMG submission 25667) | reverse complement strand
CGGTCTTCAAATACATCACCGATACAAATCTTTTCCAAAAGATTCGTCACAAGAAAACGGTCACGAAGGTCATCAAGCTCTTCCAAAAATTTCCCTTCCTCGCCATCTGGATCGCTGGGCTGACTCCGATTCCTTTTTATCCCTTCCGCTTCCTTGTCGTCTTGGCTCGGTATCCTGTCCTCAAATACCTGTCAGCTGTCTTCCTTTCCCGAACTCCTAGATTCTACCTCCTTGCCTACTTGGGACATACGATTAAATTTCCTGATTATTTATTGATCATTCTCTTTGTCATCCTCATCTTGGGGATGAACTTCCAACTTTTAAGGAATCTGCTCAAGAAAAGGGCCAGGATAGAGAAAGCCAACTCTCTCTAGACTTCAGACGACACATCTCGTCGGTCTCTCAGGAATCCCCTCCCAGTAAAACCTCATCATCATCTTCAACTTTGTCAAAATACATTAGTATGAATTGCGATAATTCCCATTTTCTGGTAAAAAAAATAATGACTGCTCTTTGGAAACTAGGATATAAACTCAATTGCAGAGCATATCATCTAGAAAAATTTCCTGCATCGTCAATCCCCGAGCTGCACAGAAAAAATGGGTAAGACGGAAGAATATCAGGAATCTTCTTCACAAAACTCTCTGCTGTGATATTGTCGACACCCTAGAAGACAAAAATCAGACCGTGGAGCTGGCCAGAAAATTGAGTTTTGACCATGATATCCTTGTCACGGCTGGGGGAGACGGAACCATTGCCGATGTCATCCAGGGGATCATGGACGCCCGAAAAGATGTCACTCTCGGTATCCTTCCTCTGGGAAGCGGCAACGCCTTCCGGAAGTCTCTCAAGATTCCCAAACGGACGAGGAAAGCGCTCAGAATCATTAGCGAAGGAGAAAAGAAAGAGATCGATTTGATCGCGATTGAGGGAAAAGCGGCTGGCTTTGCCAGTATCGGCGCCACAGCTGAGGTGACTCTGAAAGCTCTCAAGAACAAGATCCCAGGGCTTTTCGGCCATGTCCTGGAAGGACGAACTCTGGCCACTCTGCCGAAAAGGGAGCTGGAGGCAGAACTCTTCGAGGGGATCGATGATCAAGGAAATTCTTTCAACCATCTCCAGATTCAACTGGAATCCTTCGACTGCGTTATCGGCAAAACGAATTACTTTGGCTACAGTTGGCGGATCGCTCCCGAAGCCCGCATCGATGACGGCCTCCTCGATATCACGTTCTTTGAAACGAGCGGCCTTAAGTACCTGATTTTTTTCCCTCTGATCTACTTCGGGATTTACCAGCGGTTTCAGAGACACTATAAGGCTAGAAGGATGATCCTGCGGGGGGAGAAACTGCCAATTCAGTACAACGGAGAATATCTTGGAGAAAGGGACGAGGTGCGGATCGAGGTCCTTCCCAGAGCCCTGAAGGTCATCAGTCCACGGGACAAACGGTCAAGAAAAAGCTAAAATATCGGACGCATCCAGGAAGAATTCCATAAAGCTCCGTGGAGCAGGTCTATTTCTTCCTCGCTTCGGCCACGATCCTTTCAGCTTCTTCCAGTAAGGTGGGAGCATGGTAGACAATCCCATCTTTGATCGTCCACTTCACCCCCCCTCTCTTGACCATCCTTCCCCCCTCTCGCTCTAACACTCCCGCCGGGTACAGAAACTTGAGGTTCTCCAGCGGGTTTCCGTCGACGAGGATCATATCCGCTAGATAGCCAGGGCTTACCCGACCTATCTTGTCTTCCATGCCCAATATTTTGGCATTGTTACCGGTGGCGTGCTGGATGACGTCGATGGGGTGGAACCCAGCTTCCTGATGAAGCTCCAATTCTCGGATAAGGCTGAATCCATAAAGCATGTAAATATAGCCGGCGTCCTCGCCGACGCCTACGACTCCTCCCAGCCGGGCAAAATCCTGGACCGCTTTCATCCATATTTGATAATTCTCCCGCCAGAACACCTCATCTCCAATTCCAATGATAGGAACCATGAAAGGACGGATTAGGGCGGAAATATGCTTCGAGGACCGGGTGAAGATAGTCCTTAAACCAGGGCTGATTCTTCGCCCGCATCAGGTCTCGATTAGCCTCGTAGATAACAAAGGTCGGACACCAGGCGACTCCCTTGTCCACCAGTGTCTTCAAGACTTCCTTCAGTTTTTGAGGACCCGCTTCACGCCACAGTCGGCCCGCATACCGGAAGCGGTCGTCCTCGTCCGAGTAGTTATACCAGTAAGGAAAATTCTGGGAGCCGTGGAGGGCCGCATCGGGCACACCATACCAGTGTTCGATCGAAGTAACGCCAAAAGCCGCATCATCCCAAGCATCGGTTTCTTCCACACCGACATGATGAGCCACGCGCAATCCCTGCTTGTGGGCTTCTTCCAGAGCAGCCTGCATGATGTCGCGGTCCATCCCGAATATCTTCACTCCGTCTCCTCCGAGCCTTTTGATCTCTTGGACTCGCTGACGCACTTCACCAGGTGTCCTTCCCCAAGCCTGAATATACAGGAAGATCCTGGGAGCAGTAATCCGGCCTTCCTGACTCTTCTGCCTCTCTTCAAGGGTTTTGTCCGTGTTGCTGCCCACGTCGCGGACTGAGGTAATCCCGCAGGCCAACCAGAGATTATAGATGTATTCAAAAGGAAGGGGCTGGCCTCCCCGCTCGTCATGGATATGGGCGTGGATATTGATCAAACCTGGCAGGAGATACATACCGGACCCGTCGAGCACATGGGCCTCCTCTCGATAGGCCTCCTCACCAGTTCTGGCCGGCAGGACAGAAAGAATTTTATTTTGTTCCAGGATGATATCGAACGGCCCACGGGGTGGAGTCCCTTTGCCATCGATGATAATCACATTCTGGATGACGAGCCGATCAGACCGAGATCCACTCTCGATCCCTCTGTCTTCAGCTCCGAGAGGCGCGAGCCAGAGAAGACTGAAAAAAACGCAGAGAACACACATCATCTTATTTTTCTTGTCTCCCATAGCCATCTCCTTTCTGTGTTTCCTTTTATTAATACTAAAAAAGAATCCGATAATCTATAAAAAAGAATCTCGCCACTCAGAATCGTACTCTGCATTTGTCAAGAAAAAATTCATCAACATAAGTATCTTCATTTCCGTAATCCGAGCACAAATGAAGTATGGATTGATGGAATGAAAGTGTCACCCGACAACACCTTAATCGCGGATTTGAGATGCTTCCCCTATCTGCGGCTTGAGGAAATCCAAGGGATAGAAAACAGCCAGTAATGGAGATCATGGAGACGAAGCGGATGTCGGAATAATCCATGGTCACTGAGGGGAAGGAGGCATGATGATGGTCCCTGTCTTGGAATCACCATAGACTTCGGCTTCTCCATTCAAGAAAAGCCAAGCGGTGTAGGCCGCAGTGACAGCATCCAGCTCATGGGCAGAGATGTGTTTTTTGAGTCCTGTGATTCCCAACTTCTGCAATCCCTTTCTCAATCCGACTTTATCATGCTTAACTCGGGGTAGACCCAGTATGTCTTGAGCTCCTCCTGGATAAGCTTCCAAGATTTTGACTTTGACTTGCTCTAACCAGGACCGAAGCCGGATCCCCCTTTCAGTGAGTTTTCGCATAGGCCCCAGCGTGATCGGAAAGAAAGGGATGCTCCTTCTTCTTAATTCCAGATCGCACGGTCGATAATGATGCTCGTCTCTTTGCTGGATGGATTTTCTCCCTGGGGGAAGGGTGAGAGGAGCATCCACGGCTACCAGAGCTGGCTTTTCCTGCTGAATGCAACCAAGGATGTCTTCATCAGAGTACAGAAGAGAGGTTTTCGCAGACAGTCCCTTGAGGATACAGATGCCTGTTGGCCGGCTGGGAACGCCGGCCAAATCGACTCCGACAACGGCTCGCTTCTCCATCATTCCGTATCATTCAACTGGCACTGAACCTTCGGTTGTGAAGAAGACCAGGTTGTCTCGGACAAGCTCAAGAGGAGGAGATAATAATCCGATTGAGAGCTTGGACGATGGAGGGGGGGAAGGTTCGACCGGCCAGTTTCTCGATATCGGTAAAGGACTGAATTTTCGAGTCTTCGTGAGCTAACTGACCTGAGGAGATCCTTTCATACATATCCGCAAGGGCGATGATGCTGCTTCCCACAGGAATCTTTTTTAAGTCCTTATCCACAATACCTGATTCCTCGACATAATAAAGAAAATAGCCGAAAAGGAGAGGTTCAATCTCTTTGAGCAGCGAGGCAGTCGTTTTCAACATCACCTTTTCCTTGTCACTCCAATCCTCATCAGGCACTTTGACTCCTTTTTTCATGAAACTGATAACCTCGTTAAAGAGAGGCAGGTTATCCCGCAAGTCTCCGGCTTCATACAGGAGGGCGGCGGATTTGATATTCTCGATGTCCCGAGTGTTCAATCCCGCTTCACGGGCAATCCTGCCCGCCAGGAGAGAGACTCTCAAACTCCGTGGCCTCTCTTCGTCGGCCATCTCCAGGTACTTAAGCATTATTTCTAAAACTCCAACGTAGGCTCTCCTCAATCCCTTAATCTGGCTCTCTCTCTGTTCCGAGACCAAGCCGATGATCGCCCCTGTCAGGATCAGAAAGCCTCCCCAGGTCAACATGGTGATCAGCTCATCGAGAGAAATCCCCTGTCTCTGACCGAAGACCAGGTTGGAGAAAATGAAGTAAAGGATAATTAAAAGCACGCAGAAGATGCCCGTCAGGACTGCTTGTCTTTTTCCCAGAAAATATCCAGAGAGGATGACAGGCAGGAAAAAGAAGTTCAAGAAGGATAATTTATAGGTGACGAGGAAGGCAATTGCCAGGATTCCGAGGAAAATCAGAATGATGAGACTGAGTTCGAAATGATCGAAGAAAAATTTTTTTATTTTGCTCATGACATCTCCCCCTTTTCCTCAGGCAAAATCCTGAAGCGCATCTCCTTCCACTCGAGAACCTTTATACCATTCGCCAAACATCAAGTCAACCTTGGAGGAAGAACCGCTTTGCATCCGAGCAATAAAAGGATGTCTACTCCGTATGCTATAATGCATAGTCTATGTATTCGAATCCCAGTGTTGAGGAGGAATCATGAAAAAATTGGCTTGGGTCCTTCTTCTGACATTTTTTATGTCGGGATGCGCCCCTCACTTCCATCTTGATTTCTTGGGTAAGGAAAGGATCACTGAAGTGGTCCTTCGCAAAAGTGAGGCTAAAGAGAAAATCCTCGTCCTCGATCTCTCGGGGATCATCGGAACCACGCTTAAACCCGGCCTGCTAGAGAGGGAAGGTGATATTCTCTCCCGGGTCTACTACAGGTTAGAGAAAGCGGCAGAGGATATGAGGGTGAGAGGGATTATCCTGCGCTTGGACACCCCTGGAGGGGAGGTGACAGCCAGCGACATCCTGTACCAAGAAATTCTCAATTTCAAGGAAAAAACAGGCGTGCCCGTGGTGGCGTTGATGATGGGGCTGGCTGTCTCGGGTGGGTATTATGTGGCCTCTGCCTCTGATTTTATCATCGCTCATCCTTCGACCATCACCGGCAGTATCGGAGTCATTTCCCTTTTTCCTAACCTTGAGGAGCTTTTCTCCAAAATCGGTGTCAAAATGACTGTCATCAAGTCGGGCAAGATGAAAGATTCGGGAAGCGCCTTCCGGGATTTAACCGAAGAAGAGCAGGAAGTCTTCCAAGACATCGTCGATGAACTGTACCAAAAATTTATAGACGTAGTCTATGCGAACAGGAAGGACACCCTTTCTCGAGATGAGCTCAGAACGATCGCCGATGGACGCGTCTACACGGCCGTCCAGGCCCTCCGCCTGAAGCTTATCGATGAGATCGGATATTTTGATTTGGCCCTCCAGAAAGTTCTCGATCTGGCTGAATTAAAGCAGGCTAAAGTCATCGCCTACACTTACTACCCTAAATCCAAAACCAATATCTATGCCGCCAGCTCATTGTCCTCATCTCTTTTGGAAGAGAAAACTACAGAAAAAATCCTGAGCTCGCTCGAAAGCGGATTCTACTATCTCTGGCTTCCAGAGGTTTCTAGGTAAATTAAAACACGTCCTTCAGGAGGACAATGGAGAATCGATCCTCGAATTCACTTTCCGATTTTGACCACTGTTTTAAAAGAAGGAGCTTTCTCGATATGGGCCGTCACCGCACATGTATCCACGGAGCGGATGATCGCTCTCTCGTACTTTTCAGGAAACTCCGGAGGAAGCTGGAGTTCGAGTGTGATCTTTTCGATCATTCTAGTCTCTGGATTTTTCTCCGTGTACATCAAAACAGATGCCTTCTCTTTCGGGATACCTCGCCTCTGACAGAACGCCAGGACATAAAAACCAGCGCAGGTGGCGATGGAAGCCAGGAAAAGATCAAATGGGGCAGGGGCTGAACCGTCACCGCCGCTGTAGACAGGCTGATCGGTTTGAATCGTGAACCCTTTATATTCGGCATCGACCCGCATTCCTCCGGGAAACGTGACCTTCATGGGATTTCTCATCTCGTTCCTCCTCAATTTCCTGGATTCGTTTTCAAATCAATTGTCGAACTATTTAATCAGTTTTATGATGCGCCCTCTCCCGAAAACAAGAGGTCGATGACTTCCGGATAACCTGTCTAATCCTCTTCAGAAAGAGAAACCGAACTGCCTTCGAATCCTCTGGAAAAAAGGGCCAAGAGAAGGCTTCTATCCTTCGAAGTCAGGCTCATCCTGCCGATGAGATTATAGATTCTCTCTGTCATATGACGTTTATTGGTTCTGTGGATAAACTTCTTTTCTTCCAATCTTTCCAATATAACTCGGATACACTCTTCCTGCTCTTTCCTTGTCAGAGGCTTTGGGTCCGCTTCCCTGTCCAGCGGCAGTTTCGTTCTCGTAAAGATATGGAACAAAACCAGCAGGACTGCTGAGGACAGGTTATACGAGGGTTGCCTTGAGGCCTGCGGAATCTTAAAAACGAAATTGGCATGCCTCAGTTCCTCGGATGTTAATCCGGTCCTCTCACACCCGAAAAGAAGACCGATCCTGGCTGTGGGCAAGCCCTGATACATTTTGGTTACGGCCTCTTCCAGAGCCAGGAGTTCAAAATTTTTTCTGGTTTTTGCGGTGGCGGCAAAGAGGAGATGGCAATCTTCTGTGGCGCGAGGGATATCTTCAAACATCCTGGCTCTCTCCAGAATTTCTTCCGCGTGTACGGCGGTGGTGTAGGCCCTTCGGGTCAATGACCGGACGCCAACCAACCGAAAATCTTCGAATCCTGTGTTCTTCATGCATCTGGCCACGAGGCCGATATTCTCTGGTTTTTCTGGCCTGACCAGGATGACGGAGAATCTCTGCCTGATGTCTTTTGTTAGAAGCTGCTCTGAATAAATCATGGGGCTATTATAAACAAGGTAGAGGAGAAAGGCGAGCCAGGAAGACAAGGAAGGATGGAGGAGACTGGGATCAGAACAAATTGGCCACGAGTGCCCCGAGAAGAGCCCAGTAGATAGTGGAAAGGAAAGGATTCCCGACAATCCGGCAGGTCCCCGTTCGACATCCAACAAACCTGTAAAAGAGATAGCCTGCGATCCCTCCGGCAACAACGCCAATACCTATCCTGATCATCCTTTTATTCCGCTTTAAAGGTTGAATCCACTACTCCTTAAGCAAGAATCCAAATAACAGAATGATAAAGAAAAGTCAACAAAGAAAAGCGGGAATGCAAGCACCTTCATTTCCGTGATACGAGAACAAATGAGGGATGGATAGGTGTAATGAATACGAGGGCCTGTCCGTCTGAGCCGCACAATGGTGGGCGGGAGGGTTTTCGGCGAAGCCTGTGCCCGCGCAGGAAGGTTAGCGGGCAATGGATTGGGCCTCGCCTATTAAGGGCTCATCCAATAACACCTTAATACAGGTTTGGATGCTTCCGAAATGGGAGCAGGCTTTGTCTCTAAGTGAGGATCAGAGGCAACAAAACTACTCAATCCCTATATGGGGGCGTTGCAAAACTAAATGAATCATCAATTGGTTGGGTATCTTCTTTGAGTGAGAAGAAGGGAGCAAATATTCAATGGATTGATTTGTATGAAAGTATATGCAGATAAAGCTAGATTCCTGCTTCCGCATGAATGACATTCTGGATGGCCCTTATTAATCATGGCAACTACAGGAAAGATATAGATCAGGTATTAATCTCTATAACTTTAAGAGATGAACAAGAAAGATGAAAATTTGGTGATTAATACTTTCCCGTGCTACCGAAGCCGTTTTCACCCCGGTCAGTGTCTTCGAGCCTTTCAACTTCCTCAATCTCCACTTCCGAGATGGGCTGGATGAGCATCTGGGCGATTTTCATCCCTTCCTTGATATGGAAAGGCTCCCGGGCCAGGTTGACCATCACCACCTTGACCTCACCCCGGTAGCCAGAATCAATTACACCAGCCAGTCGATGAACGCCATGAAGAGAAAGCCCGCTTTTATCCCAGATCAACCCCACAAATCCCGGAGGAATGGCAACCTGGATCCCGGTGGGAAGGGATTTCACTTCACCTGCCTCGAGGACACAATTGATCGAGGAGAAGAGATCAAGGCCAGCATCGCCCTCGTGGCTGTACTGGGGGAGTCTTGCTGACGGCTCGATTCTTTTTACCCTGAGCTTCATGACTTAGAGCCCTTCGACTTTCACTTTTTCGAAATACGTTTCAGCCAGCTTTACCATTTCCTGGACGTCCTCTTGGGAATACGGTTTTTTTTGAACATAGGAGCCATCGACCGTATTCTGCGGCTTAAACTGTTGGATCTGAAAAGCCTTGACTCCCTTGAGCCTCTGACCTATATCTTTGATGTCTTCCGACCCGACCAACCCGGGGACTATGGTTGTCCGGAATGTATAATCAAGGCCTGACTCTCTGATGATTTCAATGCTCTTGGCGATATTCTCTGTCCTCACCTTGGCTCGAACAACCTGTTCGTATCTCTCGAGAGCGCATTTGACATCCATGGCCACATGATCGATAAGGCCCTTCTCGATCAACTCCTCGAGCCGGACAGGGAAGGATCCATTGGTGTCGACTTTAACCAGGAGCTGCCTTTCTTTTATCAGGGAGAGTAGAACCTCTAAATCCTGGTGGAGCAAAGGCTCCCCACCTGAGATACAAAGCCCATCCAGCCAGTCTTTTCTCGAATCGAGAAAACTCAAAAAGTAATCGAGCGGGAAGGAAGGCAAAGAATCAGGCTTCAACACTAGATCCGCGTTGTGGCAATAGGGACACCTGAAGTTGCATCCCCCCACAAACACAGTCGAGGAGACGTATCCAGGGAAATCCTTGGGTGTGAACTTCTCTAGCCCTTTGATTTCAACCATTCTTCCAGTTCTTCCTTGCCGTTCAAGACAGCCAGCACCTTCCCCTTTTCCTGGAGGATGAGGGTCGGAATGACGATCCCTCCCTTTTCGTCTCGCTTGAGCACACTCAGGTAGTCTCTGATTTTCAGCTTGCTTTCCTTAAGGACCAGGCTGTACTCCTGCCCCTCGAGAGAGGATCCACCTAAGTGCCCCTTCAGAACCTCGCACTGAGAACAATTCGGATACGTAAACAGAAGGTAATCCATGGTTTCCCCTATCTAGGACGAGACGGTGAAGGTCCTCCGTTCTCTAAATTCCTGCTGTTTACCGTCATTCCAGGTGCCAACAGGCCTCAAGTACCCGACCACTCGGGAATACACTTCGGTCCTCTCTCCACATTCCGGACATTTCTGAGCTTCACCCCTGATGTAACCATGGTTATAGCAGACACTGAAGGTGGGAGTGATACTGAAATACGGGAGCTTGGTTTCGCTGATTTTTTTGACTAGTCTTTTGCAGGTCGGGCCATCGATCGCCTCCGGAAGAAAAGCATGGAATATGGTCCCCCCCGTGTAGAGAGGCTGGATATCCTTCTGGTGTTCGATGGCTTCGAAGAGATCGCGAGTGGCGTCGACGTTGAGCTGAGTTGAGTTTGTGAGGTAGGGGTACTTCGCGTTCCCAGAAGTGATGATCTGGTTATACTTGGCCCTGTCCAACCGGGCCAGCTGGTAGGAGGTCGACTCTGCCGGCGTGGCTTCCAGGTTATACAGATTTGCTGTCTCTTCCTGGAATTCCCGGATGGTCTCCCTCATGAAGTTCAGGACCTCTATGGTGAACTCCTTTCCCTCCGGAGTACCGATCCCTTTCCTCAGAAAATTCAGACAGCATTCGTGCATCCCGCACAGCCCGATTGTCGAGAAATGATTGTCGAAATGCCCGAGGTAAACCAAGGTGTAGGGCATGAGTCCCCTGGTTAGCATGTTGTTGACCACTTCCCGCTTCGTCTCCAGAGATTCCTTGGCCAGGATCATCAGGCTTTTTAGCCTTTCAAAAAATTCCTCCCTCGACCTCGACTCAAACCCGATCCGGCTCATATTTATGGTGACCACACCTATGGATCCCGTCGAATCTCCAGCACCCCAGATGTTTCCGGGCCGCCGCAACAGTTCTCTCTGATCCAGGTTTAAGCGGCAGCACATGGCCCTGATGTCTCCGGGATCCAGGTTAGTCCCTATGTAATTCTGAAAATAGGGTATCCCATATTTGGCAGTGACTTCGAAAAGGAGATCGGCATTCGGAGAATCCCAACCGAAATCTTTTGTCAGATTATAAGTGGGGATGGGAAACGTGAAGACTCGGCCTTGCTGGTCTCCTTCGATCATCAGCTCTAAGAAGGCGCGGTTTATCATATCCATCTCTTCTTGATATTCGCCGTAGACGGATTCGAGTTCTTCTCCCCCCAAGATGACTCTTTCGTCTTTCATGTCATCAGGAACTGTCCAATCAAAGGTCAAGTTGGAAAACGGCGTCTGCCATCCCCAGCGGGACGGGACGTTCAACCCGAAGATGAGCTTCTGGATGTCCTGTTTGACGGCTTCATAATCGAGGTTGTCAGCCCTGACAAAGGGAGCCAAGAGCGTGTCCACACTGGAAAAAGCCTGGGCTCCGGCAAACTCTCCCTGCATAGTCCCGATATAGTTAACCATGTGGAGGGAGGCCGTTTCCAGATGTTTGGCCGGAAAGGAATGGACTTGGCTGGGGACATGCCCAAAACCTCTTTTGAGCAAGTTCTTCAAAGACCAGCCCGCACAATACCCCACGATCGGGTACGAAAGGTCATGGATATGAAACTCGCCCTCCAGGTGAGCCTTCTTGATATTTTCCGAGTAAAGCTGAATCAGGGCAAAGTTGGCCAGCACCTCTCCTGAGATTCTGGCGTTCAACCCGGAAAAACTCATCACTCCTTCGTTGCTGTTCTCGCGGATTTTCCAATCCAGATCGTTGATGTAATCCTTGATCAATCTCTCAAGATTAATACCGGTCTTCCGGGCCTCTCGGATACCCTTGTGTCGATCTCTGTAGAGAATATAAGACTTGGCGATCTCATGGTATCCCTGCTTCATCAGGACCATCTCGACAATATCCTGGATCTGTTCGACTGAAGGAATGGTATAACCTCCAAACTTGTCTTCCAGCATGAACGTGACGATGTCAGAAACACTTTTGGCAGCAACTTTATCGATGATACCGCTGGATTCCATCGCTTTGTACACGGCCGTGGTTATTTTATCCTGGACAAAGTCAACGATGTCCCCGTCCCTTTTCCTTATTCTCGTGACCGATCTTTGCATCCCCTATCTCCTTTCATGAGATCAAAGTCAAGAACACTTCTCCAACATCCGAGGCGTTTGGAAGTCCTAACTGTTTTGTCGGAAACGAGGCGATTAAATTTCCGGCAATCTTACCATATATTGTATAGAAATGGAATAAAAACTACTAAATGTTGTATATGGCGCCAATAAATCTATATCCTCAAGATTTCTTTGTCAAGAGTTTTTTTTAAAAACCCGCTTTTTTTTTATAATTTTTGCTGCCTCCGCAGAGAATCCTGTCCTCTCTCCTCCATCTATGATAAAATTGGCCTAAAAAATCAAGAGAAAATTAAATCGTTGAGGCATAAAAATGGAAACGATTGAGCTCCAAACACAATCCAAACAGGAATTTTTCGATTTGACTTCAAGGGTGAAGGAGATGATGAGGGCTTCAGGCGTCCAGAAGGGCTTGTGCATTGTCTATGTCCCCCACACCACAGCAGCGGTGACGATCAATGAAAACGCGGATCCTTCGGTCAAAAAAGATATCATCGAAACCCTCAACAAGGTCATTCCAGAGGTCCTCCCTTACAGCCACCTGGAAGGCAACTCTCCTGCCCATATCAAAGCGAGCCTTGTCGGACCGTCTATCAGCCTGATCATTGAAAATGGAGACCTTGTGCTCGGAACCTGGCAGGGGATTTTCTTTTGTGAATTCGATGGCCCGAGGCGGCGAAAAGTCTGCGTCCAGTTTTACTCTTCCTGAAGTCGTCAGTTATCAAATGCCAATAAAGAAAGAGATCTTCTCTTGAACTGGCTTACTGTCCTCTTATTTAAAAGGAGAACCCATATTTCTTAAGGGAGGCCGCGAGCTGGTTATAATTCATAAAGAGAATACTGTTTATTCCCTGCTGCCTCGCTCCTTCGATATTATCTTCTCTGTCATCGATGAAAAGACATTCCTCAGCCTTTGCTTCAGCTTTCTCTAAGGCAACACGATAGATATCTGGATGAGGCTTTATCTGGCCCACTTCAAAAGATAGAACATAATCATCAAATATCAGGATCTCGGGAAAGCGCTCTCTAATGAAGCCAAAACGCATAACATCGGTATTGGAGAGGAGGACCAGCCTGTACCGGGTTTTCAGTTTTTGCAGTAAGTTCAAGACAGGGGGGTTGAGAGAGAAAATGTCGTTATAAATATTATAGAAATCTTCGAAAGAGATCTTAGCTTGGAGCCTTTCCAAAGCTTTCTCGTAGAACTGATGCGCTGAAAGCTTCCCTCGATCAAAATTCTCAACAATCTCAAAATGGGCAAAAATCGATTCCCGCATCTGCTCCAAGGAAAGAGGTGAGACTTCCATCATCTTTCTTAAAAAGATGTTGTTGTCGAAAAAGAGGATGACTTTTCCCAAATCCGAAATCACGCTTCTGATTGATTGCATCGGTATTTTCTCCTAGAACAAGGCTAGTTCTTATACCAGAAAAATGAAAACAGGACAACTAATATTAACGCAATAATTCGTGTGAAATCCTCTCTTGGCGGCCTGGATGCCGCCCTCAAGCCCCCGTAGCGGAGGGGGGACCCGATGGCTTGGAGGGGACTTTGAGCCCCCTTCCATGACTCGGGTTTTCCGACGGGGGAAACCGACGGGACTGTTTCCCTTGGGGTTCGGGGTTCAGGCTGCACAAATATTGTAACCTTATTTACTACTTTTACTTTAGTATTAACGCGTCTTCTCTCTTGCAATTCTCCCGAAAAACTGATAACAAGTTGACCGTGATGCTCCGCGACGGCCGACTCCTTTCTTCCGGACTTTTCCTCTATCGACAAACCAAGCTCAATCCCCCTGACAGAGATTGTTTGTGTAAGAACAAACCGATGAAAATAACAATATCATTCAACGCGAACGACCTGTTGCCATTCCTGTCTCCAGCTACAGGCAGAAGAGCCGACGCCTTCTCATCAGAGCAGAAAGGAGGTTATCTGAGATGCTAAACTTGACCAGAGCCCAGGGGAAAACAACAGTCTTATACCTCATCACCATCTTTCTTCTGGTCCTCCTCATCATCGGAGGGGCCTTGATCCTTTATTATGTCAAAGGGGGAAAAAGAATAACAACCCAGGATATTCTCTCTGCTGAGAAAATTATCGGTCTTGATTTTACTCCGAAGGAGCGCCGGATGATGATGGATAACCTTGTTGAAAACCTCCACGCCTATCAAGAGCTTAGGAATGTCAGCCTGAAGAATCAAGTCCCTCCAGCCCTCCTCTTCAACCCCGTTGTATCGGGCAGGAGCTCTGAGCACGAGCGCAGGCCGTTCATCTTTTCCTCGCAGGCAGAGGTCCGGATGCCCGAAAACTTCGAGGATTTAGCGTTTTACCCAGTGACGGCCCTGGCCGAATTGATCAGAACCCGGAAAATCACCTCTCTCCAGCTCACGGAGCTCTACTTGAATCGACTGAAAAAATTCGGCCCTCGGCTGGAGTGTCTGATCACCCTCACCGAAGACCTGGCCCATGAGCAGGCCAGACGGGCCGACGAAGACATCGCTGCAGGACAATACAGAGGACCTCTGCATGGCATCCCCTGGGGAGCTAAGGACCTTCTCTCCACCAAAGGCTTCAAGACCACTTGGGGGGCGACTCCTTATAAAGACCAGGTCATCGACGAAAATGCGACGGTCATCGAACGCCTGGAGGCGGCTGGAGCTGTCTTGGTGGCCAAGCTCTCGATGGGAGCTCTAGCCTGGGGGGATGTCTGGTTTGGTGGGAAAACAAGGAATCCTTGGAACCTCGAACAGGGATCCAGCGGCTCTTCAG
>SMTZ1_10009136_pt1 | contig 14477 bp, 9 predicted proteins | sample DeeMarSWOR136_30_FD_25667 | JGI IMG/M metagenome (IMG submission 25667) | reverse complement strand
AAAATACTCTTTAACTTCCTCATCGGAGACCGCGATACGGTCTTTTTGTAACTCCTGAACTATCGTCTCCAGGAGGACGCGATCTTCTACATTCTTCAACCTCCTCCGGATGTCTTCTCTTTTATCTAACCCCTCTTCTTTCGCCTTTTGTATAAGCACCGCCTCAGCAATCATACCATTCAGGAGCTCTATTTTGCCGTTCTGCGTAGCCAAGAATCCTTGATAATAGGAAGGAATCTCGCCGATTCTTACTTCAAACTCCTCAAGCGTGATCTTTCTTCCTTTAATCTTGGCCAGTACATTTTCATTATGCTTCGTTTTAAAAAATATAAATAACCCCGCTCCCATAACCAGACCACCCAGTACCAAAAATAAAATTTTTCTTTTCATCACATCTCCTTTTGTCCAATGCGTCGGGATAATCGCAAAACCAATTTGGGGAAAATCTACATTACAATCCTGTCGCTAAATACTTTATTATACCAGATTATATCAATTTTTGCAAGAAACCCTTCAACTTCCTTATTTTTAACCGTTCGCCTGCAAATTTTTCTTCTAAATTTCCTTTGACCTGGAAAGGATAATCCCAGGGACTAATTGAAATTTTAAATTTTTCCGTCTGCTTAAACTTAACTTTCTCTTTCAAGCCCTTAGCTAACTCTATAAATTTATCCGGCGGTACCTGAGTTTGTGGACTGAATTCAACTTCCACTTCGCCGTCTATTTCACTAATCTTCTCAATTCCCAATCTTTTGGCCAGCTGGCGAAGCTCTACCAGTCCAAACAGGGTCAAACAGGGCCGGGGGACATTGCCGTAACGGTCTTCCAGCTCTTTCCTTACTTTGTCCAGATTCTGCAAGTCACCAGAGGAGGCAAATTTCCTATAGATACTAATTCTCTGAGCTGCATCAGGAATATAGTCCAAAGGGATGTAAGCATCTACCTGTAAATCTATTTCCACAGGTCGCTCCCGTTCTATCCTGATGCCTTTCTCACTCTTAACTGCCTCTTCCAGGAGCTTGCAGTAGAAATCGAATCCCACCTCAAGGATATGTCCATGCTGTTCTGGCCCGAGAATATTACCCGCTCCGCGGAGCTCGAGATCCCTGAGCGCAATCTTAAAGCCCGAACCCAACTCAGTGCACTGGGCAATAGTCTCCAGTCTCTTTTCCGCAATGTCACTAAGGGGCAATCGGCGGGGATAGAAAACGTAGCAGTAAGCCTTATACTTATCTCTGCCAATCCTTCCTCGCAATTGATAAAGTTGTGCCAGACCCAGCTCCTGTCCATTGGTAATTATCATAGTATTCACATTGGGAATATCGAGTCCCGCCTCTACTATAGTGGTGGCCACCAGAAGGTCATACTCCTTATTTATAAATTTAACCATTACCTCTTCCAGTTCTGCAGCTGCCATCTTACCGTGAGCAACTCCCATCCTCAAATCAGGCATCATTTTTTTTAGACGGTTAGCAACTGTCCCGATTGTTTCTACCCGGTTATGTACATAAAAGACCTGACCTCCCCGCCCGATTTCGTTCCTTACAGCCATCTCCACAATTTCCTCACTGTATTCTCCCAAATAAGTATCAATAGGGATACGTCCTTGTGGCGGGGTATCTATAACTGACATATCCCTGACTCCCCCCAGAGCCATAGAGAGAGTTCTGGGAATAGGCGTAGCAGTCAAGGTCAACACATCGACCGTCTTTCTGAGTTGCTTCAACTTTTCCTTGTGGCGGACACCGAACCTCTGCTCTTCATCAATCACCACTAAACCCAAATCAAAAAGCTGAATATCCTTCTGAAGAAGCCTATGCGTGCCAATAACGATATCGACTGAACCCTGCTTCAATTTTTCAACGATTTCTTTCTGCTCCTTTTTGCTTCTGAATCGGGAGAGCATCTCAATCACTACAGGATAGTCAGCGAACCTCTCAGAGAAAGTGTGGTAGTGTTGTTCTACCAAAATTGTCGTAGGAGCAAGCACTGCCACCTGCTTGCCGTCAAAGACAGCTTTAAGGCTTGCCCTCATAGCTACCTCTGTCTTACCGTAACCAACATCCCCGCAGACAATCCTGTCCATCGGTTTTCGGCTTGTCATATCCTGCTTAACTTCTTCGATTGCCCTTTCCTGATCCGGGGTAGTCTCATAAATGAAAGCATCACCAAATTCTTCCTCGTAATGGCTGTCCGTAGGGAAAGCATATCCCGGTAATTTCTGGCGGGCAGCATATATCTCCAGAAGTTCCCGGGCAATCCGCTGGACAGACTTCTTCACTCTGGCCGTTATCTGACGCCAGGCAGTGCTATCTAAAGAATATAATTTTGGCTTGTAACCTTCAGTGCCAATATATTTTTCCACAAGATTGAAATCTTCAATGGGCACGTACAATTTATCACCCTTAGCGTACTCAATTGCGATATAATCTGTGAATCTTCCTTCCACCTCTATCTGCTTAAGCCCTAAATATTTTCCGATACCATACCTCTCATGCACAACATAGTCGCCAGTATTAAGTTCAATCAAGTCGCTGAGTCTTCTTGCGGGATACTTGAGTTTAGGGTAACGATGTCTTATCTTGTAGCGACCAAAGATTTCCTTTTCCGAAATTACCACAAGTTTCAAGGAAGGAAAAATAAACCCGGAATTCAAATTCCCTATCCTGAAGTGGGGAAATATCTCCTCTTTTTGTTCTCGCAAGAGCTCTTCCAATCTTGACTTTTCTCCCTCATTGTTACAGAAGACATAAGTTTCCCATTCTTGCTTTCGCCAATCTGCGAGTTCCTGGCAGAAGAACCCAATTTTACCATGGAACGAAGGTGGTGACTTCGTGGAAAAACTGATCGCATTCCTTTCAGGCAAGATGGACAAAGAGACCTTGGGAAACCCCCTCCTCCCAGGAGACGGTGGAATCTCAACATTATCCAAGAGCACCACTCCCTTCTCGGGGAAATAATCAAAAATAGTATGCGAACTTTTCTCCTCCAGTAATTTTGCCGGAATCACCTCAGCCTTCGCTACAGTGCTTATCGACCTTTGCGTCAATGGGTCGAACCTGCGCATCTGTTCAATATGGTCCTCAAAGAAGACCACCCTGAGAGGACTGTCGAAATTAGGAGACCAAATATCTAAAATCTCACCGCGCAGGCTAAATTCTCCCACCCCTTCCACAATATCGACCCTCTCATAACCCGCAGTAGTCAGTCTTTCGCTTATCTTCTGATATTCAATCTTTCCATCCTGGGACAGAGTTAAGATAAGGAGGGAAAATTGGGAGGGAGAAATAATTCTTTTCTTTACGCTATCCAGAGTTGTTATCAGAAGGGTGTTCTTTTGCTCCGAAAGACGGTAAAGAGAAACGAGAGAATCTTCTCTATTCTCTTGAGAAAAAAGGCTACTCTCTCCTGCAAAAGCTTTGAGGTCTTCCCTTAACCTTTCTAATTCATCCTCTCTTTCCGTAATTACCAACAGGGCTTGAGAAATTCTCTCTTTCAGACCCAAAATAAAAAAAGCTTTGGAACCACCCCAAAGCCCCGAGACTTTTATCTTACTTTTTTTGCTAACTATCTCTTCAGAAATTTCCTTTAAGCCTGGATTCTTTTCCCAGAATTGAAGTAATTCATCCTTCATAAGTCTATTCCCTGAAAAAGGGGTCAGAGTCAATATTCTCTGGCCGTAATTTTTACGGGGACAAGCCCCTACACTACCAGAACCATTATGGGTAGTGTAGCCCTTTATGGGCGTCCCGATTTATCGGAACTCCTACATTTACCTTTTCAATTTATCTTTTAATATTTTATTAACCAGTTGGGGATTGGCTTTGCCCTGTGTCTTTCTCATTACCTGCCCAACCAGATGTCCTATAGCTTTATCTTTACCTTTCCCATACTCTTCTACAGCATCCGGATTTTCCTTTAATACCTCTTCCACTATCTTGCTAATCTCTTTCTCATCGGTAATCTGCACCAATTTCTTCTCCTGGACAATCACTTGAGGATTCTTTCCGGTATTAAACATCTCCTCAAAAACTGTCTTGGCAATCTTCCCGGAAATTGTCCCTTTCTCCATTAATTTCAAAAGTTCCGCCAACTGACCGGGAGAGACCGGGGATTCCCCCACCTCTTTATTCACTGCATTCAACCTTCCCAGAAGTTCCACCATTACCCAGTTAGTAACCACCTTTGGATTACTATACGCCTTGACTACCTGTTCAAAATAGCCCGCCAGCGCCTTCTCAGCGGTAAGCACCCCTGCATCGTATTCGGAAAGTTCATATTCTCTTATAAACCGTTCCCGGCGTGTATCGGGAAGTTCGGAAATCGTCTTTCTGATATCTTCTATCCATTCTTTCTTTACTATTAAAGGCACCAGGTCTGGCTCAGGAAAATAGCGATAGTCATGAGCCTCTTCTTTACTCCTCATAGAATACGTCCTTTCCTTTTTCTCATCCCAGAGCCTTGTCTCCTGGACAATTCTATCTTTACTCTCCAGTGCCTTAATCTGTCTTTTGACTTCGTATTCCAGGGCTTTCTGGATAGCTTTGAAGGAATTCATGTTTTTAACTTCTGCTTTCACTCCCAGTTCTTTCTTCCCCGCCAGGCGAATAGAAACATTCGCATCGCAGCGGAGCGAGCCCTTCTCCATATCGCAATCCGATACTTCCAGATACCTGAGAATATTCTTTAGAGTAGTAAGATAAGTATAAGCTTCTTCGGGGCTGGTGATATCAGGAGAGGAGACTATCTCCAGAAGGGGAACGCCACAGCGATTGAAATCGACGAGACTCCCATCAATCTCCCGGGAACCAATAGAGTGGAGAAGTTTTCCCGCGTCCTCTTCCAAATTAATTCTGGTTATACCCACTCTCTTCCTTGCACTATCAGTTCCAATTTCCAGATAGCCATTCTGAGCTAAAGGCTCCTCGTATTGGGAAATCTGGTAGTTCTTGGGCAAGTCAGGATAGAAATAGTTTTTGCGCGCAAATATTGAGCGTGAAAGAACCTGGCAGTTTAATGCCAGAGCGCTCTTAATCGCGTATTCCACCGCCTTCCTGTTAACCACAGGCAGTATCCCCGGCATACCCGTGCACACCGGGCAGGTATGAGTATTTGGCGGTGCACCAAATTCGGTTGAACACCCACAAAATAACTTAGACTTCGTCTTCAGCTGGACATGGGCTTCCAAGCCAATTATAGTCTCATACGAAAAAGGGGACAGGCTACTTTTTTCATCTACCATCTACCCACTCCCAAAAAAGTGACAGGTACTTTTTCCCATTTGAAAAAGGTGACAGTCACCTTTTTCCTTACAGTTTCGGCTTTCTCTTGTGCCACTCCGTATTCTTTTCATATGTATAGGCTATTCTAAGCAGAACCTCCTCATCGAAAGGCTTCGCCAGAAGTTGTAGTCCAATGGGAAGTCCTTTCTTGCTGAATCCACAAGGTAAAGAGATTCCGGGAATGCCGGCTAAATTTGCAGAAATGGTAAATATATCTGACAAATACATCTGCAAAGGGTCATCAACCTTCTCCCCGACCTTAAATGCCGTAGTGGGAGCTGTTGGCGTCACAATGGCATCTACTTTCTGGAAAGCCTCATCAAAATCTTTTTTAATCAGAGTACGCACCTTCTGTGCTTTCAAATAGTAAGCATCATAGTAGCCACTGGATAAAGCATAGGTGCCGAGCATTATCCTCCTCTTAACTTCTGCCCCAAATCCTTCCCCTCTTGTCTTCTCATACTCATCCAATAAGTCTTCTGTTTCTGGAGAGCGGTAACCATATCTCACTCCGTCATACCTTGCCAGGTTAGCGCTCGCCTCAGAGGGAGCAATGAGATAGTAGACCGCCACTCCATGCTCGGTATGGGGAAGAGAAATCTCAAGAATTTTTGCTCCCAGACTTTTCAGAAGCTCTATCGTCTCTTTCACTGCCCTTTCCACCTCCCCATCCAAACCCGCAACGAAATATTCTTTGGGAATTCCTATCTTAACGCCTTTAACATTTTCTATCAAAGATTTAGTGAAATCGGGCACATCCAGATTGACTGAAGTGGAATCGTTTTCATCATAGCCAGAAATAACATTCAACAGAAGCGCTACGTCTTCCACATCTTTGCCAAAGGGACCTATCTGGTCCAGTGAGGAAGCAAAGGCAACCAATCCATAACGGGAAACCCTGCCATAAGTAGGCTTTAATCCCACTACCCCACAGCAGGCTGCTGGCTGGCGAATAGACCCTCCTGTATCAGAACCTATCGCCAGAATTGTTTCATCAGAACCTACTGCTGTTGCCGAGCCCCCGGAAGACCCACCAGGAATATAGTTCAGGTTCCACGGGTTACGAGTTATTCCAAAATAAGAATTCTCGGTTGAGGAACCCATAGCAAATTCGTCCATATTTGTCTTGCCTATGAACACTGCTCCTTCGTCTCTTAACCTTTTAATCACTGTAGCCTCATAAGGGGAGATAAAATTTTCCAGTATGCGGGAGGAACAAGTCGTCCTCACGTTCTTGATACACATATTGTCCTTGATGGCTATAGGAATGCCTGCCAGGAGACCCCGGAATTCAATTTTTCTCATATTCTTGTCAATGTTTCTTGCCTGGAGCAAGGCTTCTTCCTCAGTTAAGGTAACGAAACTATGAAGTTTATCCTCCACCTGACTAATTCTATTATAAATGGACCTTACAATCTCCTCAGAAGAAATCTCTTTTTTCTTCATCTTTTTCAATAGTTCGTGCGCAGTCAGTTCATATAGTTCCATTAAGTTCTCCTGTCAAGGGTTATCTTTTCGCCATCTTTTACTTTTTTCCAATCCTTTGGATTTCCCAGAAGTCCACCAATAATATTCACCGGGCTGGCTGGCCTTATCTCCGACTTTGTAGAAACAGGAGTCTTTCCAAAGAAAATACAGAAACCATTTCCTTCAGGCCAGTAACCCAAATCTCCCTCCTGGACAACATGCACAGCTTCTTCTGGACCCCTATCCACCGGGATAGCAAAATATATTTCCTCTCCCCAGGTATTGACTTTCGCCTCAATGGGAAGAGAATCCCAGATAGCCTTTGCCGTCTTTGTCTCCAGGAGCTCCGCTTCCATACTAACTTTCTCTGTCCTTATGTTGATTTTCCTTGTCATTTCCTTTATCCTCTTAGTTGTAGTGTAGCCCTTTATGGGCGTAAAGCAAAAAATGACTCTGACCCCTTTTTCTTATTCTATTACTTTCTTTACTTTAAAGTGGCTGGCTTCCACTTCCGGGGCGTTGGCTAAAATCTCTTCCTGCTGCAAAGACGGTCTAACCTTGTCCTCGCGGAAAACATTGGATAAACCCAGAACATGGGAAGTGGGCTCTACCTTTTCCGTATTCAGCTCATTGAGCTTATCAATATATTTTAAAATGTCTCCCAGTTGCTTCGTATATTTTTCTTTTTCTTCTTCAGTCAATTTTAATCTCGCCAAGCGGGCGACATATTCAACTTCCTTTTTGGTAATCATTCCCTTTCTCCCTTATTTCATATTCTCTTTATCGGTGCATATTTCACCAAAAATTTTCTCCACTGGCCATTTTCGAAAAGAACAATAATCTTTGTATCATCACCAGAACCACTCCGTTCCAATATTCTGCCCAAACCGAACTCCTCATGCCTCACCCGGGCACCAACCTGCCACGCATCAGCTTGAGCCTGGCTGAAGAGAGAGGTTCTAATATTTTTGCCTTTGGCCTCATCCGGAGAAATTTCTCCCTCTGAGAGACTTGCCTTTTCTTCCAGGAGACCAGCCTCCACCACAAAACGGGAAGGCTCATTCCACCTCCACTGCCCGTAAAGTCGCCTCTGATTTGCCGAAGTCAGATAAAGCCTCTCCTTGGCTCTGGTCATTCCCACATAACATAGTCTCCTCTCCTCTTCCATCTCTGCCTGATTATAAAGGGCATCGGCATGAGGGAAGAGCCCCTCTTCCAAACCAGTAACGAAGACCACAGGAAATTCCAGACCCTTAGCTAAATGGAGAGTCATAAGAGTCACCCTGTCGTTTTCCTCATCCCAGGTATCTATATCAGTAATCAAAGACACCTGCTCCAGAAAAGCCTCTATACTCTTATCTTCCGACTGTTCTTCAAATTCTCCCACTGCAGAGACCAATTCTTTTACATTCTCAATTCTGCTCTCAGCCTCAACAGTGTCCTCGCTGGCAAGTTCACTCAAGTAGCCTGTCGTCTCTATTAGCGCACGCGTTAACTCTTTCGCCGGTAACTTTTTACTCTTCCCACGTAAATCCTCAATCAAGTCTACGAAATCTTCAAGACGAAAAGATATACGGTCAGGAACTGGCTTAATCTCGCGAACCTTCGCGAGAGTTTCAAATAGCGATTTCTGGTGTTTATGAGCATATTGTTCTAAATGGTTCAAAGTTTTCTTTCCTATACCGCGACGGGGAATATTAAGTATCCTTTTCAAATTAAGAGAATCTGAGGGATTGACTATAATCCTTAAGTAGGCCAGAATGTCTTTTATCTCTTTCCGCTCGTAAAATCTGACGCCTCCCACAATCGTATAATTTATTTTAGCTTTCCTCAAGGCGTCTTCCAGAACTCTCGACTGGGCATTCGTCCGATAGAACACAGCAAAGTCTCCAAGAATATGCTCTTCCTCCATCAATCTAATCATTTCTTCTACCACGAGATTAGCCTCATCGATTTCGCTATCCACCAGGGCATACTCTACAGGCATCCCCTCTTCCCGATTTGTCCACAGTTTCTTCTTCTTCCGATATATGTTATTCTTAACTACTTTCCAGGCCATATTGAGAATATTTTTTGTGGAACGATAATTCTGTTCCAATTTCATAACTTTAACGTCTTCATAGTCCTTTTCAAAATGTAATATATTACGCAGGTCAGCCCCTCTAAAAGAATAGATAGATTGGTCATCGTCACCAACAACGCATATGTTCTTATGTTTCGCAGCCAAAAGTTTAGTCAATAGATACTGCGCGTGATTGGTATCTTGATACTCGTCAACCATAATATATTGGAACCGCTCCTGGTATTTCTCCAATATCTCTTCTCTTTCTTTAAAGAGTCTGACCGCCTCCATCAAGAGGTCAGCGAAATCCAAAGCAGAGCTTTCCTTAAGCTTCCTCTGGTAAAGTTGATAAATATCGGCTACAACTTTACGGTAGTAGTCACCAGAAGCTTGAGCATAAATAGTAAAGGAACCAGCATCGACCAGATTATCCTTAGCCCTATTTATCAGTGCTTGAGTTACCGCTATTTTAAACCTTTTCTCATCAATATCCAATTCTTTCGTACACTCTTTGATTAAGTTCAATTGGTCCACCTCATCGTAGATAACAAAGTGTCTATTCCCGCCAATCTTATCAATTTCTTCACGGAGAAGCCGTGCCGCAAACGAATGAAAAGTAGAAATCCAGACGCTCTTCCCTTTACCTCCCACCAGGCGGTCGACTCTTCCCCGCATCTCTCCTGCTGCTTTGTTAGTAAAAGTAACCGCCAGGATATTCCAGGGAGAGATATCCTTTTCAATCAGGTAGGCTATGCGATAAGTAATTACTCTGGTCTTCCCCGAGCCCGCTCCCGCCAAAATGAGAAGCGGTCCTTCAATATGTTCCACCGCTTCCCTCTGCGAAGGATTGAGGTCATTCAGTAAATTATAGCCTTTCGTTCTCTCCTCCATAAACCACAACTCCTTATTTTCCTTTTAGTCTTTATGGGCATCCCGAGCATACTCCTTATTGCACCATTTTCTCAATCATTATCTTGGCTTTATAATTGTCAGGGTCAAGCTCCAGAACCTTTTTGAATTCATCAGCAGCTTCTTTAAGTTTTCCCACAGTATAATAACAATACCCCAAATTGAAATGGGCATCAATCATATCAGGATTGATGGCAATCGCCTTTTCATAATTCTCAATCGCTTTCTGTTTATTTCCCAAAGTAAAATAGATATTCCCCAGATTATTTCTCGCTCCCACCAAGTGAGGATTCAGCCTGCAGGCTATCTCAAAATTCTCAACAGCCTCACGCCAGTTTTTCTCCTTTGCGTAAACCCATCCTAGCCTATAGTAAGCCAAAGCTTCATCGGGATTAGCTTTAATAGTCTCCTCAAGTGCTGCGATTGTCTTTTGAGGATCAGCTTCTTTCTCTTCAAAGAAACCAACCTCTTCTGTCAATAACTTGTGGGCACGAAAAGGTTCAATTATCTCCTTTATGGAGAACACCCCCATACAGAAGACAAGACCAATCATAGTTAGCTTTAAAGCTTTTGGCCAAGCTATGGGCACCACTATCTCTCTCTTACACTGGGAAGCCAGGAGGCCAAGGACAAAATAGAAATAGACTGCAGTTACAATAAACCGCATATTAACCGAAACAAAGCTATGTGCAAGAATTGCAGCGCTTGAGGCAAGCCACCCCACAGTCAGAATTTTCTGAGACTCCAGAGCCGAATTTTCCTTCAGCAATAGTCTCCCTTGAGCAAAGAAGGCAAAAATCGTCCAGATAAAGATACCAATTCCAATAAGACCTGTCTCCGACCATATTTCCAAAAACTCGTTGTGAGTATAATTGACGATGAACTTATCCTGTGGCAGAATTTTCAGAAGTTCTTTTGAGGCATAGCGCGGGAAATATATGTGAAATGCTCCAATCCCCACCCCCACAGGGTTATTGAGCCCCATTACCAATGTATCTCTCCAGATTAATAAACGCTCGGTACGCCGGGTGAGTATCTGGTGCACTTTGTCAGCACCTCTTTCAATCGTCTTCTTATATTTTTGACTGGTAGACATTAATCCAAAATGTAGAAGAAGAATCAGAAATAAAGGAATAAGAAATTTTAACTTCCCCTTCCAGAAACTCTGCCACCGTTCTTGTCCGACCTGTCTACTACAAAGCATTACAAAAATCAGAAAGGAAATTATGAATCCACCCCATGCCCCCCGGGTGGCTGTAAAGTATAAATTGAGAAGCAAAAGCAAAACAGAAAAACCAAATAGTAGTTTCCATCTTTTCCTTTCAATTAAAAACATAGAGAAAAATATCGGTAGACAAACTATTATGTAGCCGGCAAAGAAATTGGGATTGCCAAAAGTGGCAAAGGGACGCTGGTTAGGTCCATAATGAGCTATACCAAAGAATTCTCTCACTGGAAGGTGAAGCCACTTATCAATGCTTGAGAAAATTCCCGCCAGCCAGGAAAATAATGAAGTCAGAACATTTGCCGGATTCTTAACTGCCCAGAAAGAGCTAATCCCATTCAGCGAGACAAAGATACTTCCCAGAACCCAGGCAGAAAGTATGTAATTCAGGTTTCTTCTATCACGAATGTTATTGGCAACAACAAAGAACACGAACACGCAAATTAACATTCTCTGGAATTCATTCCTCGCTACCACCTTATCTCGGGAAAGTATGTAATAGAGAGAAATGGCAAGGCCATAGAAGAGGATGGGTAAATTAAGGAGGTTACTTTTGAGAACGAGCCGGCCCTCAAGCATCATCCTCACTATCCAGAAGACCAGAAGCAGGATAACGGATAGTTGCATCACAAAGAGCTTATAGCGGGTAAGTTTAACATCGATTGCCAAGGCAGAGAAGAGTACAAAAAATATGAATATTCCCAGGATAATTTTTTCTGAATAACCTGTTAATATTAAAGAAAGATTCGATTGCCTATCAGTCTCAGCTCTGTCAACAGACGAGCTACGCTTTCTCACTTTTGCTCCATATAAGTTATGTATGCGGGACGACCCCGACGGACAATGTCAAAGATTACTCCCTGTGAAAGGTCTACTTGTTTAACCACTTTCTTAAACTCTTTAAGGTCTCCTGTAGATTGCCGGTTCATACTCCTTATCAAGTCACCTTCCACCAGACCCATCTCTTCAGCCTTACTCCCAATCTCAATTTCCACAATTATTACTCCTTTTCCATCTTCAATACGATACTTGCTGGCCAAAGCAGGGGTTAATGTTTCTACCTTCATACCCAACCACTGTTCAATTTCTCCTTCTTTTGTTTCTTCTTTTTCTTCCTTTACTTTTGCCTCCTCAATCGTCTCTGGCATTTCTGCCAATTTTATGGTGAGTGTGACTTCCTTTTTTTCCCTAATTACCACTACTTTTACCTTCTTTCCCGGTTTTGTTCTGGACACTACTTCCTGGAGGTCCCTCACGCTTTCAACTTTATGGTCTTCAATTTTTACAATCACGTCACCCCTGTTCATTCCCCCTTTCTCTGCAGCAGAGTTTTCCATTACTCTATTTACCAGAACCCCTTTTGTGTCGGGAAGGCTAAATTGTTTGGCTATAACTTTGTCCACTTCTCTTATCTCTATACCCAACCAGCCACGCACAACCTTTCCCTTTTCGATTAACTCATCAAGAATCTCTTTTGCGTCATTAATGGGAATAGCAAATCCTACGCCTGCAAAAACTCCCGTGGGAGCGTAGATTGCTGTGTTTATCCCGATAACCTCTCCTTTAATATTAACCAGTGGACCACCACTGTTACCGCGATTAATGGAAGCATCAGTCTGAATCATATCTCTATACTCTTTACCTTCAACATACAGCGACTGCCTCTTCGCGCTAACCACGCCCACGGTTAAGGTCTGCTTTAATCCAAACGGAGAGCCGATGGCTATCGCCCAATCTCCAATCCTTATCTTATCCGAATCACCGAGTTTAGCTGCAGGAAATTTCTCCTTCGCTTTTATTTCAATTACAGCCAAGTCAGTTCTCGGGTCTTTACCGATTACCTTACCATCATATTTTTTCTCCTTGCCATTAGATAATGTAACCTTAATCTCCTCAGCTCCGGCAATCACGTGGTAATTTGTCAATATATAGCCCTGGGGGTCGATAATTACCCCCGAACCAGTTCCTTCCAGCCGTCGCTTAAATTCCTTTTTCTCAGGCTCCGGCATCTTCTCTCTGGGCCTCCCAAAAAACTCATCAAAAAAATCTTCAAAAGGGTCGCCAAAGTAGAATTGATAATAAGGAACCTCTGTCTTCAGAATTTGCACGGCAGAGATATTTACCACCGCAGGCTTTACCGCCTCAGCCACATTGGTAAAAGCTTCTTGAAGCTCCATCACCCCATTAGGGACAGATACAGCTTCTTCAGAAGACGTCTCCTTCCTGGTTAGCAGTATCTCTTCTCCACCCATTTTCCCTTTACAGGTAAATCCCAAAAACAACGAAAGAGACAAAACCACCGCCAACATCCAAATCCAAATTTTAGCCTTTCTCATTTTCCTCACCCTCCTTTAAGTTTTTTCATCAGTAGTGTAGCCCTTTATGGGCGTAATCTGTTCATTCGTAGTGTAGCCCTTTATGGGCGTAATTCTTACGGGCATGAAGCCCTACACTACAAGTAATTAAAGATCAAATTCATCAAGATAACCACAATAAGGATATTCGTACCAGTGCTCGACAAGTCCTCTTCTTACAGGATTGTTCAATATATATTCACCTATTTTGCGAACATCCTCATCCTTTCTTAAAATATGGTCATACCATCTTTTTTGCCAGAGACTTCCTTTAATACCATACTTCCACGCTATGGTTGTAGATTTTCCTTTAAATTGATTAACGAAATCTATTATGGAAAGCTCTTTATCAAGGTAGTGTAGCCCTTTATGGGCGTAATTCCTATGGGCATAAGGCCCTACACTACAAAGGAAATGTAAATGTTCGGGCATAAGACAATAAACAAAAACTCTGCATCTTAATTTCTCCTTTTGGTTGTTTAGACATTTTATAACTTCCATATTGAGTTCGTGTTTCAAAAAATATTGTCTCTTGAAATCAGCAATGACCGAAAGTGAATACACCCAGCCTGGTTTACAGTATAAACTTGGGTCGAGATGGATTTTCTTTGGTATTCTTGGATTCATTGTTTCTACGGGGACAAGCCCCTACACTACCAAAACCATTACGGGCATAAAACCCTACACTACCAAAACCATTACGGGCATAAAGCCCTATACTACCAAAACCATTACGGGCATAAAGCCCTACACTACCAAAACCATTACGGGCATAAAGCCCTACACTACCAAAACCTTTACTTTGCTCTTATTGCAGGTATTTCCACTGCCTTATCTTTCCTGTAAACGTCAAGTATATTTTTCTGATTTTCTCCCCGCGGCAGAACGAGGTCGATAATATTTGGACTACTTCTTGTGTTATTTTTTAAGGACAAGTAGGCACCCCCAAAGGAGAACTCATCGTTTGTTTGCTTAACCTCTCTCACCTTCCAATTTCGTGGTAGAGCCTCTCCGTCGTAAGCCAGGACCATTGGCAAATATCCCCAATTTCGAGGATCTCCACGGATTAACTTTCGGGGAACATAAATGGTAACCTCTCCTATGGTGGAATTGACCCTCACTTCCAGGTCTGTCAATTTAACCGGCTTGCCAGCCGAATCTATCTTATACATCGTCTG
>SMTZ1_10004218_pt1 | contig 14477 bp, 9 predicted proteins | sample DeeMarSWOR136_30_FD_25667 | JGI IMG/M metagenome (IMG submission 25667) | reverse complement strand
CGAAACCCCAGTAGCGGGAATCCTGGGAGTTGTCGCGATTGTCGCCCATCACGAAGTACTTCCCCTCCGGGACGATGACGGGACCCCAATCGTCCCGTGTCGGGTGATAGTGAGCAACATCGACGTTCGGCGCCAGGTAGCCCCGCTGCCACTCGAACTGAGGATCGTAGTAGTTGCCGTCGGGCTGCGTGTGGCGCACGTACGACTCGCGCTGGCGCTGCCCATTCACATAAAGCTCACCGGCGCGCATCGCAACCGTGTCGCCCGGTAGCCCGATCACGCGCTTCACGTAGTTCTTCGAAGGATCGAGCGGGAACTGGAAGACGACGATATCCCGTCGCTCCGGGCGGTCAAAGGCGGGCAGGCGAAGGCTGGTGAGCGGTATCTGGGCACCGTATACCGCCTTGTTGACGAGCAGGAAGTCCCCGACCAGCAGCGTCCGTTCCATCGAGCCGGTCGGTATCTTGAAGGCCTCGACAGCGAAGGTCCGAATGACAAGGAACAGCACGATCGCGACGGAGATCGACTTGACCCACTCCCACATCCAGCGTCCCGTGGTCGCGGCCTCCGCCCGGCGGCGACCTTTCAGCTGCAGCGCCCCTTCCTGCTTCTGCTTGTCTCTTGATCGATCTCGTTTCTTCGCCATCGGATGTGTTTCCCTGTGAATCGGCCCCGCTTCAGCCGGCGGTCCGAGTAGACCTACTGAATCAGGTCACCGATGCGGTCCCATCTCACCTCGGTCAACCACGGCAGAGGCCGGAGCCTGCCACGGTCGAACGAATAGTAGATGACCAAAGGTCGCCCTTTGATCAAGGCCCGATCGACAAAACCCCAGTGCCGCGAGTCCTCGGAGTTGTCGCGATTGTCCCCCATCACGAAGTACTTACCCTCGGGAACGCGTATCGGGCCCCAATTGTCACGCGTCGGCTGATACGTCGCCACTTCGACGCCCGGCGCCAGGTAGCCGCGTTGCCATGCGAACCGGCGATCGTAGTAGTCGCCAGCGGGCTCTATCCGCTGCACGTACCGCTCGTGCTGTCGCACGCCATTCACGTACAACACCCCGGCGCGCATCGCAAGCCGCTCACCCGGAAGACCCACGATCCGCTTCACGTACGGTGCCTGCCACGTGTCGAGCGGCGGCTCCAGCACAACGACGTCGCCCCGTGCCGGGTTCCCGAGGCCGGGAAGACGAATGTCCGTGAAAGGCACGTCTGCCCCATAGGCGGACTTGTTCACGACCAGGAAGTCCCCCACCAGCAAGGTGCGCTCCATGGAACCGCTGTCGATCGTGAACGTCTCTACAGCGAAGGTGCGGATGACCAGGAACAGCAGGATCGCCACCGAAATCGCCTTCACCCAGTTCCACAGCCAACGGCCGACACTCTGAGCCTGTCCGCGGGAGCGATCCTCTCGTTGCGCTCGCCGCTGTACGCGCCGCCGACGCTTGCCTGTCTCGCCTCGCCTCTTCGCCATAAGCCCGCACCCCGGCGCCTCTGGCCAGGGTCACTCTATTCCCAAACGCCTTCCATTCCTACATCTCAACTCACCCCAGGATCCTCTCTTCGCGGCGTATCGTCTCAACTTAACACGTCGGACACACGCCAACAAACACCGTCAGCGCCGACTCCTGAGCGAGCTCCGCAAGACGACACGATCGCCGCGCACTCCCACATCGGTCACGAAGGACGGCAGCTCGAACGCCACCGCGTTGACCGGCAGGTCGCCCGCTGCTCCGCCCTTCAACTCGGTCAGCAACTGATCGCGTAAGCCCTCGGGCAAAGGGACCAGCCCGATCTGGACGGCATCGACGAAGAGCACACCGCGGCCCGGCCGCAGGCCGTCCAGCCGGCCACGCACCGCCACGCTGGCCGTATCGCCCACCAGCGCGACGGCCGGCCCCAGTCGCGCGATCCCGGGCACCCGTTCCGTTGCCACCCGGCCTGCCAACACGAGCCGCCCGTCCTCGATGTCCGCCGTGACGTCGCTCACGTACTCCGGGAAGAACCCCTGCAGCCCGTAGCGGATCCAGCCGTCCAGCTCCTCGGCAGTCAGGACGGCTTCATCGACTTCACCCTGCCCCAGCGCGACGATCTTCGCCTCAGCACGCTCGGCGAGCGCATGTGCTGGCGATGCGGCCAGCTCGATCTCCCCACGCGCCCTATCGGTGACCCGTGCCAGGAACTCTCGGATCTCGTCACGAGCGAACCAGCCGACCACGATCCCTGCCACCAGCAACGTCCCGCAACCGATGGTCGATATACAGCCACGCATCCGCCCCTCACCCTGCTTGAGACACCAACTCCGCCCTGTGGATGACGTCGTAGACCGCGCCGCTCGGCCTGAGCGTGCTCCGCATCAGATCGACGGCGTGGACCGGATAAGTATCCTCGTACGCCAGACGCTTAATCAGCTCATCCAGCCCGCTGAACTCCGCGGGCCGTGCGCGTCGCTGCGCGCGGCCCAGGGTCAGGTGCGGATGAGACGATCGGGTCTCTCGCTCGAAGCCGAGCAGTGCCATCGCCTCCTCCACCGCCTCCTGCAGCGTACTCAGCGTCGAGTTCGGCTTCACGCCAACCCAGACGACCTGGGGCCGGCGCAGCGATGGGAACGCACCGAAACCGCTCAACGACATCTCGAAGCGGGCTGTCCCTCTCACCGCCTCACCCAGGGACGACGACAGCTCGGGTACCCGTGGCTCCGGAACCTCGCCCAGGAACTTCAGGGTCAGGTGCACGCTGTCAGGCGCCACCCAGCGAACCGGGTACGGCGACTCGCGCAGCTCGCGTGCCGCGTCGGCCAGCCGCGCCCTTTCCTCCGCAGTCGGATTGATCGCAATGAACAGCCGCATAAGCGCGAAGCTAGCCAAGCGCCAGCGCCACATAGCGGAATCCTGCCGCACGACACGCCTCGACGGCGGCCCCGCGCAGATCGCCAATCAGCCTTCCCGCTACTTCCGACGTCACGTGGATGAGCGCGACCGCGCCGTCGGCGCCTGCGGCATCCACTCGCGCGCGGAGCTCGAGCGCCCTCAGCCGCCGTTCCACCTCAACCGTTGAACGGCCGTCACCGGCAATCCCGCCAATCGCTGGCTCGTTCAGTGCGCCCCGGCGGTAACCCTGCAGGTCCAAGCCCGCTTGCGAGTATCCGGCCCCTTGCAGCGCCCGGGCCACCCCCGTCTGGAAGCCGGGTTGTGCGAACAAGGCCAGATCTGCGCCGGCGACCTCCAGACGTGCCAGATCACCATGGTGGCGAACCCGCAGATCGTGCCAGACGTGCAAGGCCCGCACCCGGGACTCCGCCTCCTCGACCTGGCGCAGCCGCTGCCGCGTCACCGGCGTCCCGTACGGTAGGCGGCTGGCCAGGCAGGGCGACGCCGGCATCTCCCAGGTCGGCAGGCCGGCGCGGCGAGACAGCACACGGATCTCGGCCTTGGTCAGCCCGACTTCCTGCAGCGGTGAGCGCACGCCCAGCTCTCGCGCGGCGACCAGGCCGGGCCGATGGTCGTCCAGGTCATCCGCGTTCGAGCCGTCGAGCACGCTGGCGAAACCGCGCGCGCGGGCCAACGCGACCAGCCGCCCGTACAGCTCCGTCTTGCAGAAGTAGCAGCGGTCCCTCGGATTCGCGGCGTACTGGGGATCCTCAACCTCGTGCGTGTCGATCTCAAGCTGCGGCAGACCGATCGAGCGCGCTACGCGCTCGGCCGTCTCGCGCTGAACCTGGGGGAGGCTGGGTGAGCGGCCGGTGACGGCCAGCACATGGTCGTTGCCCAATGCGTCGAGCGCTGCCTTTGCCAGGTAGGTGGAATCGACACCGCCGCTGTACCCGATCAGCGCCGAGCCGCACCCGCGCAGCGCGTCGTGCAGCGCTCGCCCCTTCGCTTCCAGGTTGTCCGTAGAGAGATCCATGCGCCCGCCGTCGGCAACTCCGACCGTCAGCGAATACTCGGTACAGCCTCAGAGAGTGTCAAGGCAAAGCTAACGGTTCGCGTGGCGCTGCAGGTAGGCCCGGAGGTCGCCGACATCGTATCGCGTGTTCTGGTTGTTCCGTTCGTCCAGGCACTTCTGCTCCAGCTTGCTGAGCTGGTTCGCACCATCGAGCAGCAACGGCCCCAACAGCCGCGTCAGCGAGATCGGCGCCGTCGATAGGACCAGCCGCGCTCTGCCACCCTCTAGCGTGATCCCGTAGATGCTCACGTCCGACTCGTCACCGAGCCCGGCGTCCAGCCGCGTGGAGGGGTCCGTCACAGCCGTCAGTTTGCCCTGCCCGAACACGGCGAACGCGTCTCCAGGTTCGCCGCGATTCCCACCCTCCAGCGCCGTACGCACGAGCGTGCCGTTGCCATCGGCCTCGAGCAGCATCACCCGGTACAGCGGCGCGCACTCCGTACACGGGCGGAACGGAATCGTGTCGTTGATGCGGTAGATCAAGACGCCCTCGGCGGGCAGGTCACGACCGAAGCTGATCCGCTGCCGGTACTCCACCAGCAGACGTTCCGCTTCACCGAGCGGAATCTCGAGGATCTCCCTGACTGTTTGGACCGGCCCCAGCGTCAGCTCCTGAAGCTCGCCGGCGGGAACGCTGCGGACTGTATCCAGCCAACCGAGCTGCCGCTTTTCCCACGCCCCCATGTGGGTCGGCCGCTTCCACTCAGTACGCGCGACGTCGCCGCAGCCCCAGGCGCCTGCTGCCATCAGCGACCAACAGCCGACCACCCAGCGCCGCTGCTCGGGAAGGATACCGTAGACCGGGTGGTACAGGTCGGGCAGCCCGAGCAGGTGACCCAGCTCGTGGGCGATGGTGGTGATCGGCTGAACGTCCGTCCCGTCGCAGTTGACAGCGCTCTGGATGAAGTACGGGTCGAGGCGCACGAAGCCACCGCCGGGCCGTGGTTCGTCCGTCAGGAACGGGTCGCCACGCCAATTGGAGATGCGCGAGAAGTGGGGCCAGATGCCGGGCCCGCCACACGACGCGGCGATCTCCAGGAACTCGAACGCCACAGCGTCCACGACCCCGTCGTCGTCACCGCTGTTCGGGAGGTTGTCCGGCCCGTCGTTGTCGAAGCGCCCGAAGTCCGTCGCCGGGTCGAGCAGCATCAGCGCCTCCACGAGGTAGTCGGAGACCCGCGAATCGCCACCGATCCCGTAGTTGCCACCCACCACCTCGGCCAGTGTCAGGCTCGTACGCACCCAGGGCAGCGCTTCCCCGTACAGACTGAGCCGCCCGCCGGAGACTTCGGCATAAAACTCCACCAGCGTGCCCTCCTCGGCGGGCCCATCGAAGAGAACGCGCTGCAGCTCGCCAGTCGTCGCATACGGGTACGGATCCGGCGAATCAGCGAAGAGCGCCGGGATGACCACGACGGGCATCTCACCGGCAACGGGTTGGGCGGCCACGATGGCTCGCTCCGCTCGCCTGATCCAGCCGCCCGACGCCCGGAAGAACTCCGGATTCCGTCGGAGGAGCTCGTAGTAGCCCGGGGGCAACTGGCGGCCGGCGAGCTGCGCGACGACCTCGATGTCCTGCGCCGCGGCACTGTTGGCCGCGACGACCGCGACTCCGAGGACGAACGGAATCCAGCGACGCATCGCTACCATATCACACACCGCTCGCGGGTTCGACCTCGACGCGGTAGCCCGATAGCGTGGCGCGCAGGCGGTTCGCTCCATCGGCCACCTCGACGATCCGCAGCGCCGGCGGCGCATGCATGTTTTGGACGCGCAGCGTGAAGCGAACCTACGATGGGTCATCCAAGATGACGAGGATCCGGCTGGTGCCGCCGGCATGGAAGAGATACGCGTCAGCCTCCTGCGCCGCCGCCTCGACGGCTGTACGCGGCGGACAATGGCTGAAAGACTTTCATCCGCAGCAGCATGCCTGTTGCCTCTGCCACCGCCGGTAGTTACCATTCAGGCGGTGCCGGACGAGATGCCCCGTTGGCATAGCAAATTGTTGTCAATCATAATGTTACGCAGTCTCAACGGCGGATTCGTGAACCACCTCCCCACTCCCCATCGTAGCGAGAGCCGCGCCGTTTCCCTTCGACCGAATGCATTCTTGCAGGAAGGGTGGGTGATCGCCAACCACATCCTGGTGTCGTTCCACGTGGCCTTCATCTCCTCGGTGCTGGCGCTCCCTCCCACGGAGATCTTCAAGGGGGAGGTGCTCAAGTTCATCTTCGTCAGCCCCGAGACCATCGTCTCAGCCCTCTTCATGTACATCAGCTTCCACGCGGCCATCGCGCTCCACGAGATGGGGCACTGGATGACGGCGGCCAAGCTGAACGCACTCAACGACGCCTCACAGCGTGGCGCGATGGAGATCCTGCGTGCGGCTCCGTTGAAGCGGTGGATGGGACTCCTGCGCGTCTTCCTCCTGACGCCGTACGGCAGGGCCCCGGGCATTAAGGTCGAGAAGCTCAACTACTATCCCGACGCTCCCTACAACCTGGCCGTGGCGGCTGCGGGCCCACGCTGGAGCCGCAACGTCGCCCTGGTTGCGCTGCCTCCCGCCGCGCTCCTGCTCGCTGCGGGGCTCAGCCTGGAGGTGCCGGCCGCGATCTATGCAGGCAGGCTGTTCCTGGGCATCGGTGTCGTCGGCCTGCTGGATTTCCTGCTCGCCGACCGGGGCAAATACAGGGAATTCCGCACGCGGGAGCGCCGCGCCGAGGCCCGGGCGGCGGCGGTGGAGAAGGGGTCGGCCTGGTGGGCACGGGCGGTCGGGGCCCACCGCAGGATGCTCACCGGGAGGATCGACGAGGTTAACCATCCCGAGCTGGGTCCGGTGACCGCTCCGTGGCAGTTCCGCAACTGCGGCATGGGTGGCCGCCACACCGAGAAGGAGTACCCCGAGTCGAACATCAGCATGCAGGAAGCGATGTTCCTGATCCTGGGCGCGCGCGATTACCAGGAAGCCCAGGAGATGACCGTGCGCCTGCAGAACCGCCTGAAGGAGATCATCGAGAAGGCGGAAGGCTGCCGCGTGATGGGCATCGGCCTGGAGGGGGGGATAGCTCCCTACATCGAGCGGGGCCCCTACCCGATGCCGGAAGTCCGCCTGTGGGCGATGATGAAGCAGACGATCGAGGAGTGCGGCTACCGCCCGGGGGTTGATGTCGCGATCGCTCTCGACCCGGCGATGAGCGAGCTGGAGATCGCCTACCGCAAGCACAACAACGTTCCCGACGCGGTGGGGATGTACCTCTTCTGGCGCGACAAGGCGCTTACGGTGCTGGACCGTGAAGGGGTCCTGGCGCTCTATGTCAGGGCCATCCAGGAATACGACATCCCGATCCTCTCCATCGAGGACGGGTTCTCGGAGAACGATTTCGAGGGGTGGAAGAACCTCCTCTCCGAGCTGGGCGACCGCGTCTTCATCATCGGGGACGATCTGGTGACCACCAACGACGAGACCATCGAGCTGGCCGCCACGGGAGGGCTCATCAACACCTCGCTCATCAAGGCCAACCAGATCGGATCGATCTACGAGACGATCCTCGCCATGCTGGTGGCGCTCGGCAAGGGTCAGGAGCTGGTGGTCTCACATCGGTCGAAGAGCCCGAACGACGACATGGAGGCGCAGATCGCGCTTGCGGTCAACGCGCTGGGACTGAAGGCGGGAGGCGGCGCCAATACCGAGCGCCTGGTCAAGTACCACGCCGTGACGGAGTACATGCAGCGCGGCGTCGGCGAGCAGGAAGGGCGCGGCGTAAAGCCCGACCAGTTCCCCGTCGTGAACTCCATGTACGCCTACGAAGAGCCTACCAACGCCGGCGTTCCCACGGTGGGTGCGACGGTGGAGTTCATGCTGCCGCAGGCGGGGGTCGCTCTGAAGTTCCGGGGCGCCACACCGCTGGGGACCTCGGCGGGAAGCGGCGAGGCCATTCACCTGGTGGACACGGCCATTGAGCGCGCCGAGTACCGGGAGGTCATCGACGGGCACCCCTCGCTGTTCAGGGAGACCGAGCCGGGGGTCTACGCCTTCCTGGAGAGCGTGGATGACCGCCAGGTCATGGAGCCGGGCGACGCCGAACTCGAACAGCTCTTCAAGCGCGCCCAGCGCTACGACGGCAAGGGATGTCTCACCGCCGTCGAGAACGTGGCCACGGTGATCGCTCCTGCCTTCGCGGGTCGCGTCGTTTCGGCCCTGACGCTGAAGGATGTCGACCGCACGCTCCTCTCCCTGGAACTGCACGTGGCCAGGCGACGGGGCAAGATCGCCGACTCGGCTCCCGCCGCCGATCGCATCCACGTGATGCAGCGCAAGCAGAACCTGGGCATGAACGCCATGCTGTCGGTCTCCCTGGCGATGGCGCGCGGTCTGGCACACCTGCGCGGCCTGGAACTCTTCGAACTGATACGGGAGGAGATCTACGCGATCGTAGAGAGGATCACCCACCTCCACGGTGTGGAGATCACCGGCAGCACGTTCGCCGACTACGTCGAGGCGCTGCGGAAGGTCAACGACCTGCTCGAGGCGCGCGGCAGGAAGCTCTACGTCGAGCTGCGGGAGCTGACCGGCATCTACGAGGAGGCGGGCGCCGGCCCAGGACCGGGGATGCTGCCGCGCGGACCCGAAACGGAGGGTGCCATCCCCGAGGCCGCGCTTGACCTGGTGGACGACATCCTGCCGCGGCTGGGCGAGGACTACCTGACCGATGCGCACCACGGATTGCGGCACACCCGCGACCTGCTGGCACGGGCTGCGGGGCTGGCCGGCAGGCTCGGTGTTCACGACGAGGTGAACTGGGCGGTTCTGGCCGCGGCCATCACGCTTCACGATCTGGCGGCGGCCAGGGCGGACCACGGCGATCTCGGAGCAACGGTCGCCGGCGGCATACTCGCCGCCACGGGGAAGATGTCGGCGGAGGAGATCGAACGCGTGGAGGAGGCCATCCGCCTGCATCATGACCGCTCGAAGAAGGGAGCCAGGCTGAGGTCCCAGGCGGGCGTGGAGGCGCAGATCCTCTACGACGTTGATCAGCTGGATGCCTTCGGCGTCAAGGGCGTGTACCGCTACATCGCGGTGTGGAGCCGGCGCGGCACCCCGCTCGACGGGATCCCGGCCGATGCGGAAGAACGGTTCGGCACCCTGACCTTCGAGGAGAGCCGGGAACTCGCCGCCCACGACTACGGCTATACCGAGTCGTTCTTCAGCAGACTCGCCAGTCAGCGGGTCGCCGACGGTTCTCCGAAGGGCGCCGCGGGTGTCGTGGACTGGGTAAGCAGGAACGCGGAGAGCGATCCCGTTGAGATCGCTGACGGGGCGCTTGCGGCGCTGCAGCCGGAGCCGGCGGACGGTGACGTCACGTTCGCGGCCGAGTTCTTCACCGCGCTGCGGTCGCACTATGCAACCGACAGTGCGCCCGTCACCGAGGCCGTCCCTCCGCCCGCGCCAGCCGTTCAGGAGCAGCCCCTGCTCACCGACGAGGAGAACGAACGGCTTCGGACGTTCAACAAGCAGCTCTTCCGGGCGTTCCAGGAAGAGACCGACAGCGTGACCCGGCACGACGCACTCCACGCCTACGTCGAGGTCAAACAGTCCATAGCCCAGCGCACGCGTGGCTTCGGGATCGTCAACAACAGGATCTTCCGCGCTTCCGACCGGATGTTCATCCCCTATCTGATCGGAAACACGGTGGTCGTGTTCGACACCCGCGATGGGGTGAGCGAACCGTCTGACCCGAGAAGGCTCCAGCCCGGCGCGATCATCACCGACGATCTGGTGAGGCGCTTGGCCGGATTCGACGGGGAGCCGATCGACCTTGAACACGAGCTGTTCGAATTCGACGACAGCCGTGCTGAGCCGGTGAACGTGGGGATGATCCGGGACAAGGTAGAACTGCTCAGGAGCATCAACCAGAGCGCGAATCGCAATCACGCGCTATACGTGCTGCGGATCCTGGTGGCCCGGTTGAGTGTGTTCTCGTTCAAGCTCTATCTGACCGCCAAGAACCTTCAGTCCGAGGTACACAACCTCCTCAAGGAACTCATCCGGTTCATCAACTCACCGCTCTCGGCCCGCCTGCCGTTGCTTGTTCGCATCCTCGTGCGCGACGTTGCCGCCGTGGTGACGCGACCCAAGCTCATCGACCGACTCTGGAACGACACGATCGATCTGGCCGAGATCCACGTGCGCGGCAGCGACATCGTTAACGAGTTGCGTCGCAGCACGCATCACGCCGTGGGGCGCCGCACCATGAAGCTGGCTCAGGCGTATGCGCACTTCATGGAGACCGGCGAGATGGACGAGCTGGCGCTGCTGGGTTTCGAACGCCCGTCGCCGACGGACGAGGAGGCTCGCAGGAGCGATCGGCCGAAGCGCATTGTGAACCGTATCGTCGAGGACCTGGGGAAACTGCTGGGCAGCTCGGAGACGATCGCTCGCATCGGGGACTGGCAGGCGGAACACGAGGCGACACTGCTCCGTTGCGAATTCGGCAAGAGCCTCCCCGACGAGTTGGACGCGGCAATAGCCGCTCTGCGCGAGGCGAACCGCTGGGTGTTCTATCACCACCTGCGGATCATCAAGGGCAGGATCGCCGATTTCTCGGATCACATGAGCGAGGCGGGTGGATTCATCGACCGTCTCGACGGGTTGCTGGCCCTGAGGCCGGATGAGGAAGGATTCGATCGAGAAGGAGCGGAAGCCGAACTCAGAGACATCGTCGATTCGTTCAATTCGCTCACGAGGACCTCCTACCAGGATGAACTGTTCGGCGAGCTGACGGACCTCGTCGCCGCCTACGATCGCAGCGAATTCTACGTGACCTTCACCAGCATCTCGCAACTGCGGAAGGTCGTTCGCGGGATACTCGACCAGCGTGCCTTTCCCGAGCAGCGGTTGCTGCTGATCCAGCTCGACTGCCTGCTGGAGGAGATGGGCTACATCGCACTGCGGAACATCGCCAGCGAATACAGCGAAGAAGGGGCGGACTTCCTGCAGTGCCTGGACATCATCGGGGAGTGCGTGAGCAACCTTACCCACGACGGGTTGCACTCCCGCCAGCTTCGGGACCTCGCGTCCATGCTCGGTGATCGCAACAAGACCTACGCCGAGGTGCGGAACATCGTCGAGCAGATCCATCGCAACTACCACCATATCCTCCAGCGCGTCAGCACGCCGTTCGAGTGCCTCCGCGAGAGGCTCCAGTTCGACGAGGAAGAGCTGCGCACGGCCCTCGCCAACATGCAGCGGTACATGCACGACCTGAACAGCGTCGCGTACTTCACAGACATCGCGCGAACCTACATAGATGAGAACGTCGAGGATCTGGACCGCACGGTAGGGGGCGAGGCGCGCCGGTTGGGGGATCCCTTCGACGTGATCCACCTCTCCCACGTCGCCGATGTCGGCCGGCGCGTCGAGTCGGACGATCCCGCGGAGAACCTCCGCTCCAAATACGGTGGAAAGGGCTCGGGGCTCGTCTACATCAGCTACCAGCGGATCCCCACACGGGACGGCTTCATCTTTCCCACCACGCTAGGTCAGAGCGGCGGTGTCGGCGCGCAGGGGGACAGGCTGGAGGTCGAACTCCAGAAGCACGTCCGCACCCTCGAGGAGGATATCGAGCGGCGTGACGGGAACCCCCGGATCTTCGGCGATCCCGAACGCCCCCTGCTGCTCGCCGTCCGGGGTGGGTCGGTCTTCTCCATGCCCGGGATGCTCGCGACGGTCCTCTTCGTCGGCATGAACGACGAGATCGCGGCCGCCATGGCCCGAGAGGACCCGTGGTGTGCCTACGACTCCTACCGCCGCTTCCTTGCGCAGTACGCACAGATTGTCTGGGATCTCGATGTGGAATCGTTCGACCTGGTGGAGGATGCCAAGCGGCGGTACAAGGTGACGTACAAGCGCGATCTCCCCTGGGAGGGCATGTGGGAGATAGCCGAGGCGACGAAGAGCCTCATCGAGCGGGAGGGGCACGGAGCTGCGCTCGAGGAGATCCTGCGCGATCCCCGGAAACAACTCCGCACCTCGGTCCAGGCCGTCCTCGATTCCTGGGACAGGGACGCGGCACAGCGCTACCGGAAGATGAAGGGGGTCTGCGATTCCTGGCACACGGCCGTCATCGTCCAGGAGATGGCGCTGGGCAATCTGAGGGGCGAAGAGATCCGTCCCGGCATGGACGAGACCCGCGCCTCGCTGACGGGTGTGATCCCCCGCACGCGGGTCACGGATCTGGGCGTGCGCAAACTTGTGGGCGATTTCAAGTTCTCAGCCACCGGAGACGACCTGGTCGGCGGCGTGACGAAATCCACCTCGTTCCATCCCCTCGATGATCTGAACGAGTACATGCCGATGCTGAGCCGGCGGCTGCGGCACAACGTGGCCAAGCTGCGTCGCTTCATGGGAACCGACCAGGACATCGAGTTCACCGTGGAGCGTGGTGTCCTCAGCATCCTGCAATCCAGGGCCGCCGAGATCGGAAGGAACAGTCGCGAGGCGGCTTTCATTGATGCAGGCGAGGCGGCGGCTCACGGGATCGGTATCAGGGGCACGGCATTCCGCGGTCTCGTGGCCTTTGACGAAAAGGACCTCAAGGACCTCTCAGCTGAGGACATCGCCGCGCGCGACGACGTGGACGGCACGCTCGTGATCCTCGACAACCCGGCGCCTGACCACATACCGCTGATCCTGTCCGCCGATGCGTTGCTGACGGCCCGGGGCGGGTCGACTTCCCACGCGGCCATCTCGATCAACGGCATCCAGGACAGGGATTTCACGGCCGTGATGGGGGCAACAGGGCTGAAGGTTGACGCCGACAGGCACGAGGCGAGGATCGTGGGCAGCGAGGGAGAAGTGCTCTTCACGCTCCGCTCGGGGGACATCGTTTCCATCCACGGGTCGACGGGCAACGTCTACGTGGGGTCGCGTACGCTGACCATCGCCTGAGGGATCCTGACAACAGGGGTCGTCGGGCCGGAGTCGGCACCTTCCTACCGGAGAGGTTACATGCGGGCCGTCAGCTGGGCCCGCAGGTTCACCAGCCTTCTGAGATTGGCACGCGGACTGCTGGTCGCAGGCATCCTTCTGCAGTCCGCCGGTGTGCGGGCACAGGGCACAACGGGGACGCTCACGGGACGCGTGATCGACGAAAGCACCTCGCAACGCCTGGCCGGTGTCACCATCGAGATCGTTGACGCCGAAGAGACCACCCTCCGGGCAAGTACCTCCACCGACGCAAAAGGCAACTACGCCATCATCAACGTCTCTCCGGGGGGCTACCGGCTACGCGCCTCGCTCGCGGGATACGGGACGGTGGAGATCGAGGACCTGCTGGTCACGGTGGGTGTCAGCACGTCCCGGACCTTCCAGCTCTACCCCAATTTCATCCCGACGGACGACGCGGCCTTCGGGTTCGATCCGACGAGTAACGTCTCTTGCCGTGTGATCCTGATCCGCCCGGAGTTGGAGCGCCCGATTTTTCGCGCCCTGACGATCGCTTTCATCGTGCGTCCGGTCGAGGCAGCCGTCGCTGTCTTCGTCGGCATGGGGCGGCGCAGAGCGGTGAACGACAGCGCCGCGCGGCTCACGCCGCCGGGATCGCTCGGCTAGCGGGCCGGGACGATCAGCGGGCGACCGTCCAGTCCGTCGGGGAAGGGCACTTCCGCCAGCGCGGCCAGGGTCGGGGCCATGTCGACGGTCCGCGCCGCTTCGTCCGTCATGCCGACGGGCACCCCGGGCCCCGCCACGATGAGCGGTACCTGACGGGCCCGGTCCGGCGGGCCTGCGAATCCGACGAATCACTCGACGTCGAGCTCCACTGCCCGGCGGAGCTCTGTCCGCGCCCAGCCCTCCGCGAGGCTCAAGGCGTGCACCATCCGGTGGCGATAGCCGATCTGGTGCGGGATCTGGACCTCTGGCCCCCGGGCGTAGGCCATGCCGAGAGCGTAGTGCGCCCACGGGAAGTCGGAAAACCGCACCCTCGGTTCCTTCAACGACTTGACGGCGCGATGGTGGTGCCCTCTGTCGAAGCTCAGCTCGTAGAGGCGCAGCGCGATAAGCCCGTGCTTGATCAGCGACTCCAGCGGCGAAATCTCCTCGACCTCCGAAGGATCATCTTCGAGAGCCCGGAGGCTGTCCGAATCGCTGATGCCGCCCAGTCGATCCCAAAGCGCAGCGAGCCGCATCGATTGACAGTGCTGCTCCCGGGTCGTCTGGGCAGAGACAGTCGGGACCGAGAGAAACCCTACGGCGAGAGGTGTGAGAACAGCGACTGCAGAGAAGCTACGTGGGAAATGCATGACTACACCGCACCGCGCAGCGCGCGGATCCTGCGTCCTCTTGCCCAGCGAGGCCCTGAGGCGGCTGCAGCTGGGCACCACCTACATACGTACAGTCCATACGTGCGCGTGCTCGTCTGCCACCGGCAGGCCTATCGGGCATGTTGCCGCTCTGAGCTCCAGAGGCGAAACGTTGGTTCTACATCGTCACGGACATGCGCCCGCCAGATCGAGGATGTTGCGATCGAGCCC
>SMTZ1_10016868_pt1 | contig 14478 bp, 13 predicted proteins | sample DeeMarSWOR136_30_FD_25667 | JGI IMG/M metagenome (IMG submission 25667) | reverse complement strand
GGTTAAAATTTTACCACACACATAAAAAACCATTACAGGCTGCTTGACGCTGATATAGGCTGTTTTTCAGGTCAGTAATGAGATGAGAGGATATCATTATGGCGCATAGGTCAGCTAAGGTGATAAACGCGCGCGCTTCAAGATATTCAATTTTTTAATCCTTTTTTCTCGCATTCTTATTAGAGAAAAATATCAAAGATAATGTGACGACGAAAATGCAGAAGAGGGTAATCCAAATGGTAAATGGCATAAGTTGTCTCGGAGCAAACTGAATGCATGGGATTTAAACTTTCCTGCGCCCGCAACTCAAGACTCCGCCAATCTTACATCTCATCCCCTCTTAATTTGACATTAATCTCTACTACAACATCTGAATTCCCTTACTTCCTCTACGTTGCGCAGCTCGGGGGGGATAATTTAATCACACACACAACGGGGTGGCTATGATGTCGGCTGTTGCAAAAGATATCATGTAAATGACTTTGGAGCTGAAAACGCCTTTTCAAGGCATTAACTCTTAGATAAGCGTATTCTGGACCCAAACTCAAATATGCTTAATGTCAAATGAAAGAATAAAAAGGGCTGCGCGCGCAGAGGAGAAAGAGAGGGCTCCGAGCCTGCGGTAAGAGGTTAAGGGTGAGGGAAATGGTTAAGAAGGAACTTGAAGCCTACGCACGGACATATGCTCACGAGGTTAAAGATGCTGGAAGGGCTGAGGAGTTTCTGCGGACATGGACAAGAGGGGTAGCGGCTTGTTTGAATGAAGTGGATGAAGAGACGGCGAGGAGGGTTCTGAAGAGATGCGGCGAGAACTGCTGCAAGATCTTTCTGGAAGTACACGGCATCGATCTATCATCTCACGATCTGGATTCTTGGATAGCGGCATTGGATAAAGGCTTATCCACATCAGGTACCCGATGCGAGAAGGAGGATGACACCATCCTCTACGAGTTCAAGCCGGAGCAGTGTGAGTGTCCGCTGGTATCTGAGAAGATCGTTGAATTGACGCCCAGACTGTGCTCAGCTTGCTTCACCAACTGGCTTGAATACATGTTCGGAACGGTTGCTAAGAGACCCGTTAGAGCCGAGATTGTGGAGAGCCTAGCGACCAGAGTCAGGAAATGCGTTTTCCGAATACGGCTAGAACCTACCCGCTGAGTAGTTTTACAGCGACATTAGGTGACGGTATTCGCATAACAAAATGGAGTGGGAGACGGTGAGGCAGGCCTTCGTCCTGATAAACTCGGAGCCGGGCGCGGAGGCCACGGTCCTCAAGGCACTAGAGGCGATCCCCGAGGTCAAGGAGACCCACATGATCTACGGGGTCTACTCGCGCGCGGCGTCTTTACTTAACAATGCAACCTTCATTGACTTGAACGCCTCTCAATGCGTTTCAGGAGCGAAAAACAGTTAATGCGGCGCCGCCTATGTGGAGTGAGGATTGAAGAGTTGTTCAATCAAAAGCTCATAGACATGGTGAGGTCACGGTTTCCGAGAGCGGAGAGGGATTTCAACGGGAGGAAGCGGGCGTTCCTGGACAACGGGACCGGGACCCTCGTAGTGGGGAGAGCCGCGGAGGAAGAGGCGAGGGCGAGGCTCGACCACAGCGCCAACGTCGGCGGAATCTTCGACGAGTCTAAGGGGGCCAACGAGGTCATACACGAGGGACGGGCGGCGGTCGCCGACCTCCTGAACGCCCCATCCCCCGAGGACATCGTCTCGGGCGAGTCGGCGACGAGCCTGATGTTCAGCCTGGGCTACGCCATCGGGAACGGGCTCACCGGCGAGAAGAACGTCGTCGCCACCAGCTACGAGCACTACGCGAACCTGAGCCCCTGGCTCGAGCTCGAGAGGAGGGGCCTCGTCGAGGAGGTGAGGCTCGCCGAGATCAAGGAGGACGGGGCGCTCGACCTGAGCCACCTCAGCAGCCTCGTCGACGAGAAGACCTGCGTGGTCTCAGCGTCGGCTGCGTCGAACGTCCTCGGGACCAAGACCGACCTAGAGAGCGTCGGTAGATTAGCCCGCGAGGCCGGAGCGTACTTCGTCGTCGACGCTGTCCACCACATCGCCCACGGCCCCATGGACGTCCAGGCCCTGGACTGCGACTTCCTCGTCTTCTCCGGCTACAAGTTCTACAGCCCCCACGGGAGCTTCATGTACGGAAAGAAGGAATGCCTAGAGGAGCTGAAGCCCTACAAAGTGAAGCCGGCTCCGAGCCACCCGCCTGACAGCTGGGAGTGGGGGACGAGGGACCAGGCGAAGTTCGCCGCCATCAAGGGCGTGGTCGACCACCACGCCTGGCTCGCGGAGCAGGTCGGAGACGAGTTCAAGGAGAAATTCACCGGCTACAAGGGCAGAAGGAAGACGCTGAAAGTTGCTCTTACAGACATAGAGGAGTACGAGAAAGGCGTCTCGAGGGCGATGCTCGACGGCGTCGGAGACGCTCCGGGGCTCAACCAAATGCCGCACGTCAAGGTCTACGGAATCACGGACCCCGGGAGAGTGGACGAACGGGACCCCACGTTCTCCTTCGAGGTCGAGGGCTTGTCCCAGGACGATGTCGTGAGGCGACTCTGGGTCGACCACGCCATCGCCATCAGGGCCGAGGACTTCTACTCCAGGGTCCACGACTACTACGAGAAACCCAGGCTCATCCGCGCCAGCTTCGTCCAGTACAACACCCTGGAGGAGGCGGAGGGATTACTCAGGGCGCTGGCGGAGATGAAGGCCTGAAGCCAGCCTGAGAAAAAACATCTCTCCTGAAGAGACCGCCGTCCCCCGGCTCTACCTAAACCCCCAGTCTAGTGCGTTGTCTTCACGACAGCCTTCAATAGGCTGGTGGAGAGTTAGTGTATCATGGAGGAACTGAAGCATAGGCTCCTAAAGGCCACGGGGCTTCTCTCCTCAAGCACAGAGGAGTGGGCACAGGAAGCAGGCAGAACCTTCACTCAGATCCATGGGCTCCTCGATCGACCTATAGAGGACACGGCTTTCGAGCTGGTGGGGAAGGTGCAGAGCCTCGCTGCCATGAAGGAGAGGCTTGGAACCGTTTCACCAGAGGCCGCTGAGACGGTGGAGCTACTCAGCGGGTGGACGATGAAGACTTTCACGGAGGCGTCCAGCGTAGTTGAGCCGCAGGTCATAGAGCTAAAGCCTCTGGGTGTCGACGGCTTCGTGCTCGACATAGGTGGCGGAGGAGAGGGCGTCATCGGGCGCCTCATGGGCCGCCAAGTCGTGGCCATCGACAAGTCCCGGAGTGAGCTTGAGGAAACGACGAACGAAGCCCTGAAGCTCGTGATGGATGCCACGGACCTAACATTCCTCGACGGGAGCTTCGACGCCGTCACCAGCTTCTACACATTGATGTACATGGACGACGAGACCCACCGAAAGGTGCTGCGGGAGGCCTACAGAGTCCTGAGGAAGGATGGAACCCTCCACGTCTGGGACGTAGCCATGGACCCCGACGCAGCCAGCAAGCCCTTCATCCTCGTGTCCGTCGAGGCACGGCTGCCCGGGGAGACCATCAAAACCAGCTACGGCCACAGGCTGAATAAGAAGCTGACCATCGACTCGTTGTCCGCGCTGGGCGAGGACGCGGGGTTCACGGTGGCCGAGTCCAGGAGGCTGCAGGACTCGTTCTACCTGATCCTCAGGAAGAGCTAGCCATCATCCACCCTCTTCAGGAACCCGAGTATCTTCGGGATGGCTTCGTCGGTTCTCTGCTTCAGGAAGCCGTGGCCCGCGCCGGGTATCTTCACTAGCACGGCGCCCGGTATCCTCTCGACAAGGGTCTCGCTGTTGCCCGGCGGCACGAGGACGTCGTCCTCGCCGGTCATCACCAGCACAGGCATCCGTAGGCTGGGCAGCTGGTCGTACGAGTCGAAGCCGGCTATGGCTTGGCTCTGCCTGATTAGCGCGTAGTCTGGCGTCGGGTGGTCCACGTAGGTCTCGTCCAGTATGAGCGTCTTCAGGTTGGCGTCGACGTAGTCCCTGGGGTAGAGGAGGTAGAGCAGCTTCACGGTTCGGTCTCTCTCGGTCATCTCGGGGAGCGGGTTGGCGATGAGGGCGAGCTCCGTCTGCACGTGTACGTCGGAGCCTACCGTGTGGAGTCCCCCTGGGCTGGTTCCGCACAGCACCAGGCTGGAAACCTTCTCGGGGTGGTATATGACGACGGCCTGGGCTACCATGCCTCCCATGTTGAACCCCATGACGTGGGACCTCTCTACGCCGATGGCGTCGAGCAGGCCCGCGGCGTCTCCGGCCATCATCTCCATGGTGTAAGGGGTGTCCGGTTTGCCGCTGCGGCCTGTGCCTCTGTTGTCCATGGTTACGACTAGGTGCCGCGTCGCCAGCTTGTCCAGCATGCGCGGGCTCCAGCTGTCCATGCTGCCTCCCCAGCCGTTGATAAGGGTGAGGGGGCTGCCTTCTCCCCGTGTCTCGTAGTAGATCTCTACGTCGTCGACCACTGCCCTGGGCATATGACTTGCTATAGGCTAGATCGGGAAAAATTTTTCCCAGCCGAGGGTAGCCCATATTCACATGCCTCTCCACGCGCCGGACCTGAGCATCGTTTAAAAGTAAAGCCTGGGCTAGGCTCCTCGGTATACATGCGTGAAGAGTCGCTCCTTGAGTGGGTGCGCAGAAACAGGAAGAACGATCTGAGGGTTAGAGAGGATCGTGTTTTATCTAGGGGGCGTCCCCGGAAGCCGCTACGGCCTCCGGCGTAGCCGCCACCGCGTCGTGGTCGGGGAGGATGTCCTCGACGTTTCTGACGGCGTCGAACAGGAATCCGCCCAACCCTGTGGCGGCGCCGACGAGGCCCGCGAAAACGAAGATGAGGGCCATCCCGGCGCCTGGGCCCGTGCCCACGAGCCACCCGAAGACGGAGGCTAGGGAGCCCCCCACCGCCATCGCGGGCTCCATGACCCTGTCGGCCAGGGGGCCAGCGATGAACAGGGCCACCGGCTGGGAGGCCTGGGCGAGGAGGGCTCTGGTAGAGAAGACCCTGCCTTGGAGCTCCGGCGGGACCTTGCTCTGCCAGATGGCCTGGCTGCAGCCGTTGGTGATGGGATTGACGAACAGGAAGAAGAACGCCGCGGCCACCCAGGCGGCGGCGCCACGGCCTAGGCCCATCAGTATGCTGCCTAGAAGGGAGCTGGAGACGAGGCCAAGGAGGAGGCCGTAGACCCTCCGCTTGGGGCCGCCCCAGGCGCTCATGAGGAGGCCGCCGACTACGCCGCCGACGCCGAAGGCGGACTGGACGGTCCCCAGGACGATGCTGTCGTTCCCGGATCGGCTCAGGATCATGGGCGCTAGGAGGGCGAAGCAGATGCTCCCCGTGAAGTTGACGACGAAGAAGATGCTCTGTAGCCCTAGGAGGCTGGGCCGTGCCATGATGTAGCGGAACCCGAAGACGGAGTCCTCCAGCAGGCTCGGCCTCTCCTTAGCCTCCGTGACGCCTGCGGGCTGGGGGATGTGTATCACCGCCAGGGCGCCCACGGCCGCTATGAAGCTCAGGGCGTCGAAGGACATGATTCCGCCTAGGCCGGTGACGGGGAGCAGTATCCCGGCTGCGACCGGAGCGAAGATTCCCGAGGCGGAGCGGGCGAGGCTCAGCATGCCGTTGGCCTTGGTGTACTCTTTCTTGTCGAGCATGAGTGTGACGGCGGCCGAGAACGCCGGGAACTGGAAAGCCTGGAAGGCCCCCGAGAACGCGGAGGTGACGTAGAGGTGCCAGACCTCGAGCCTGCCCGAGGCGAACAAGGCGAGGACGGCCAGCTGTAGGGTAACGTGAACGAGAACCCGACCAACGCGAGGGCCGTCGCCTCGCCGGTCTTCTCCCAGGCCCAGATGGTGAGGGCGAACTGGGTCATGCCCGTCCCGAGGAACGAGACGAGCTGGCCAAACCAGACGACCGTGAACCCGCGCATACCAGAAAGCCGCCTAGACTCCGACGCCATCACCATCAACCCCTCCTTACGGTCCGTGTTTATAACGTGGACTCACGTATCCTGAACACCGTTTGCACTCACAACACGTGACCTAGTCGTAGTCCCCGGGGTCCACGCGGGTCTTCACGCGTTTGGCTATGCTGGAAGCCATCTTTATGGCCAGCCTGCCGCTCATGGTGATGAGGTACCTGCCCCGCCGCCTCTCCTGGACGATGAGCCCGGCTTCCTGCAGCACGTCGAGGTGGCTGCTCAGGGTGCTGGCGCTGATCTCCTTGAGAGTGTCCTGCAGGTCGCTCACGTATAGGCCGCCCCAGGTGAGCTCCTTCAGTATCTTCACCCGGTGCTCGTTGCCCAAGGCGCTCATGACGTCGGCTGTGCGCTGGACCTCGCTGTCGCTCATCACGGTGGGTCTTTCCCTCGCCGGCCGGTGCTCCCAGAAGAGGCTTCTCTCCAACTCGCTGGTCACCCCCTCCATGACGTCCTCCACGAAGCCGCCTATGTAGTCACCCAGACGGTCCCCGAATTCCTCGCCCGTGAAAGGCCCTCTAATCTCGATCCTCTCCCTTGGTCTGCGGCGCCTATAGTAGGGCGCGTCCTCATCAAACCAATCGTCCTCCGATTCCGGCTCTTCCTCTTCAGGCTCCTCTTCCAAGCCTTCGACGGGCACTTCATGGCTCACTTCCTCCTCGGCCTCTTCTCGGGGCTCTTCGAGCTGCTCGGATATCCTGATTAGCTGTTCACGCAGAAGTTTGACCTCCTCCCTCAGCTTTTTCCTCTCATCGTTGTTTTCAGACATAAAAACACACCCTATTCGTTTATCTCCGATGTTAATTCGAATATTCTCGAAATAAATACGAGTTTATGCTTATTTAAACCTTATGGATGCAGAGGTGAAAACCATGTATACCGAATACAGGGTCAAGCCTCAGCCACGACCTGATCGTGGTCGGGGATTATCTCCTCGACGTTCCTGATGTGGGGTAGAAGGTAACCCGCCAGACCAGTAAGGAACCCGGCCACCCCCATTATCACGAAGAGCAACGATATCCCCGCGCCGGGCCCGATCCCGACGAGCCACCCGAAGACCGGCGCCAGGGAGCCCCCCACATCCATCGAGGGAGTGAGGACGCGGTCAGTCAGCGGCCCCGTTATGGCCATGGCTACTGGGGCCGAGATCTGCGCGATCTGAGACCTGACGGCGAACACCCTGCCCTGCATCTCCGGGGGCACCTTGCTCTGCCAGATGGCCTGGTTCGAGCCGTTGATGAACGGGAGAAAGAACATCTCCATGAATGAGGCGAGCATCCATACGATGGGGTCTCTGCCCAAGCCCAGCATCGTTATGCCGAGGAGGCTGCTAAGCCCAGCATCGTTATGCCGAGGAGGCTGCTGAGCATCATGCCGAACAGCACGCCGTACACCCTCTTCTTGGGGCCTCCCCACGCGCTCAGCAACAGGCCCCCGACTAGGCCGCCCACGCCGAAGGCGGACTGTACGCTGCCGAGAACCAGTGTGTCGTTGCCTGTCTTGGAGAGTATCATGGGCGCGATCAGTGGGAAACACAGGCTGGCGCTGAAGTTGATGAAGAAGAAGACCAGCTGGAGGCCGAGGAGGCTGGGCCGAGCGAGGATGTACCTGAACCCGAAGAGGCTGTCCTGGAGGAGGCTGCGCTTCTCTGTTTCCACGACTCTGGGCTCTGGCTGGGGGATGGACACCACGAGAACCGCGGCTATGGCCACCACGAAGCTTATGATGTCGAAGGCGAGGATGCCGGTGGTGCCCACGACGGCGAGGAGGGCGCCCGCCGCGGCGGGGCCGAAGATGTTGGAGACGCTGTTGGCGAGGCCAAGCATACCGCTGGCTCTCGTGTACTGCTCCTTGTCGAGCATGGTGCTGACGGCTGCGCTGTACGCTGGGAACTGGAAGCTCTGGAACATGCCCATGAAGACCGAGATGGCGTAGAGGTGCCACACCTGTAAGGCGTCGGCTGACAACAGCAAGAAGATGGCCACGGTGCCTATCCCGGCCGCAAGGTCGCTGAGGATCATCACCAGCTTCCTGTTCCACCTGTCCACGAGGGCTCCGGCGACGGGCTTCAGCAGGACGTCGGGCGCGAAGTAGAACAGCTGGACCATGGCGAGGGTGGTGGCCTGGCCCGTGACCTGCCAGGCCCATATAGTCAGCGCGAAGTTGGTCATCCGTGTGCCGAGCAGCGATATGAACTGCCCCGCCCAGACCACGGTGAACCCTCTCATTCCCTTGAGTGTGCTGTTCTGTCCCACGTTGATCACCTTACCGGGGGTGAAGCCGTGCCCCCGGGTTTCACGGAAGGAATTTGGCTTCTAGTATGCTCCCCCAGGGAATAATTAAACTTATTTAGTTTAACATCTTTAACATGTTTAGCGATGAGCCTTCAGGTACCAAGGTACACGACTATAGGGGGAGGCATAGAGACGGTGCACGTCATCCCCCTGGAGGAGGAGATAGACCGCGCCGTCAGGGCCTTCGAGGTCGAAGGCGGCTTCAGGGCCAACAAGGTGTACCTCCTCGCGTTCACGGCGCCGCGGGCCCAGCCGGACGAGGTGGACGAGATAAGCTACTACTGGAGGAAGGTGGACGAGAGGTTCAGGGCCCTCGGCGTCGAGACAGTCACCGTCTTCACGAACATATTCAACATGCTCGACGTCATCTCCAAGGTCAGCCGAATCGTGAGGCAGGAGAAGGAGAAAGGGAACGTAGTCTACGTGAACATGTCCGCCGGCGGTCCCTTCGTCTCCGCGGGAACCGCTATAGCCGCCATGGTGCAGGGCGCCCGCCTCTACTACGTGCGGTGCAACAGGTACATCCACACCCGGCAGGAGAAACTCAGCCACGGCAAAGCCATAGTCACCACGCCCCAGGTCCACTTCCTAGAGAACTTCAACATCATGCTCCCCGACATACGCGGGATGAAGCTGCTAGTCAAGCTCCACCAGACAGGCGAGATGCGGACATCCGGCGTCTTAGAGTATCTTCACGGCGAGGGTGTCGAGGGCTTCGAGGACGACCCCGCCAGGCTCAGCCGGGGAGAGAAGATAGGGATGCTCATGAGGCTGAACAAGGGCATCACGGGGAAGCTCCTGGACGCTGGGTACATAGCCAAGGAGAAGCGAGGCAGGGAGAACGTCTACAGCGTAACCGAGTCAGGTAAGTACGTTGCATGCGTGAGCGGCCTCATAGAAAAAGACCAAGGCTAGCTTAATGCCTACGAGCTTAGGGCGACTCCAAGTATGCCAGGGTCTCTCTCAGGTCGGCGATGAAAGAGTCGATCTCCTCGTACGTTATCACGTAGGGCGGGAAGAACCTGAACGTGTTCGTCGAGGCGCTGTAGTCCATCAGATAACCCCTCTCGAAGAGCTGGTCCTGGATGGCTGTCCCGAGGTGGGCGTGCTCCTCACCCAGCTCCACCCCAAAAATGAGGCCCCTGCCTCTGACGTCCACGAAGAACGGGTACTCCACCGCCAGCCCCCTCAACGCTTCGAGGAAGTACTCCCCCTTCTCCGCCGTCTGCTCCACGAGGCCTTGCTCCCGGATGATGGACAGCACGGTGGCCACCACCCTCCCGGAGAACGCGTCGTTCTGGTGGCTCTGGACGTGGCGGAGCGAGTCACCGCACCTATCCTCGACCTCCTCGGTGGTCACCACCACGGAGACCGGGAACCCCGCGCCCACGGCCTTGCCCAGGACGAGGATGTCAGGCTCGATGCCGTCGTGCTGATACGCGAACCAGCGCCCCGTCTTGCCTGGTGCCGTCGTCACCTCCTCCGATATTAGGAGCGCACCGAGGGCGTCAGCGTATACCCGGAGCCTGGCGCCGTACCCTATGGGCGGCACCAGTATGCCGGCCCCCAAGACGGGCTCGTACATGACGGCTGCGATGTTCGTGTTGCCCTCGTCCACCAGCCTCTGGAGCCCATCCAGGCACCTGAAGTCGCTGCAGTCTTCCCGTGAGCCGTGTTCACAGCTCTGGCAGAGGGGCGGCGGCAGCCTGTGCACCTCCCCAGAGTCGGGTAGGTACGGTGCGCTCATCCCGGGCCAAGAGAGCGAGAACGGGTACGACGTGGCGCCGTAGTAGCCTCTCTCGTTCACCACCACGCCGGTGCGTCCCGTGGCCGCCCTAGCCATCTTGAGGGCGAGGTCCACGGCCTCGCTACCCGAGTTAAGGAACGCCGCCCTGCTCAGCGTCGGCGGCAACAACTTCTCCAGCTCGGAGAGCGCCAGCTCTATTTCATCGGTCCTGAACGCCGACATCACGTTGACGAGCCTATCGATCTGGCTCTTCACTGGCTCAATCAGGTCGGGGTTGCCGTACCCCAGGACGTTGCACCAGTACCCAGACTGGAGGTCCAGGTAGGAGTTGCCATCTCTGTCCCAGACCCTACAGCCCTCGCTCCTCGTCATGACCGTGTCCCTCATGGAGAGGGTCTTCCAGACACGCATGTTTCAGCTCAGAACTGAAAATGTTAGAGTACAATTAAATATCTCGATTAAACTCCCCCGGAAAACAAGCGATTCATGAAAAGAATTTGTGATAGGAAGGGTTAAGCCTCGAGGAGCTTCATGCGCTTCTCCTCGGGTATCTTGCCGAGCTTCTCGATCTCGGAGACGTAATCCTCGATGAACTTGGGCAGCACCTTGAATATGGGAAGCACCATGGGCCTGAACATGACGCGCCCCGGCTCCACGCCCAGCCCCGAGAGCTCCTCCCTGAGCCTCTCCACCAGCTTCTCGCTCAGCTCCGCGGCGTGGCTCTCCTCGATGTCCATTATCATGACGCCGTCAGCGCCGTTGCCCAGCGCCTTCAGCACCACATCCCTGTCCAGCAGCGCCGTGCTGGGGGTACGGACTATCCTCATGTTCGTCGGGTAGTGGAGCCTCGCCGTGCCTGCGTTGTCCGCCGCAGTGTAGCTGATGTTGTCGTCGAAGAAGCCCACCACGGCCACCTCGTCCCCGGCGTCCTCGACGAGGCCCTTCACCTCCTCCACGAGGGCCCGCTTCGTGTAGTTGGGCAGCAGCAGCCCTTCCCGCGGGCATATGGCGACGCAGGCGCCGCACCCGTTACAGGACACCTGGTCCACGACGGGGCCGCCTTCCTCCAGCTTGATGGCGCCCGTGCCGCAGACCTCCACACATATGCCGCAATGGTCACACTCACCCACATGGATGGGCTTGAACGGGTCCAGCGTCAACACGCCCTCGCCTAGGAAGTTGGTGACGTGGCTAGCCGCCGCCCTGGCGTCTATCACAGAGTCGTGTATGTCCTTGCAGCCTGTGGCGACGCCCGCCGCGAAGATGCCCTCTCGTAGTGTGCTGATGGGGTCCAGCTTCACGTGCTTTGCCGCTATGAACAGGTCCTCGCCCAGCGCTATCCCCAGCTTCCCCGCCAGCTCCCGGGTGCCCTCAGAAGGCACCATGGCGCTGCTGAGCACAGTCAGGTCCACGACGTTCCTGAAGAGGAGCCCGGTGTCCAGGTCCTCCACCATGATCTCCACGCCCCCCTCGGGCAGCGGCGTCAGCCCACCCGGCTTGCCGTGGATGAACACGATGCCCTTCTCTCTAGCCTCCCTGTAGAAGTCCTCGAACCCCCTGCCCACCATACGCATGTCTGTGTAATAGATGTATATCCTGAGGAACGGCAGATACTTCTTCAGAAGTATCGCCTGCTTCACCGTGTAGGGGCAGCAGACGCTGCTGCAGTAGCTTACGCCTCGATGCGGGTCCCTGCTGCCTGCGCAGAGTACGTAGGCCATACTCTTCACCCTGTCCCCGGCCTCCGTGTAGAGTATCTTCCCCTCGGTGAGCTCGTTCTCGATTAGCCGCTCCACCTGAAGCGCGTCCACGACCTGGGGGTGCCCCGGGTGGTAACTCTTGAGCTTGCCGCGGTCGATCATGTCGAACCCGGTGGCCACGACGACGCTGCCCACGTCTACCTCCACGACCCTGTCCTCGTTCTCCAGGCTAATGGCGTCCACGGGGCACGCCTCCACGCACTGCCCGCAGCCGATGCAGTGCTCGAAGTCAATGACGTAGCTGCTGGGCACCGCCTGGGGGAACGGCAAGTAAGCCGCCTTACGCTTATAGAGCCCCTCCTCGAACTCGCTGGGCACCTCGGTGGGGCACACCTGGCTGCAGCGGCCACACTTGAGGCACTTGTCGGCGTCCACACCCCGAGCCCTGAGCCTGACGACGGCCCTGTAGTTGCCTGGGCCACCCGTCAGGGTCTCCAGCTCCGCGTTAGTGTAGAGGGTGATGTTGGAGTCGTTCTCGATCTCCGCCATCCTGGGGCTTAGGATGCATGGGCTGCAGTCCAGAGTCGGGAACGTCTTGCTGAGCTGAGCCATGCGGCCGCCGATGCTGGGCCTCCTCTCAACCATGTTGACCTTGAACCCCGCCTCGCTGAGCTGCAGAGCCGCCGTGATGCCAGCGACGCCTCCCCCGATCACCATGACGTCTCTGCACACGGGTATCTCCTTTTTCTCCAGAGCCTCCAGCGTATGGGCCCGCCGGACCCCCGCCTTGACGAGGCTCACCGCCTTCTCGGTGGCGCCTTTCTCATGGATCCAGCTGCATTGCTCACGCAGGTTGACGTGAACCAGCTGGTACCTGTTGACGCCCTCCTCCTCGACGACGTTCTGGAACATCTTCTCGTGCATGTGGGGGCTGCAGCAAGCCACAACGATGCGGTCCAAGCCGCGCCGCTTTACGCTGTCCCTGATCTGCTGTAGGCCCGGCTTACTGCAGAGGAAGTCCGTGACCTGGGCGGTGGTGACTCCCTCCATGCCTTTAACTGCGTCCCGGACCTCCTCGCAGTTCACGGTGCCGCTGATGTTGCCGCCGCACCTGCAGATGAATACCCCCGTGGTCATAGCTTGCTCACCTTCTCCAGCAGCGCGTCCACCGGAACCGTGTTGACGTCGAACCCCAACTCGTCGGGGGGTATGCCCAGCGCTAGCCCCAGCAGCTGTGGAAGGTAGAGCACAGGCAGCCCATACTGTTTCTCCAGCTCGGTCTCCAACGTCCGCTGATACTTGTCGTACATGATCGCGCAGAACGGACAAATCAAGACGAGTGCGTCCAGTTCGAGCTGTGAGAGGGTGTCCAGCTTCTTACTGGTCATGGCCTTGGACGTTGACTCGCTCACCGCCAGGATGCCTCCGCCGCAGCAGTCGGTCTTGCCGACGTAATCTACCGCCTCCGCCCCCGTGGCCTCGACGAGTCTGTCCAGGCTCACCGGGAACTCGGGGTCGTCGAACTCCTCGAATAGCTCTTTGGGTCTGACGTAGTGGCAGCCAGGGTGGGTTGCGACGCGGAGACCCTTGAGGGGCTTCTTGACCTTCTTCTTCAGCTCTTCGAGGCCATATGTCTCGTAGAGCATTCTAGCGAAGTGGATGACCTCGGGGGCTTCTCCGCCGTACGAAGTCTCGAGGCTCTTCCCTAGGACCTTGTTTACGTTTTTAGCCACGTCTTCGTTGTCGAGGAGCTTCTTGGCCTTATTGAGCATCTCGCCGCAGGCGCTACACATGGTGACCACCGGTAGCCCCGTTTCTTCCGCCAGCTTGAGGTTGAAGGCCGCCATGGCCAGGGCCTTGGTCTCGTCGATGGGCTCCACGGGGAAGCCACAGCAACCGTACCCGGCCTCCACGAGCTCTATGCCCAGGGCCTCGGAGACCTTCCGAGCCGACTGCTCGTAGTTGACCTGCCTGGCGGGTATGGTGCATCCAAGGAACACGCTGTACTTCAACTCTCATGCCTCCGCTATCTTCTTGACGAACGTGGGCTCGGCTTCGAGCCCGGGAAGCTCCATTTCGTCACGCTCGTCCTCGGTGAAGTCGTCGATGGAGTAGACCCTTCCGTTCTTAGCGAGTATCTCCATGAGCTTCATGAGCGCCGGCGGCGCCATGCCCTCCTTGGCGGCCATGTTCCTCAGGACTGTCATGACCTTGGGGGGGCTGACATCTTGAGGGCACCGCTCGTCGCACATGTAGCACATGCTGCAAAGCCAGATGAAGTCGCTCTGGAAGACATGGTCTTTGAGGCCTAGCTTGGCTAGCTTCATAATCCTGCGTGGGCTGAACCGTTCTTCTATCTCCCTTACGGGGCAGCTGGCGGTGCACACCCCGCACTGGAAGCACTTGCTAAGGTCGGCGGCGCCAAGCTCCCGGGCGAGGCTCCGGAGAAACCTCGTGTCCGCCTCGGAGAGGTCGACGACAGCGTCATTGTCAACCATGTTTATCCGTTTTTAGATGCTATCGATCATTAAAAACCTTGAGAGTGGCTCGGAAACCTTAAGGAGGCTGTCCTGCTTATGTGCTGTGTCTTAAAGTCTTTCATCGCGCGAAACACTTTTACCTTAATGACTTGTTGAACATGGTTGCGTGGCCGCTGTGGTGTAACGGTAGCATATGGGCCTGTGGAGCCCCCGGCCGGGGTTCGACTCCCCGCTGCGGCCCCATCCCGTGCGGAGGTCGCCCAGCATGGTCAAAGG
>SMTZ1_10009290_pt1 | contig 14479 bp, 12 predicted proteins | sample DeeMarSWOR136_30_FD_25667 | JGI IMG/M metagenome (IMG submission 25667) | reverse complement strand
TTCACCAATGGTATCCTTATATTCTTCCAGGTCGGAAATGCTTGGACTCCCTCTCTCTATGCCTCTTATATTATCCCACAGGGACGTAAGCTTTCCAGGGATGGATGTAAAGAAAGACGGGATATTCTCAATATTCCCAGGGAGGCTGAACCGCATCCCCTTTTCACTCCAGACATAGTATGCCGCCAAGGCAAGAATGAGAATGATGCCGAATAACACGAAGGTCTTGGATGTTTTTTTCCGCTTGGGGGTTGCACTCGGTCGTTCGAAATACTCTTTATCTTCCAATCCCGTCATGTCGAAGGTGGGGACATCCGTCTCCCCTTCCATGGATTCCGCTTTCCCCTGTTGATCGAGGGGTGGGCTAGGCCATTCCTCGGTGGGGAACTCTCTCCTCACCCGTTGGAGGCCCTGTTTCGGGGCCGGGAACATCCATCAAGTCCTTGTGGAATTTTTCGAAGGATTCGAAATCCTCAAGGAAATCACCCCCAGCCGGCTCCGGAGTGGGTGGGGTGGGCGGTGGAGGCGGAGTAAGTGGAGCAACTGGAGCAGCTGAAGCGGGTGTAACGGCAAAGATATGCTTACACTTCGCGCACCGGACCTTCACGCCTTCCGGCGTAATTTTTGAATCCTCTATGTTATATTTAGTCTGACAGACTTCACATTCGACAATCATAAGCTCCCCTGCTATTTCTTAAACTATATACGGATCATTATTATCGAACAAATCAGAAAAATCAAGGATTTTCTTTCACTTGTCTCCTGCGGATATCCCAGCTGAATTTTGGAGGGACGGCCGTTCTTTTCTCCTCTGTTTTGTTAGGTGGTTTATTTGGCGGCTTCGTAAAAAGTCCATCTGCCGTTCGACAGGCTCACGGTCCTGAGCAAGGTCGAAGGACTCACGGCCTTGAGTAAAGGCGAAAGGCTGCGTTCCGCTTCGTCCCCTGCCCTGTTACATTGAAGGCAGGCATATCAAGAGATATGGGGTATAGGAGGTGCTTGGAAACAGTAACATCAAACGAAGAAAATAGTTAACAGGGTAAATTACTGCAGTGTGCTTCTTTCCTTCGACGCAGAGCACCACGGGTTTAGCCGTGGGTGAATGCTCTTTGCTCAGGATGTCGCCCGTATGGGCTTAACAAGCAGTACCACAGGCTTGGCTGTGGGGCTCCATGTACGCCTCATTGTTCGGGATTTGCGCGCATTGCATCTGGGTCTTTTTTCTTTGCCGTCTTATTCTAACTTTTTAGAATGAGATCTTATTGGGCCCCGGGATGATTTGGGGGGCATTTTAGCAAAAAAGCTTCAATCGATTCCTCGGCCCCTATCTCCTAAAGGGCTCAAAAGGACCAGAACGGAGGGCAATCAGATCTATCTTTGTTGGGGTGGCGGTCAAAACCTTACCTGCCCAGTCGCTTCTTGAATTCCTGGGTCAACATGGGCACGGCCTGGAACAGGTCCGCCACAATCCCATATGTGGCGATTTTGAAGATGGGGGCCTCGGGGTCTTTATTAATAGCGACGATGATTTCCGCGGTCTTCATCCCCGCCTGGTGTTGGATTGCCCCGGAAATTCCGCAGGCGATGTAGATTTTGGGCCTTACCGTTCGGCCCGTCTGGCCGACTTGGTGCTCGTAGGGAATCCATCCCGCATCTACTGCGGCACGGGATGCACCGACCGCCCCTCCCAGTACCTTTGCTAGCTCACGGATAACCGGGAATTTCTCACTCCCTCCCAGTCCCCTTCCTCCGGAAACGATGATCTCCGCATCCACCAGGTTCACCGTTTGGTCCACCTGGAGGAACTCCAAGATCTTAGTCCTTACTTTATCCTCGCCAATGGGCAACCCTTCGCGAATGATTTCTCCCGTTCTGGAATCGTCCTTTTCCGGCATGGCGAAGACCTTTGGCCTCACCGTTGCCATCTGGGGTCTATGGTTTTGACACAAAATAGTGGCCATGATATTGCCGCCGAAGGCAGGACGGGTTTGTCTCAGTAATTTGGTTTCGGGATCGATATCGAGTCCCGTGCAATCAGCTGTCAAACCCGTGCATATAGTAGTGGCAATGGTTCCCGCGAAATCCCTTCCTTGGGTGGTCGCCCCAAAGATCACGATTTCGGGTTTGTATTGTTTGATCAAATTGACGGCTCCCGCCGTATAAGCGTCCGTTCGGTATTCTTTCGGCTAGGTAAATCTTATCCGCCCCATGCTTTATGGCTTCTCGGGCACATTCCTCAACGCCGTCACCCAAAAGCATTCCGGAAAGTTTGCATCCTAAGGTATCAGCCAGCTTTCTCCCCTCCCCAAGGAGCTCAAAGCTCACGTTGGCGATCCTTCCCATTTTGTGTTCGATGAATACCCAGACGTCTTTATAATCACTGATATCAAGGCCTTCGACCCCTTTTTCCTCCTTTTCCAAAACGATGGCTTCGACTGGACAGACGTCAATGCAAGCCCCGCAGAAGGTGCACTTCTCGGTGACCGTTGCCACATCGCCCTTTATCTCCAGAGCCCCAAATGGACATTCCTCCACACAGGCTTCGCACCCGGTACATGCATCTTCGTCGATCAATAATCTGGCCATCTACTCCTTCCTATTTTATTACCTTCGCCTCCATCAGTTTATCGATCAACAGGGGGATGGTTTTGGTCAGTTCTCCCTCCAAAATCTCCCCACCTCCCCTTGGTTCCGGTGTAAACACTCGGACGACCTCAGTTGGGGAACCCTCTAAACCACATTTGGCCTTATCCACTGGTAGATCCTTGATGGTCCAGGTTGGTATTTCGGCCTTGGCCGCCTTCTTTATGCCGAGGAGGGAAGGAAGGCGGGGTTCATTGATATCCTTGACTACGGTGAGGAGGGCAGGGAGAGAGGATTCAATGATTTCCTTCCCATCCTCCAGCATCCTCTCAACCACAATCCTCTTGTTTTCCAAGTCGATCTCCCGTACCTTTGAGACATAAGTCAACTGGGGTATGCCTAGCTGCGTTGCCACTCCCGGGCCAACCTGGGCCGTATCTCCGTCGATTGCCTGCTTTCCGCATACCACCAAATCCAGCGTGCCGATTTTCTTAATTGCCTGAGCTAGGGTATAGGCCGTTGCCCACGTATCGGCCCCCGCAAAGGCAATATCCGAAATGAGATAGGCATAGTCTGCCCCAACAGCCAAGGCATTCTTAAGCACTTCGATGGCTTGGGGAGGACCCATGGTGATGACATGTACTTCCCCCCCATATTTCTCCTTGGTCAGGAGGGCTTCTTCAACCGCGTATTCATCGAATGGATTGGTTATGCTCTCCACCCCTTCCCGAATGAGGGTCCGGGTTTCCGGGTCGATACTCACGTCGGTAGTATCGGGGACTTGTTTAATGCACGCGACAATCTTCACTTCATTCTCTTTTTGAAACAAATTTCACAATATCCTCTATAGACCACTTACACCAATTTGTCAATAAATAAAGTACGGGGGTTTCCTGAGTTTTTTCAGAGGGACTCCATTGTTTTTGAGCGCAATCTGCTGGAGAAGTGGGGTACCCATCGAGGGTGAGCAGGAAGGGGAAAGCCGGCCCGAGAGGGTCACTTCGGAGGCATTGAAGCGAAGAAACAGCGGAGTCACGTGCTGAAATTCCGTTTTCCAATAAAATCAGATACTTATAAATATATCTCCATTAAAACCCAGGAAACTCCAGGTAGAGTAATCTTTTGGAGAATTGGAACGAGGGAATATTGGGGAAGGGCAAAGCCGCGAAGTTATTTCATTTCTCTCAACCCATCATTCCAGTATTCCAATATTCCAGCTATTGTTCCAGGTGGCGCAAAGCCCCACGTTTTTATGTTATCACCAGGTTACAAAAATATTTCCTATAAAACTCAGGGAGATCTAGTTTTTCCCCTGGCCCTGACCATCCCGCTCGCCATGATAATTGCTTCAATGAGGCTCGATGGATCGGCAGTTCCAGTTCCCGCTATGTCGTAAGCGGTTCCGTGGTCGACCGAGGTTCTAATTATGGATAGCCCCAGGGTCACGTTGACGGCTTTATTAAACCCCATCAATTTAATGGGGATCAAGCCCTGATCGTGATACATACAGACCACGGCATCGTAGATCCCCTCTGTGGCGAAGTGGAAGAGGGAGTCACTGGGCAAAGGCCCTTCAACGTTGACACCCGCCCTTCTGCATTCGTTAATGGCCGGAAGGATGGTGGCTTTCTCCTCATTCCCGAACAATCCATCCTCCCCGGCATGAGGGTTTAAAGAGGCTACGGCTAACTTGGGGTTTGGGATTCCAAAGGACCTCTTTAAGGCGTCGTCCGTGATCCTTATGGTGTCCATGATCCGTTCCGGAGTGATCAACCCCGGAACATCCCTCAGGGCGCAATGAATAGTCACCAAGGTCACCTTGAGTCGCGGGGTAGCCAGCATCATGACCACCGAGCCACTGTTGGTTCGCTGGGCCAAAAACTGCGTATGCCCCGTGAAGGGATATCCGGCATTATTGAGAAAGCCCTTGTTGACGGGGCACGTAGCCATTCCCCCGATCCTTCCATCCTTGGCAAAGGATAGGGCTGTTTCGAGATAGCGAATTATTTGGATCGCATAGGGCTTTTGGGGAGTTCCAAATCGAAACCCATTGAGATCAATATGGCTCAGCTCAATGAGGTCAATCATTCCCGGGGTCCCTTTTGCCTCTTCAACCCCTCGCACCGGATTGATGTTACAGGGGGCATTGAGTACCTTGTTTGCCTCCTTGAGCACGTTAGCATCACCGAAAACCAATGGCCTGCAACAGGCAAACACCTCTTTTTGAGCCAAGGCCTTGACTATGATTTCGGGCCCGATTCCAACGGGATCTCCCATGGTTATGCCGATGATGGGTAATGACATGACCGTTCTTGTCCACGAATAAAGCCGTGCCGAGCAGCTTCCTTTCTCAATCGCATTGAGAACCGCCCGATTAAGTGTTCACCCCATGGAGATAATCCAAAGGCCACATCGGCCAGGTTACATTATAATTTCACCTCTATGAAGGATTCCGCCTTAACCTTCTTTAGCCAGACCTCATACAACCTCTTGGATTCCTCTTCATAGTACTGATTTCTTACCTTATCCGTCACATCTTCATAGGGAATAACTGATCCTGTTTTTCTCCCCGTGATCTTGATGATGTGGAATCCTAATTTCGTTTTAACTAAGCCACTAACCTGCCCTGGTTGAAGGTTAAGGGTGACCCGCTCGAATTCGGGCAGGAGCTCCCCCCTCTTGAAGAAACCCAGGTCACCTCCGCTTTTTGCCGATGCGTCATCGGAGTATAAACGGGCAAGTTCACCAAAATCCTCGCCCCGGCGAAGCCTATCTAAGATCGTTTCGCCCTTGTGACGAAGGGCCTCCATCAGCAGCTCATCGGCATCCTGAGGGATCATGATCAAAATGTGGCTAGCCCGCATTTGATCAGGCTCCTTGAATCGTTCGATGTGTTCTCGGTAGAATTTCTTGAGCCTCTCGTCGTCCACGATAACCTCCTTCCGGACTACACGAGAAACCAATGTGGCCCTTTTGATCTGTTCCCTTAACTGTTGTCGGTATTCCTCCAAGCTCAAACCTTCCGCTATCAAGGCCATCTTCAACTGTTCATCGGTGATGGCATTTGCCCTCTTTACATCTTCGATGGCCATATCGATATCCCTCACGGACACCTTGATCGCCATTTTTTTGCATTGCTGATCAACCAGCTTTTCCTCGATGAGGCGTTCGAGAATCTCCCTTTGCGATTCAGGAACTTTGGCTGCTGTCTCCGCCGGATTGCCGGTAGCCTTGGACCTCTCTTGCAGTTTTGACCGATAACGTTCCAACTCGGCAAGGGTGATGATCTCACCGTTGATGATGGCGACGATCCTATCGATGATCGTTGCCCCGCAAATCCCCTCGGATAGACCGAAGATGACGAAAATGACTATGGATAAGATGGATTTTCGCATGGATCAGTGGGTATATTCCAACAACTGCTTGTTGACTTTGATCTTGGCCTTCGCCCTCAATTCTGAAAGCCAGTTATGGTAGATTTCGTCGCTCTTTTTCTTTCGAATGTGATGGGCGATTTCGTCCTTCACTTCATCAAATCCTCGAACCTTAGCTTCGGCTTTCTCCTCGACCTTAAAGATATGATATCCATAAGGGCTCTTGACGACTTTGCTCAGTCCTCCTACCTTCAGGGAGAATACCTCATCGAAGGCCTCCGGCATCTCACCGCGGGCGAAGAATCCCAGGTCCCCGCCATATAACCTTTCAGGCATCATCGATTTTTCCTTGGCCAATTTTGCAAAATCCTCCCCCTTCCTCAGCATCCTCAAGATCGCCTTGGCCTCCTCCACCGTGGCCACCACGATCTGCCTTGCCCTCACCTGCTCGGGAAAGGAATAGTCCTCAATGTGTTCCTCATAGTACTGCTTCACGGATTTATCATCGATGGGACCATCGAATTGCGCAACGGTAATGATGACCTTCTCGGCTAGGAGTTTTTCCCTTAAGCGTTGTTTCCATTGTTCGAAATTCATTCCCCGGTTCTCGAGCGTGGCCTTAAAGCTCTCTCCGGCATAATCCCTTTTTAAGGCCAAAATGGTTTTATTGATCTCCTCCTCCGATACATGGATATTCATCCGCCGAGCCTCTCCAAGGATGAGCTTTCTGTTGATGATTTGATCGAGAAAGGTGGTTTTCAACTGGTCCAGAGATTCCCTGTCCTCCGGCAGTTTTCCATGTTCCAATTTGATATCCCGCAATTCGTTATTAAACTCCTCCAAGGTTATCAATTCTTCATTCACCTGGGCCAGAGTGTCCTGAGGAAGGTTCATATCCTCCTTCTGACATCCCATGGTGCAGAGGGCTACTATCACTATGCCGATCCACATAGTTTGACGCCAGTCGATCCAGCAGTGCATTCCATTTCCCTTGGACGGCGGCCCTTCATTCGCCCTTCGGGGTTTGATTCCTCTCGGGGGAAGCTCTGAGTCCCTCCGCCTCACCGGGTGATTCATTGGGGAGAATAATAGGTACAGTGATCGTACATGTTTTCTCACGTTCCCTCCAAGGCGAGGGGGCCCGATTGAGTCCCCTGCGATTTAGAAAATTGGACCAACTCCTCCAAGATACTTTTGGTCTTCCCGAAGCTCTCCTGCCATCCTCCCTTCCCTATGGAAAGAATCAATTCGAAACTGGGGGTGAATTGAAATCGATCGCTATTCTCCTGGACGAGGCCCACAATGCGCTGGGGGGAAATCTCGGAGCTCTCGGCGAAGGCGATCACCGCTCTTTCCCCGGATAGGTTTAGCTTCCGCACCCTGAGACGGGTCAGGAGTTGCTTGAGCTTAATAGCCTCCAGCAAGTTTAAGGCTGGGGGAGGGATAGGGCCAAAGCGATCCACGAGCTCCTTCCCCATATCATCGATCTCTTCCTCGGAACGAGCCGATGACAATCGTTTATAAAAAACCAGCCTCTGGTGAGGATCGCAGATGTAGTCATCGGGGATAAAGGTGGCAAAGGGGAGCTTCATTTCCGGTGTAATGTCCTCAAGGACCTTTTCTCCCCTCAGCTGCCTAACCGTCCTTTCCAAGAGGCGAGTATACATCTCATATCCCACCGCCGCAATATGTCCTGATTGGGCAGGCCCCAACATGTTTCCCGCACCCCTGATCTCCAGATCCTGGAAGGCAAGCCTGAAGCCTGAGCCCAACTCGCTCAATTCCTGCAGGGCCCTCAGGCGCTTCAGGGCATTACCGGATATGGTGGCTTCGGATGGAACCAGGAGGAAGGCATAGGCCTGATATTTCGATCTACCGACCCTGCCCCTCAACTGGTAGAGTTCCGCAAGGCCAAACCTCTCGGCGTGGTTGATAATGATGGTATTGGCTGTGGGGATGTCCAGGCCTGACTCGATGATACTGGTACAGAGCAGGAGGTTGTATTCCTTCCGCATAAAGGCGAGCATTACCCTTTCCAGATCCCTCTCCCTCATTTGACCGTGGGCGATGGCCAGAGAGGCCTCAGGAACGAGCTGCTTCAGGAATCGGGCCATGGCTGATATGTTTTGGACCCGGTTGTGAACAAAGAAGACCTGACCATTCCTTTGGATTTCCCTCAGGATGGCCTGGCGGATGATGTCCTCGTCAAAGCGGCCCAAAAATGTCCGAATGGAAAGCCTGTCCTCCGGTGGGGTATTGATCACACTCAGGTCCCTTATTCCCGTCAAGGACATGTGGAGAGTCCTGGGAATAGGGGTTGCCGTCAAAGTCAACGCATCGACGGTTTTCCTCAACTGTTTCAGCCTTTCCTTATGGGTAACGCCAAATCGGTGCTCCTCGTCGATTACGACTAATCCCAAATCCCTGAAGGCGACGTCCCTCTGAAGCAAACGGTGGGTTCCGATGATGATGTCGATTTTCCCCTTCCTCAATTTCCCGAGGGTCGCTCTTTGCTCGTTCCTCCCCTTGAACCGGCTTAGCATATCTATGATAACGGGGTAGTGCTGGAATCGTTCGGAGAAGGTTTGGTAGTGTTGTTGAGCTAAGACCGTGGTAGGTACCAAAACGGCCGCCTGCTTACCGTCCATGACCGCCTTGAATGCCGCTCTGATGGCCACCTCCGTCTTCCCATATCCCACATCGCCACAGATGAGGCGGTCCATGGATTTGTGCTTTTCCATGTCCGCCATTACGCCCCTGACGGCGTCCAGCTGGTCAGACGTCTCCTCGTACTGAAAGGCGGCCTCAAATTCCTTGAAATAGCCATCCCCCTTGGAGAAGGCAAATCCCTCGAATACCTGTCTGGCCGCATAGAGATCGAGAAGTTCCCTTGCCATTTCCTCGATTGATTTGCCTACCTTCCGTTTCAATCGCCTCCATGAAGGTCCACCCAACCGATCCTGTCGGGGACCTCTACCCTCAAAGCCGACATATTTCTGGATGAGGTTGATCCGATCCACGGGCATATAGAGTTTATCACCTCCCAGGTATTCCAGCAGGAGGTAGTCGTTACTTACCCCTTGAATATCCAGACGGTGTAATCCCTTATAGATCCCGATCCCGTAGTCGATATGTACCACATAGTCGTTCTCATTGAGCTCGGAGAAGGAGGTAATGAAAGAATCCCCTGACCTCCTGTGGACCTTCGCGATTCTCTTCCGATGGCCGAAAATTTCCTCCTCGGTAATGACTATTAAACCCCTGGAGGGGAGGCGGAATCCAGTCGAGAGGTCCCCGGTAAGAATGATAAAATCACCTTCCCTGGTCCTTGACGGGAGGTCAGCCGAAGCCGAGGAAAGAAGGCTTTCCCACCATTGGAAGAAGGAGATTGCGCTCAGTTGTGGGGTGAGTTGATACTCGATAAGCAATTCCTGAAGTCGCTCCGCCTGGCCCAATTGGTGAGCCACGATGATGATTTGGTTTCCCTTTTTGTGCCAGGATTTCAGCCGCCGGACTAGGGGAGAAAGGAAGGCTTCCCTTTTCCGGTGAGACTTCAAACCCGCCCTAATATCATCGTTGGATTCGACGGCAAACCGAAGGGGTTTCCCCCCCATTCCCTCCAATTCGGGGATGTCCATTTCTCCTAGAAGCAGTCTCCTCAAATTTCCCCAGTTGGATTTGACAGTTTCCAGGGGGAGATACCATTGACTGGGCCCCGGCGGCCGCTTTCCCTTGGCGAGGGCTCGATCGAACCTCTCGCTGATCTGAAGCCAGAACGCTTCTCCTTCCCTTTCAACCTCGAAGAGGTCATCGATAGCGACAATGGTTCGGGGATTCAAATAGTCGAAAAGGGAGGCAGAGGCCTGACCATCTGAGCCCTCCATTATCTCCTTAGCTGGGAGGATCGAGATACTCTCATAGTGGTGATGGGACCTTTGGGTCTCCGTGTCAAAGGCCCTTATTGACTCGATGCGGTCTCCGAAGAATTCTACCCTCAAGGGATCCCGATATGAGGGGGAAGAAAGGTCGATAATTCCACCTCGAACGCTGAAATCACCTTTTTCCTCCACCAACTGAACCCGGGTATATCCGCCTCGGATTAGCCTCTCAATGAATTCCTCCCTGTCGATCTCATCACCTACGTTCAAGGCAATGCTCAATTGCTCGATGGTATGGGGGGGCATCACCTTCTGCATGAGGGCTTGAATGGATGTGACGATTACGGTGCCATTGTGAACCGCCGCCTGAGAAAGGGTCCTCACCCGTTGGTCCACAATATCTTGGTGGGGGGGTATCTCATCGTAGAGAATGGTCTCCCAGGGGGGGAAGGCAAAGATCTCCTTATCCGGCTTGGTAAAGAAACGCAAAGCCTCCGAAAAGGCCTCGGCATCTATTGATCGGGGGGTAATGATTAAGAGGGGAAGCCCAGACTCCAGCGCAAGGAGCGAGAGGGTAAAGGCCTTGGAAGACCCTTTTAAGCCTACTAAGTGGGCTTCCTGATAGCCCTCTTTCGCCCATTGGATAAGGCTGAAAAGGGGGAAATCTTCCCCCGGTTGAGGCAAAAAACCTGGCTCTAGCAAAGACATACCCAAACCTTTAGCTAAATTTTAGGGTAACCCAAATACCGGCCGTAGTCAATGTATATCATTCTGGAGTTACTTGATTTCACGTTGAAATCCGTCGGTCTTCCATTATGAGAACATAAGGGAACGTTATTTCCTTCTTCACAATAGTCTGCTCTGTTGAAAGAAACGTGTGGCATTAAGCTTTGAGTGGGACACGATACGTCAGGGGAGAGGATAAGATTGAGGGGACCAGGGGGTCCCTCTTCGTTGAAGAAAACCCTTTCGGCCCGAGAGGTTAGGCAATGATCACCAATCGGAAGGAAGTTGAGAAATTTGAAAAGGAACTGCTCAGGAACGAGAAGGTCGATGTTAAAATAAACGTCTCCATCATCAATGGGCTGTATGACGAAGCGGTTGCCCTCGGTGTTTTTCCGTTAAAAGACCCCCTGGGGGGATTAGAAATTGACATCAAGATTGCACAGGTCGTGAACAATGTTTCTGAAGCTTCTGGCGAAGATAGCGAACGAGTTACGTAAACTTCGTATACCGTACATGGTCATTGATGGTCAGGCCGTCCTTCTCTATGGGGAACCACGATTGACCAAGGACATCGACATAACGCTGGGGGTTGGCGTTGGTGGACTTCCAAAGGTACAGAGTGTGGTTCAAAAGCTCACCCTCCGAATCCTCGTGGATGACCCTGAGGGCTTTGTACACAGGACGATGGTGCTGCCCGCGATAGAAAAGCCATCGGTGTGAGGGTTGATTTTATCTTCTCGAACTCTCCCTATGAAAAACAGGCGATTGGAAGAGCACATGAGGTACCATTCGGCAAGACTGCCGTTACCTTTGCGTCCCTCGAGGATGTCGTTATCCATAAGATTATCACAAACTAATTAATGCTTCTTAACCAACCCCTCTCAGGCCAGGGGCTGAATAAAAGTGGCCATGCTCAAAAGGTTTTCTTCCTTCGCCACTGCTTCGGGCGTTCGCTTGGGAAGTTGAGCCCGCTGGCATCGACCCCCAAATCGACAAACAGCTTGGCCAAAACTATGGCGCAGCTATACCCCTCCAGTACGGGTACCTCCCAACCCATTTCATTCAACCGCTTCTGGAGAAACGTTTGGAGCCAAAAAGCGTCGGAGCATCCAAAGGTGATCACCTCCGCGCCGTCCTCCTCTATCGCAGCGACAGCCTCCGTGACAGCCCGTTCCACAGCCTCAGATGGCTCGCCTCTCAGGGCCTTCTCTCGCTCCTCATCAATGAGGCTCTCCTTCTCATAACCGGGCCTGGCGTGGTAGTAGTTGATGTTCCTGATGGATGCGCACCGGTCGGCAAAACGGTGGCGGACCACAAGGCCGTAATAGAACATGTTATGCACCTCGGTAAAATCGATGATGCTGAACTTGTTGCCCAACATGGAGGCAATGTGCATCTGGGAAAAGGCACAGGACGTCACGGGTATGCCATACTTTCGAGCGATCTCCCTGGATTCCAAAAAACCCGGTTCTCCACCGCCAAGCAGCACGATGGCGTTGTACTTGCCGCTCTCACAGGCCTCGCGGACAATCGGCAAACGGGCTGCTGCCACGTAGCAAAACTCCTCACGGGTCTCAACCGCCCAATCCCCGTAGGGGGCAGTTGGACCTCCGTGAAAATCCCATTCAACGTCCTCCAACAAATGCCTAATGTTGATGTAATCCATCCTGAGACGTTGCTCTTTTTGGAGGGCAGAAGTGTGATACTTGTCCGCAAACTTGCTGGCAGTAGATAACTCAAAAGGTTGTATGAACAAAAACCTGTACTTCTTTTTTTCTTCCGCCATGACTTATCTCCTTCTTTTTTGACTGTTTAATTCGTTCACCTGCTTTCTGCGATCGTTTTACCTCTCTTTTCCACTTAACATAAGAGAGGGAAAACGATAATTCAAGATGGGCGACTACTTTTTTAGCTCTGATCTATTGATTTGTGATTCTATACGTAATCTTGGCTGATTGCATAGTTGGAGAATCTGCGTGCTTCAGTTGAGACCGTTGAAAAACCCTGGAATCTGCGATTGTGTGGCTCAGCGTGACCTGTAAGTATTTGATTTTACGGGAGACGCAAATAGCCAAAATGCTACATTTTGGCTATTTCGACAGTTTCGTTAGGAGTCAATAATCGGGAGGCTCTGAGAAATAGGGTGAAGAGGGGGCATAGATCAATTTCCGACAGATTTCCATTTAATTACGCGGCGAATTGGCAACACTACTATGATCACTGCCGGCAGTCACCCACATAGCACCGTCGTCCAATAGTATGAAATCCATATTGCACCAGTACGAGTTACGAACTGCGACCCGGATTACGCCTTGCGGGAAAGCTGTCATTAAGGTAAATTATTTGATCATCTCACGCTGACGGCAGCCCGAAACCTAATAAGTTCTGGGATCCATGAGAGAGCGGCAATGGAGATAACCGGCAACAGGCCCCGTTCCATTTTTGAGCGGGACAATACTTTGAGTTTGGTTGATCCATTGGGATGGGGAGGAAGACCGTCAAGGCCTGATTTATTTCCCCCGGATGAGAGGCTCAGGCTGAAGGATAATGAGTAATTATGGAAGGTAAAAAACTTAATATAGTACATGCTATTTGCAATACGCCGCTTGTAGAGTTGATTAATTTAAATAGCAATCAGCAGATAAAGATTTTCGGAAAGCTTGAGGGTAACAACCCCGGTGGTTCAGTGAAAGATCGGAGCAATCTGGAGAACTTACAAAGGAGAAGATAATTCTAGAACCAACATCGGGAAATACAGGCATCGCCTTGGCAATGATAGGAGCTGCAAAAAGATACCGGGTTAAACTTGTAATGCCAGACTGTGTTAGTACAGAACGAGGCCGTATACTTGAGGCATTTGGCGCGGATGTTATCCTCACCGCTGCAAAAGAAGGCACTGATGGAGCTATTCGGAAGGCGCATCAGATTATCAACGAAGAACCGGATAGATATTATATGCCTAATCAATTTGACAATGAGAATAATGTCCTTGCCCACTATGAAACAACCGGGCCCGAGATCTTCTCCCAAAGCAACGGGGAAGTTAATGTATTTGTTGCCGGCATGGGAACCACGGGAACTCTGATGGGGGTGGGTAGATATCTGAAGGAAAGAAACCCAGGGATTAAAATCGTAGGAGTTGAACCCACAGAGGGACATACAATACAGGGACTTAAAAATATGGATGAATCAATTTCTCCTGGCATTTACCATCCAGAGGTATTGGATGAGAAGGTTACCGTTGAGGATGAGGAAGCATTCAAAATAGCAAGGCTTACCTGACCGGGGAGACCGCTACCTGAGTACCACACTCTTCAGGTCTATTTGTTCGAAGTGCCCCCCATAGTTCAATAGAAACCGACTGTTCATCCTTTTTTCCGTCCTTGTATGACGCATTCCAAGAAGACGCCACAAATATAGGCTTGAAAAGAGCTGCGTCGTCAATCAAATCTGAGCCATTCACATTCATGCCATCCCAACTACGGCAGAGTCCCAGAGAAGTGTTACCCTTCCGGAGAACCCATCTGAACTTATCAATCATGTGGTTGGCACACAAGGAATCAATGAGAGAGCCGACCCTATCATTGCTGAGGTACCAATTTCCCTCATGAAAGAAAAGAAGCCCTAACCAGGAGGAGGGATCTCGAAAGCGCACAAGGGGTTCTTGTACCCCTGAACAGAGGGTTGACGGGGCAGAGTTTCTATTCACAAAAAGATTCGGTGGCTGCCTCCGCGCACACGCTGCTCTAAACGACTTCCCAAGAAGGAGGCCTTTGTTTCGAAGTTGTTATGTTCTGGAGAAGGCCAATGTTACTTCTTGAACAATTCCTCCCAGGCTTTCCTGGCCTTGGCGACCTCATCTTCCTTCTTCCCGCTGGGCTCCGATTCCCTGAAGGTGAAGAAGTCGCAGAAGTTGGC
>SMTZ1_10032239_pt1 | contig 14481 bp, 9 predicted proteins | sample DeeMarSWOR136_30_FD_25667 | JGI IMG/M metagenome (IMG submission 25667) | reverse complement strand
AGCAACTGATGAAACAATAAAGGTTCCCAGAAATAGGATTGTTACTAAAACTGTAATAAGGATTTTTTTCATTAAATCACATTTTTATTGTTTTAAAATGTATAATACAAAAAATACTTAAAATAACTATAATAATTTATAGCAAAATATGATAAATATGTTACAAATGGAGCAATAAATATAATCCTATTGTGGATATTTAAATGTTACAATAAAAATAAAGGATATAAAAAATTAAGGTTTTAAATTAGTGCAGGGGAAGGTATTTGAATCTTTGGCATTAGTGTCTTACAGAGGAATTTAACCCAAATTCATTAAAATTAGATTATTTTTTCTTCAGTTAAATAACCGTGTTAATGAATATTACGCTCCCGTCGGGAAGGGGACACGAATTTACCAGTAAAAAGTAAGTTGTTATATCTGTTGAACAAGTTTTTTTTATTTTTCATAATTTGTTAGAAATGAAAAAATGAAAATAAGTGTAACAAATTGTATTTTTAATATTGTTTTTTTATCATTTTGTTTCATATATTTTTTTCATAAAATTTAAATTAAGATAAACAATAGTATGTTGCAAGAAAGGGAATAATTTTTTATAAGGGAGGTAAAAAATTGAAAAATTCAAAAATAACAATATGTTGTTTGATAGTTATTGCTATCATAATGCTGTTGATTACAAGCTCAGTCGGATTGCAAGTTCAGCAATATAATAAGACACAAAATATTAAAATAAAAAAAGCAAATAGTGAACCACAATACCCATTTTCAGCTGAATGTACAGAAAAATCACAAGCAATACCTGCTATATGCTGTGAAGGTGAGCTAGTATGGGTAAATGTAATAGCAGGAGCCAGAGTATATGGAACATTCCAAGTATGTAACTGTGGAGAACCAGGTTCATTACTCAACTGGGATGTAAACTCATTTCCAATATGGGGAATATGGACATAAAAATGATAAACATAGACGACCCAACAGACTTTTGCGAAGTAGAAGTATCTTTAACCACATTATCAGAATCTAAGATATGCTGTAATGGCAGGCTAGTTTGGAAATATGTAAAACCAGGGGCTATAGTAAACGCAACTTTCCAATTATGCAACTGTGGTGAAACAGGTTCACTACTCAACTGGAATGTTGATACATCTACACTTCCAAATTGGATGGAATATTGGGAATTTACACCATCAAGTGGAACAGGTTTAGCAGAAGGAGACTGTGTAAATATAACAGTACAAGTTGTAGCACCACCCGAGAAAAAGAAAACATTCACAGGAAAAATCAAAATTATGAACTCTGACAACACATCAGACTTCTGCGAAATAGATGTATCACTCACAACACCTAGAGCAAGAACTATAAATGGTTTTAACTTGATATTTTGGATATTACAAAAATATCCTAATATGTTCCCAATGTTACAACATCTATTGAGGATATAGATTGACAAAAAAACTTAAACTTTATTTTCTTTTTTTTATTTTTCAGACAATTCAAAACCAAAATATTATTCCCAAGGCTCATATCCCGCAGGATTCTGGATAAGTGTATTCCCAGACAATATCATTCTTCGGTGTAACTTCAAAGATTCTTCCTTTTTCACCCTCACAGATTAATGTATTACCATTAGGTAGCCGCTGAGCTGAACTAACAACAGAGCTGAAAAATCTTGAGTTATTTTCATCTTTTGGAAAAACCGGACCACTTTTATTGTAATATTCCCAAACAATCTCATACGTAATTGGATTAAACTCAATTACCCGTGAATAAAATCTTATGTAGCGACAAGGTAAACCCAAAATTCCATAACCTGCAAATCCTCCGTTATCAAAAACAAGTATGTTTCCTTCACCAGGTAATCCTTTTGGTATCATATGCGCATGATGCGGACCAATAATCTGACCTAACTTATATCCCCCTTCAGTATTTTTTGAATAATCAGGACCAACACTCCAAACAATATCACCTGTTGATCTATCAATTATGGCAATAAAATTTGCATGACGTGAATCAAGAATAATGTTACTTGGATTAAATCTATTATCGCCTTCATCATACCAATGATTTTCTCCCAGCTCTGATATTGAATTTATATGAAGCCATCCTCTTAAAATCGAACGATTAAGCCATGGAAGTATTTGATAAAAGAGTCCAATTTTTGCATATATATCAAATCCCATTTCGTTATAATGTTCATTTGCATACCATTCATAACCTGTCAAGTTTCCTTCCCAATCAACCTCATAAATAACATCATCATCAAGTGGCCAGAGACTTATAGATCTATTAACCAGGGTGGAACGAGCAAGAACCAATGTTTTTCCTTCTTCAACAAAATCTTGACCTGGTGCATAGTAGCCAACAGGGTTTCCTTCTCTTTCAAGATCATGGTGTTGTCTAGCCCAACCATCTTCCCAATTATTAAACTGCCAAACAATATTTCCATCCCAAGTTTCCTGTGCTATATATTTTTCTTCATCCAACTCATTATATATGTAAGTTCCAATAATAGAACCATCTGGTAGCATCTTTGCTGGAAAACAATGTAAAGACCAATTATGAATAACATTATTGTCCATATCAATTAAAAAAGCAGGGTCTCCTAAAGGGTTTATTAAAGTATATCCATTACAAGGTCCATTGATTTCACTTTTTATTAAATCATTTGTTTTTGTGATATTAGAATTTACTGGGTTTCCAAATGAAAATATTAACCAAAAAATTATTAAGAGTAAAAAAATTTTTTTAAAATATTTCGTCACAGCTATTTCCTCCCAATTCATCATCTGTTATTCATATAAGGGTAAATTATTTTTTCCATATTAATATTTTTAAGATATAAATTAATGTTAAAAATTGCATTTTAGGTATTATGTTTGTAAACATTTGTTGCATATATTTTTTTCACAAAATTTAAACTAAGATAATATATAACATGTTGCGAGAGAGGAAATAATTTTTAAAAGGAAGGTAATGGGAGATATGAAAAAAAATATTTTGAGGAAAGGAACTGTTTTGGGAATAATAATGCTGTTTTTGGGAATTAGTATCATACCGAATATCACTGGAGATGTTGGAAATAAAAAAGAAGATATGCAGATTAATGAGCAAAAATCTACATCTTCATCTACCACTGATTGGTGGCCAATGTTTGGTCATGACCCAAGTCATACTCGATATTCATCATCTACAACACCAGACACATGTTACCTTCTTTGGAACATCACCTTAGGATATTATGAATGGCTGCATTCTTCTCCTGCGGTTGCTGATGGCAAGGTCTACATAGCCTCATATCGGGGTATAGTGTATTGTCTGAGTGCTGATACTGGTGCAAAAATCTGGAGCTATACAACAGGTAGTGTAGTGGTGTCTTCTCCTGCGGTTGCTGATGGCAAGGTCTACATAGCCTCATATGATAATAAGGTGTATTGCTTGAATGCTGATACTGGTGCAAAAATCTGGAGCTATACAACAGGTAGTACAGTGTATTCTTCTCCTGTGGTTGCTGATGGCAAGGTCTACATAGGCTCAGATGATAATAAGGTGTATTGCTTGAATGCTGGTACTGGTGCAAAAATCTGGGAAAACACAACAGATAGAGTGGTGTCTTCTCCTGCGGTTGCTGATGGCAAGGTCTACATAAGTACATATTATGGTATAGTGTGTTGTCTAAACGCTGGTACTGGTGAAAAAATTTGGGATAACACACTAGGTGGTGTATCAATTTCTTCTCCTGCGGTTGCTGATGGCAAGGTCTACATAGGCTATTTTCATAATGTGTATTGCTTGAATGCTGGTACTGGTGCAAAAATCTGGAGCTATACAACAGGTGATGATGTAGAGTCTTCTCCTGCGGTTGCTGATGGCAAGGTCTACATAGGCTCGGATGATAATAAGGTGTATTGCTTGAATGCTGATACTGGTGCAAAAATCTGGAGCTATACAACAGGTAGTAGAGTGGAGTCTTCTCCTGCGGTTGCTGATGGCAAGGTCTACATAGGCTCAGATGACCATAATGTGTATTGTTTAAACGCTGATACTGGTGCAAAAATATGGGACTACACAACAGGTTCCATTGTGTTTTCTGGTCCTGTGGTTGCTGATGGCAAGGTCTACTTAGGCTCATATTATGATATGGGGGTGTATTGTTTTGGTGAAGGTGGTGGAAATCATCATACGAAGGCAAATTGGGGGGATGATGGTCAGTTCGGGGACGATGGATGGGTGTATTTGCAATATATTAATAATAAACACAAATATATATTATCAACAAATACTGCAAAGGCATCTAATCAGGCTTTTCTTTGGTTAGCATTGCCTATAGAATCAACATCATGGGCATCAGTCGGGATTAAATATATACCTCAAAAAACAGGAGAAGCGTATATAATTATGCAGGGAGATTATTCTGGATTTATATATATGGCATTGCTTAACCTCGGAGGTGGTGATGGTTGGGTTGATATTAGTTTGCATGTTGTTGAAAAGGATTTATATATACCTGAAGTAAATGAGGGGGAAACATATCAAATTTTTTATTACCAAGCGGAAGTATCATTTAGATCATTTGATGACGAATTTTTAGTCCCTTCAAAAGGTTTATCTATTTATTTTCAAGAAGGGATTGAATATTTAATCTATCTGAAAGTGAAAACCCATATCGCTATTAATAAAGGTCCTGGAACGCATACATCAACTGGATTATACTGGGTTGACTTTGCTTCACGTGGGACTTTTTTCTCCCTTCCATTGTACAATAATCATGTGAAATTTTCGTCTATTGATATTCAATATGTATAAAAAATAAAGTATTGATTTGGGTATTTCTAAATTTCATCTATGCCGAGATCATAACAAAATGGTTGATACCAAATCATCTATTCTTGTTCAAAATCTGTCTAAATGGCGATAAAAAATTGTTTTATAGATATAAACATCATTACGCTCACTTGTTATTTCTTGATTAGATTTTTTTGTAATATTTGATATTCTTTCTAATAACTCTGACTTTGTAGATAAACATTCTTTTATAAGTTCGTCTGTTAAAGTAAATGGAATATAATCAAATTTTATACTCGACTCACCTCTTCCAAATACATATGTATTAGATGAAATTAATGTAATTAATGATTGGTAATATTAGAATTTTGTACCAGATATTTGAACGGAATGTTGCTTTAGTTTAATCCATTTTATTTCATCAATACCTATCAAGTTTCCACATTTACATTTAATATTTTTTCCATCATGGATACTAAGGTCTTCAACGATTCTACCTTTCCAGCAATGCCATAGTTTACCTTTACCTATTTTTACATATTTGAAATTTTTTCGTTTACACTTTGCACATTTTATAATCATCATGTTATATCGTCATGATATAGAATGAAAGATAAAAATTTTACAGATTTTTCTTTTTTATTTTCATAACATTTATTGAAATCGGGAAGGGGACACGAATTTACCAGTAAAAAATAATAGTTTTTCTGATGTTAAGTGAGCGCCCACATCGAGCATGTTTGCTAAAGGTTAGAAGCCCTTTAGATAAAATTAAATATATATCGTAAAATTGGAAAAGCATTTGGAAAATAGTCTAACAGCCAATTTAATAAACTATAATTGAACACTGAAAAAGAAAACATTTTTGAACAAACAAGACAAATTTTCCAAATTTATTATAAATAGTTCAAATTAGAAATAGCAAATTTATTCATGCCATAACTATTTTATCATAGTAATAGGAGGTAAGATATGAAAAAAATAATTGTCCCTTGTATATGTATTATGCTGGTGATGACAATAATACCTCTTGTAGCATGTGGAGAAGTGACTCTAAAACATCTTGATATTGTTTCGTTTTCAATATTTGAGGATTCTGAAGAACCAGATTTTTTACATGCAAGCATTAAACTTCGAGATTTTAAATATTCTAATCTTCGTACATGTTATGTAGTATATTTCACCTTTAACTGTAATAGAGTAGATTGTGAGATAAATGAAGAAGAAAATACAATGACATGGATTGTTCCAAAAGATGTTATCGGTAATCCAGAAGCTGGAGACCAATTTGAAGATGTACATGCAAGTACTTATTTAATATTACAGAAAAATTGTGAGGCAAGGTTTCCTCTACACCTTGCAAAGGATATTGCAAGACCATTAATAGGAGCAGGTTATACTTACACAGTACAATACTAATTTAATTAAATTGGAAAAATCCTCTTTTTTCTTTATATTTACTAGAACCTTTCCCAATGCTGGAAAAACTGCTGTGTTTAATCATATTGATATAGACATTGAGTATTGAATTACAAATTATAATAAAAGGGGATTTGAACTTGCTTTTACTGATAAATTGAAACTTGTTATAGTTTTATAGTCTATCTAAAATAAATTTATGATCCCGTCGGGATTTGGTACTCACAGGTATAAAGCTCATAAAATTTCTAATAAAAAAAGAGAAATTTGTAAGAATAGCATTTGTTGGACTCCCATAGCGAAAAAAATAAAAAACCAGTGTCTTCATTAATTGCATTGTTGATATTATTGTGTTATTGAACATATAAAAGTTTTTTTTTTATATTTTTTTTATTTTGTTCAAAAAATATATAACAACTTTTTTCTTTTAAAAAAGTTTTAAAACATAGTGGATTAAAGGAGGAATAAATACGAAAAAAATATTTTCAATATTTTTAATAGGATTTTTAGTCCTTAGTGGATTTGGAGCTGATGCAATATCTGAAAAAGAATGGAAAACGACCTCACCACCAATAAATATGGGAGAATTTGATATGGTGATTATTGCACCAGAATTGTTTTCAGAGGATCTTCAACCATTGATTGATCATAAAAATATTCATGGTGTTCAAACATTTTTAAAAACAACAGAAGAAATTTATGACAATTATGCTGGTCGAGATAAGGCTGAGCAGATCAAGTATTTCATTAAGGATGCTTTGGAACAGCTGAATATAACATATGTTTTACTAATTGGTGGTAGACAAGGGCAGTCATTTAATTGGTTTGTTCCTGTGAGATATTCAAATAATAGATTTTATCTGCAAGATAATGATTTTTATCATAAGAAATTTATTAGTGATTTATATTTTGCAGATATTTATAAGGAAACTGGTGAATTTGAGGATTGGGATTCTGATGGTGACAGTATTTTTGCAGAATGGAAAGATGGTGGACTCCCTGAGGATTCGATTGATTTGATTCCTGATGTTTGTCTAGGCAGACTTCCATGTAGGTCAAAGGGTGAAGTAAAAATTGTAGTTGATAAAATAATTCAATACGAGAATAATGTTTTTGGTCAGGATTGGTTGAAAAATATATTGCTTGTTGGGGGAGATAGTTTTCCTGGGATTGGAGCGCCTTTTCCTTTTGAGGGTGAGGTGAGTTGTGATTGGGTTATGCAGTATTTAGAAGAATTTACTCCAACAAAAATGTATACATCGGATGGTACTCTTACTGGAATAGATGATTTTATTTCAGCTTTTAATAATGGGTATGGAATTGTATTATTTCATGGACATGGTAATCAAAATAAAATATTCACATATTTGCCTGATAGCCAAGAGAAAATAAGTGTTTTTCATAATAATCAATTTAAAAGAATACAAAATAAAGATAAATTACCTATTACGATTGTTGGATGTTGTATTACAACAACGTTTGATGTGGGAATTCTAAATTTTTTAACAGTTTTTAAAAACTTAAAAAAATATGCTCATTTTTTCAGTTTTATAGATGGATGTATTACAAACTGTTTTGGATGGAATATGGTAAAAAAATCTGATGGTGGTTCAATTGCATATATTGGAAGTAGTTCGACTGCATATCTTACAGTCGGTGATTCTAATAATGATGGTATACCTGATCTAGTCCAAACGGGATATACAACTGGTTTATGTAATGAGTTATTCAAGGTTTTTGGCGAGGATGAAAAAAAGATTCTTGGTAATATATTTAGAAATTCATTATCCAATATCATTGAGAATCATTCTGCACAGAGCAATTGGGGTCAATGTAAATGTGTACAGGAATTCATGTTAATTGGAGACCCAAGTCTTAAAATTGGAGGTTATTCTTAAATTGGTTTAGGAGGAAAAAATATGAAAAAAATTATTGTATTAATATTAATTAGTTTGCTTAACTTATACAGTAATATAACATTTGCAGTAGGCGAGGAAAATAAAGATATTAATTTATTTGATATCAAAGATGGAATAATAAGCGTAAATATACCTGTTGGAATGGTTAAACGTGAAAAAATGATAAATGGTGATGAAATATCTATTGATGGTTTTGGTCGTTTATTAATTCCTGGTAAACCAAATATTCCTTCAAAAATAATTTCTATTGCTATTCCTCCTGGTGCAAAAGTTAGAGATGTTAATTATACAGTTGAAAGTGAAATTATTCTTCCTGGAAACTACAAAATAATAAATACACAGTTACCAAAAATTACATATGAAAAGGATTCAGATGTTTATTTAAATGAATTATCGCAATGTACAAAAAATTATGAAAAAGTATATTCTAGTAATAATCCTTATCCGTCATCTATTGTAGAATTTATCCAATCTTCAGGTTATAGAAAATATAATTTAGTTGATGTTAGAGTAAATCCAGTAGCGTACCTTCCATTAGATGGTAAATTGATTTATTATTCTGATATTACAATTGATATAAGTTACACATTTAAAAACGATTTTTCAAGGGATAATATAATAATTGATGATATTCCACAAACTGAAAGTTTTGCAAAAAGAATCATTTATAACTACGAACAAGCAAAAGATTGGTATCCAAAAGAAACTAGTAGCAGTGAGACTTATGATTATGTAATAATTACTCTTGATTCCTTAACCTCATATATCAATGATTTGGTTGATTGGGAGGAAGCAAAAGGTAAAAGTGTATTTGTTGCAACAACAGAGTGGGTTGATTCTAATTATAATGGTTATGATTTGGCTGAAAAAATGAGGAATTTTTTAAGAGAAAAATATCCATCTGAGCAATGGGGTATACAGGATCTTCTAATAATTGGTCATAGAGATGATATTCCTATGCGACTGACTTGGCAGGATGTAGGTGGTGGAAAACCAGAAACTGATTTTTATTATGCTGAGCTTTCTTTACCTGATAATATGTCCTGGGATTCTGATGGAGATCATCAATATGGTGAAGATTCTGATTTTATTGATTTTTATGGTGAAATAAATGTTGGTAGAATACCATGGAGCGATCCTGAAACTGTTCAACATATTTGTAAAAAGTCTGTTAATTATGAACAAAATAATGACCCGTCATTTAAAAATAACATTTTACTTCTTGGAGCCTTTATTGATGATAAAACTGATGGTGCAGTTTTTATGGAATATTTAGCAAATTCAAGTATTCATCCTTGGATGGCTTATTGGATGAAAACACGTCTTTATGATCCTCTTTCAAGTTATAAAAAAGATTATAAACTTACTCATGAAAATGTAGTAAACGTATGGTCTTCTGGAAAATTTGCATTTGTTAGTTGGCATGCACATGGATCACCAAATGGATGTTATTTCATAACATCTGATGATTGCAATTTATTAAATGATGATTATCCAGCAATCATTAGTGCTGCAGCTTGTAGCAATTCCGATACAAGTTATCTAAATATTGGTCAAGCAATGATGAAGCAAGGTGCTGTCGGTTTTCTTGGGGCAAATAAAGTTGCTTATTATCGTCCTAGTTGGGATCACCCAAATGACGGCAGTGACCAGTCATTTAAATATTTTTTTAAAGCATGTGTAACATCTGGAAATTACACTCAAGGACAAGCTCATCAATATGCGATTAGTGAAATGTACGAGAATGGATTATGGAATAAATTAAAATATGAAACCTTCGTCCATAGCTCTTTGTGGGGTAATCCAGATTTAAAAATGAAATCAATTAACGAAAATGATCCACCAGAAAAACCTATACAACCCAATGGCACATCAAATGGAAAAGTTGGTGTTGAATATACCTACTTTACATTTACAACAGATTCAAATATGGAAAGTATTTATTACTTCTTTGATTGGGGTGATGGAACAAACAGTAGATGGTTTGGTCCATATTTATCTGGTGAAATTGTTGAAGCATCACATATTTGGTCTGAAAAAGGTAATTATGAAATAAAGTCTATTGCTCAAGATATTAATGGAACAATGAGTGTTTGGTCAGATTCTTTATCAGTAACTATTGCAAGAACTACGGGATTTAAGTCATTTTTGTTGGAATTTTTAGAGCGATTCCCAAATATATTGCCAATACTAAGACATCTAATGGGACTATAGACTGATAATAAAAACTCAAACTCTCTTTTTTTCTTTATTTTTCTTATTTTGTTTTTAAATAAAGATTAATAATAACCAAAATATTCATCTGTTTAAATCATCAGAAATAAATACTTTTCAGGTACAAATCCCCTAAGATGTAATAGAGAACAAAATGAGATTTTATCAAGTATTTGTTAACAAATTTTATATTTTTGCAAAGATATATAGGGAAAAGGATTTGAAAACTATTTTAATATTAAAAAAGTATATAAGCTTCATTTTGGTAAAGGAGGGATAATGTTTTATGATCATTTTTTATAAAAATTAACTCCGTGAGGTAGAAATTTGATAATTTCATCTAAAATATCGAAGATATACTCTAAAACCCATTCCATGTCTATATAAAGTTTTTTTTCTGGTTTTTCTGCGGTAAGTCCGATTTAATGGTAGTCCAGTAATTTCGTAGTAACCATTACTGTCGCTTCTTGTTATTTTTAGCCCAATTCTCACAATTGCATGTGGTATGGGATCCCAGGTCCAAACTCCATGAGAACAATGAGTATAACCATAAATTTTCCCTGTGTTTTCTGTTTTTTTTGAATTTTTTATAGCTTCTTTTCCAAAAATTGTATCATACTGAGAGATTTCCTCCTCACTTACGATTAATTTAGTTTGCTGTTTTTTTGTTTGCATTACTACAGTTATAAAAGATGATGGAAAATAATTTATTTCAAAAACTTCAAACATTGTTCTAAAATCTTGAGAATTTTCAAATGATTTAATATCTACATATTCTCTTCCATACATATCAAAAGTTATTTCTCTAATTGGTTCTTCTTCTGTTAAGTAAACATGTTTTGTTAACGGTTTGAATCCTATTATATGTGCTGTTACATTATATTCATGATATAGCGATAATCTCATTGAATATTGTCCTAGTAGTCCACATCTAACCCATTTTATTCCGTTAGTTACTAATGCAAAAGGATATGATGACCAAGTATACATCCCATGCGAGTTCCCAACTTCTCCATAAATAAATCCTATGCAAGCAGATTCTTTTTCATCTTCTAAATCAACTGCATTATTTGCATTCGCTGGAATAGTACTGGTTCCAAACAACAATAGAATGATTACAACCGTCAAACATTTCCTTTCCATTCATAAACCTCTTCGTGCTATGGTAATACATAGCACGTAATACAAATCTGGTATATAAAATTAGTGCAGGGAAAGGGATTTGAAATCTTTGACGTTAAAATTAGATTTTTTTAGTATTGTAAGAATGACTTTTTTGAAATAAAATCAGTGTTATTTTTCTTTAACCAAATAACCATGTCAATTAATAGCATGCTCCCGTCGAGCATTAGTACTCACGGGTATAAATCCCTCGATATAATTATTTCATAAAAGTAGGATTTTCTTTGGATTTCAACTTATAGGAATTGTTAAAAAAACCGCTAGTGGGAATACAGAGCATAGGTTCAATTCCTATTATTAAAAAATAGTCAAAATCATCTCGAAAATCCAATAATAGAAATATTTATTTAAACGTAGCGGAGAAGCGTTAACGCTATTTTAACTCAATTGTTTTTGTGTAAGTTAAATGATAAAAAAAGATGGTTAATAGAAATTAGTTATTGTTTTGGATGAGTTTCAAAAAACTCCCACATATTGTCATTTATTGAAAAATTTCTATCTGGAAAATATGGTGAACCAAACCATTCATGACCCCCATCTATCACAGTATAAAGAACAACTTCTGTATTTTTATCACCCTGCTTATAAGTTGTTTTAATAATATTTCCAGATTCGTTTATTTCAGGAATAGGATTGCAGTTATTTTGATTTACCCAAAAAGATACAGATTCATCAACCGATAAATAATACACTGAAAAAGGAAAGGGCCCTATTTTACCTTCAACCCAACCCCCTTTGTAAGGAACATTTCGATCTTCTAATCCATGAAAGATTATAACAGACAAAGGATTTGAAGGGTCAGGAATAATATATGGTATTGAATCCTTTGGCCGATTAAACCAAATACCACCCACTGTTCCAGCAACAGGAGCAATTGCAGCAACAATATCTGAGAGTTCTGCACCCAACCTATATGTCATCAATGCGCCACCTGAAATACCAGTTATATAAATCCTTGAAGAATTAATATTAATATTTTCCTGAAGTTTATTAATCAATTCTCTGATAAAATCTACATCATCAACTCTATTAATCTTGTTATAATCCCAAGCGTTCCACCAACAACCTCTTTGATGCAACATCAAAAGAGCTAAAATAAAATTGGGAAAAGGTGCTTTTTCGCCATCAGGATAAACAACAATGAATCCTTCTTCATCTGCCTTTTCATCTAGTTCAACTGCTAATTGCATCATTTTAGAATTAGACGGATGACCATGAAGAACTAAGATTACCGGTAAAGGATTATCGGCAGTATAACAAGGTGGTATATGCATTCTATATGTGCGAATCCGAAAATTATGTATCATAAATCGGAAGTAATTGCCAGGTTTAATTTTTGTTTTTAAGTCTTCATCTTGCTTTGATGATACTTGAATAGAAAAACTACAAATGAAAAGAATAATAATTATTAGAATTGGTAGAATTTTTTTCATATTTATTCCTCCAATTGATAACAACAGGAGGAAATATTTAAGATATATCATCCATAAATTGTACAAAATGAAATAATTATAATTTATATTATTACTATGTACATATTACTTTTTTTAGGAAAAATAAAAGAAAAAAGACAAAAATTAAGAATATTAATTTTGATTCTCTTATCTTTAATATTAACATAGGATATCAATATCTTCTAACTTTATTAATCCATCAGCTCGTGGTTGCCAAGAAATTTCATTAATCATCGCGGAAATACCCTTATAAATATAAAGAGGTATACATGCAACATCATTCATAGCAATAGTAAATCCATATTGCATAAGATCAAGTCTTTCCCTTGTTTTCATATTATACATAATATCATCAGCAATCTTATCTATATCCAGATTTGAGTAATTTCCAAAATTAAATGTTCCAAAACCATTATTAATATCAACACTTCTTAGAATATTATCAAATATTTCCCCTGCGTCACCAGAATCAACTAGCCAACCTACAATATAAAATGAACTATTTCTATTCGTAATTTTAGTATAAAAATCATCACTTGAAAGTACATTAAGTATCACAGTAATATTTATCTTTGAAAGCTGATCCGCAATTCTTTCAGATACATTCACTCTATTAGCACTTACTGTCGAAGTATCTAAAACAACTTCAAATCCATTTTCATAACCTGCATCCTTCATAAATTTTCGAGCCTTTTCCAAATTATAGGATAGTCTCTTTAACTCTGGATTATATCCAAAGATATATGAAGTCACAAATTGTGAAGCAGGCTCAGCATAACCATAAAAAACATTCTCAATGATTTCATCAATATTAGTAGCATAATATATTGCTTGTCTAACTCGAATGTCTGAAAAAGGATTTTTTTTTCCTTTAAAACAACAACTGTCGTTTTCTCTAAAATCAAAGCTAAGATAGGTTACTACTTGATGTAAAAATGTCTGTGTTTTAATACCTTCTATTTGTGATAACTCATCGACACTTTCTGGTAAGATAAAATCGACCATGTCAACCTGTCCATTGACAAGTGCATTTAATCTTTCATTATACTCATCTATAAATTTTAACGTAACATTCTGGAATCTTGGTGTTTTCTTCCAGTAATCATCAAATTTTTCCAATATTAAATGATCATTTTTTAAGTACTCAGAAAATTTATATGCACCTGTTCCAATTGGTTGTTTAATTGTTGTATTTTCTTGGTAATTTTTTGAAACAATATAGATATTAGCAAGCTTATTAAGTAATATAGGGTATGGCTCAAATGTGATAATATCAATAATGAAGTCATCTATAATCCTAACTTCTTTTACCATTGTTAAAAAACCATATAATGAATTATTTTTATCTTCCTTTATTAAATCTAATGAATATTTTACATCCTCAGCTGTAAAATTATAACCATTATGAAATTTCACATCCTTTCTTAAATTGAACCTCCAGGTAAGATTATCAGGATTATTCCAAGTTTCAGCAAGTGCAGGAATTATTTTAAAAATTTCATCAAATTCTA
>SMTZ1_10012180_pt1 | contig 14484 bp, 13 predicted proteins | sample DeeMarSWOR136_30_FD_25667 | JGI IMG/M metagenome (IMG submission 25667) | reverse complement strand
CCCGTGCGCTGGCAGAGGCCCTTTTTGACGATGAAGGCAACATGGTTAGGATCGACATGTCGGAGTACATGGAAAAACACACCGTTGCTCGGCTGATCGGTGCACCACCAGGGTATGTGGGATATGAAGAGGGCGGCCAACTTACTGAAGCAGTGCGTCGCAAACCATACTCGGTGATCCTGTTTGATGAGATTGAGAAGGCGCATCACGATGTCTTCAATGTGCTACTGCAGATCATGGACGACGGGAGGCTTACCGATTCTCACGGCAGGACGGTGGACTTCAAGAACACTGTCATTATCATGACATCAAACGTTGGGAGCAACTACATCCTTGAGACACACGACAGTGGCGAAGGCGGTTATCAACGAATGAAAGACCAGGTGCTGGCAGCCTTGCGTCAGCATTTCCGACCTGAGTTTCTCAACCGGGTGGATGAAACTGAGGTATTTCGTTCCCTTACCGAAGAGCAGCTGGGTGCCATTGTCCAGATCCAAGTGGGCCATCTCCAGAGACGCCTCCAAGAGCAAGGCATCACCTTGGAGCTGGCCGAGGAGGCAACAGACCATCTGGCAAGGGTGAGCTACGACCCGTTGTTCGGGGCACGGCCCCTCAAAAGGGTGATTCAGAAGGAGCTGGAGAATCCCATTGCCAAGCAGATCTTGGAGGGTACCATCCTACCGAAGCACCATGTCATCGCTACGGTAACGAAAGATCGCATCGTGTTCCAGATCGAGTCCCCAGCGGCAACAGGAGAAGAAGGGAGTGTTGCACTCGCCAGCTAGGGGCGCTGGGCCAGCCTTCCCATTGCCCGCTCATCTTCTAAACCCCAGAGTCTCACAGCCACTTCTTCCCCCATAAGGGAATTCTCCCCTTGTACAAGGCAGAAAATGTAGTTTCTCGAAAGTCCTCGCAGCATCCCCCTTTCCCGGCGGTGTTCAATCAGCACGGGAAGATTCATCTGAACGTACTTCGCATAAAAGGCTCTCCGCTTGTCTCTGCTCAGCTGACGCAACAGATGAACTCGTTCCCTCTTCTTTTTGGGCTCGATCTGGGGCGACATAGAGCCAGCCTTCGTGTGAGGACGAGGCGAATACGGAAACACATGAAGGTAGCTAACAGGCAGCTCTTGGAGCAGAGAGTATGTCTGGTTGAAGGCTTCATCGTCCTCACCAGGGAAACCCACCATGACGTCGACACCGATGGCCGAATCGGGAATCTGATCAGCCACGTGCAGCACCACGTTGCGAAAAAACTCCGCGGTGTATGGCCGATTCATGCGCCGTAGAATGCTATTCGCACCGCTCTGCAGAGGGATGTGGAGATGATCACAGAGTTTGGCAGAGGCAGAAATGAGGTCGACCAGCTGTGAGGTCACCTCCGGGGGTTCTATGGAGCTGAGACGAATGCGGCCGGACGTCTCTGCCTTTTCAATCTGATACAAGAGATCCAGCAGGTTTGTTTTTGGAGTCAGATCGCGACCATACGCACCGAGATGCACACCAGTCAGGACGACCTCTCGATACCCGTCTCTATTGAGGTGTTCCAAAGAAGCGATTACGGCAGCAGGGCGGACGCTGCGACTTTTGCCACGAGCCAAGGGAACAACACAGTAGCTACAGTGAGCATCACATCCATCCTGTATCTTAACGAAAGCTCTGGTGTGGTGGCGAAAACACGGAGTTTGAAGAGCGGGTGGATTTGATGCCTCACGGATGTTTCCAACCCTGATGATCTGCTTCCTAGCCTGAAGAAGCTCATCAACGATGTCGGCGATCTCTTCCTTCTCCTGATTCCCCACTACCCCATCCACACCCAAAGCGCTTACACCCTGAGGATCTATCTGAGGGTAGCATCCGACGACCAGCAACAACCCTCTTGGATTGAGCCGCTTGGTCCGCCCAATCCATCGTCTGGAATCGGCCTCCGCCCTGCCAGTCACGACACAGGTATTGATGACGGTGAGGTCTACCCCTGAGCCAAAGGGAACCGGCTTCCAGCCCTTTTCCTGGAGCGCCTCCTCGATGGCTTCACTCTCAAATTGGTTGACCTTACAACCCAAAGTGACGACGGTGAAGCATTTCTTATTCATCACAGACGTCCCGTATCCATCCTCCTCCGAGCAAAACAGGGCCGTCGTACAGAACCAGGGCTTGCCCTGGAGTGATGGCCTCCTGAGGCTCATCGAACCGGACTTCAACCGTGTCGTTTCCGCACGGTACTACGGTACACGGGGTCTCCGAATGCCGATATCTGATCTTCCCCTTGGCTCTGAATACCCCTCGGGGATCAGGCACAGAAACCCAGTTCATCCCTCGCGCCACTAGCTTCCTAGCCGACAAGTCTTCCTTCTGACCCACCACCACCCTGTTGGTTGCCGAGTCGATTTTTGTCACATACAAAGGCTTGTCGGCGGGTATCCCTATCCTGCGCCGCTGCCCAATCGTGAAGTTGAAGATCCCGCGATGTTTCCCGAGAATTCGACCAGATTGGTCGACGATCTCACCGCCTGATGGAAGGTTGTTGCCAAGTTTTTCCTGTATGTACAAGCGGTAATCTCCCCGTGGGATGAAACATATTTCCTGGCTCTCTCCTCGCTCGGTCACGGGCAATCCCCGCCTCTTTGCATGTTGGAGAACCTCCTTCTTCATCAAACTACCATTCGGAAAAACGCACCGTGCGAGTTGTCCCTGGGACAGGCCCCACAGGAAGTAGGATTGGTCCTTTCGCCTGTCGATGCCTCTCAACAGGACAAATCTCTCACTCGATGAATCCCACGTCACCCGAGCGTAGTGCCCCGTCGCAAAACGTTCTGCACCCAACTCCAGCCCTTTCGCCATCAAGGCTCCGAACTTTATCTCTGGATTACAGCGAGCACACGGGTTCGGGGTGCTGCCCGAACGATATTCTTCGAGGAAGCACGCGACCACTGCTCTCTCGAACTGTAGTTGAAGATTTACGTGAGTGAGCGGAATACCTAGAACGTGGGCTGCGCGCAGCGCATCTTGATACGCTGCGTCAAGATCGAGAGAACCAGTTGCCCTTAACTGCATCCAGAGGCCGAGGACTTCGTATCCACCCTCCAACAGGAGGGATGCAGCTACGGCACTGTCCACCCCCCCGCTCATGGCAACAGCCACGGTCGTGGGGTTTGCATTCATGCGACAGGTCCACCTAAAAACTGGCCTTCATGGCCCGCACCGGGCAGGTTTTGATGCATAGTTCACACACACTGCACATCTCAGGAGAAAACACCACTTCCATTGTCTCCCTATTGACAAACAGAGCTCCACTCGGACAGACAGCAGTGCAAGCTCCACAGTGGATGCAGGAACTTTCATCCCGTTCGATGTCATGCTGAATCGGTTCAACCGTGATCCCCAGGTTCAGCAGATACTCTATGCCCCGGTGATAGTTCTCCTCGGTCCCACTCAGCTCCAACACCATAATGCTCTCTTGCTTCGGCAAGACGATGGCTTTGAGGATGTTGAAAACAAGATCATGCTCCTTCGCCAGCCGGTAGACAATCGGCTTGTCCCACGTCTTCTTGGAAAAATGCAATACTATCTTCTGGGAATATAGCATTTACTCTTCTCCATATATCACTCGGTTGCGTTGACCCAATATCTTACTCATGAAAGAGTTCCGTGTAGCATACAAAACCTCGGTCGATGCATGTCCACCTTAGCACTTCGATTCGCAAATACTGTGACGTATCTTATTAGTAGCCATCATTTCTTTTTGCTCACTCGCTACTTAGTCCTGACGCCATAAATTCGTAACCGAATTTATGGGTCGAAGGACTTAGCTCAGGTACGCCAGCTCATAATAGCCCCAGACCCCGAGGGTATCATCTACGATAATTACAATTCCTTCCACGCCAGAAATTCTTCGCCCTCGTTGCAGTGTTGTCTCGATGTCACTTTTGTCCTGCACCATGTTACCCAATGACGTGGCGACTGCATCAGCCAACGTCGCGGACCTGGATATAACACAGACTGCGTCAGCCTTCCCAAAGCTCTGGGAATGTCCCACGGTGCCCGAGGATGTACAGATGCCAAGAGGGGTCTTCTCGGCGGGTATCCGTATCCCCACCGTGTTGCTCAACGGAGAACGACCCGCGAAGATCCCTGCGGTCAGCTCGTTGTCAATGTGAAGAAAGATATCCCCGCCGTTTTCCACCACGACCTCAGGACTGTACGCCAGCAGTGTCTTGCCCACGAACTCGGCTATGGCACCCGCTACCCCGGCCATAGGACCCACTTTGGCCCTCTGCGAGGCCCGGAGCATCTCACTCACAATCTCAGGTGCCCGAGCGTCCAGGGGCAGAGGCGTCATACTCTCCTTAAAGAGCGGTTCTTTCTTTATATACTCCTCTATTGTGTGGCGAAAACGAAGAACTGCTTCTCTGGCCTCACGTTCCAAAGAAGTCTGTGCAAGGATGTAGAGATCGGTCTCGTTGACCGCTACACGGAATGGGATCAGCCCGTCTTTCGTCTTCCAGCTCCGATAGCGCCTCTCCTTGTTCAACCGTGCTCCTGCAACTTCTTCATGATATGCGGCATCAGTCCACCATCCCTAATTAACTCCTGCATGAAAGGAGGGATGGGCTGTGCAACAAATGTCTGTCCTCGAGTGAGATTGCGAACTTGTCCGGTGTTCAGATCGACCTCTAACTCATCCTGTTGCTGGGTTCCTTCCACCGTTTCTTCCGACTCCAGGATAGGCAACCCCATGTTGAACGCATTGCGGTAGAAAATCCGAGCGAACCCTTTGGCGATAATACAAGATACTCCGGCAGCCTTAATGGCGATCGGGGCGTGTTCCCGTGATGAACCACAACCAAAGTTCCTTCCAGCAATGATGATATCCCCGGCACGGACGCTCTGTACAAAGGTGGCGTCCGCATCCTCCATACAATGCTTTGCCAATTCCTTTGGGTCGGACGTGTTCAGGTACCGAGCCGGAATAATTGCATCTGTATCAATGTTTTCGCCGAACTTCCAAGCTTTCCCTCGTAACTTCACGTCTTACCCACACCTCCAGATTTGCCACTATTATTAGCAAAATTGGTTGCTCTGTCAACTTGTTATCCACGTGGCTAGCATCTACGGGCCCTCGATAACGGTGCCTGCTGCGCACAACGACGCACCGCCCGGGCGGAACAGAGACGGGCAACAGCACCAACGGTGCGGGCTTGACTTGCAAAGTCGGCTGTGCTAGCACTTTGTGAAGAAATTCTTAAGGATTTTGCGTAATGGCCATGTATCGATACGGAGAGCGCACACCGAAAGTGGCTGAAGGGGCTTGCGTCAGCGACTCGGCACTGGTCATCGGAGATATGCAAATCGCAGACGATGGTTACACCGGCCACGGGGTGGTCTTGAGGGGCGACTATGGCACGATTCATCTTGGCCCGGGCACTGCAGTCGAGGAGAATGCCGTTGTGCATATCGGGCCTGGCAGTATAAGCAAGATAGGAGCGCGGGTGACGATAGGCCATGGGGCTACAGTTCACGCTCGTCGCATCGACAACTTTGCGCTGATCGGAATGGGCGCTGTGGTCATCTTCGACGCAGAGATTGGGGAGTGGGCAGTTGTTGCGCAGGGCTACGTCGTACCGAACGGTATGAGGATACCCGCCGGTGAGTTGGTCGTAGGAGTGCCCGCCACAATCGTGGGGGATGTGAGCGAAAAAAGCAAACATTATTGGCGCTACGGCAAACAGCTCTATGTTGATCTTGCACATGAATATCCACATACACTGGAGAAAATAGGCGAGTGGTGCTGACGCGAACAGTCAATGATCGGATTCCGTTATTTCGCAGAGGCCTTCGCCGTTGAGCCTTGCGGGAGCTCTGATGGTCGCTCTGTTCCCGTCAGCCTGGACACCTACCTCGGGACGATGATATGAGAAGTCTGTGGTCTCCCATCAAGCAACATCGCGGACCGTTATTACTCAGCACCAGTGCAGACTCCTCACTAAGTGTCAGTATGTAGCTTTCGACGTTTTCGAGGCGAGGAAGGAAATGGAAAAGATGGTCACGGGACAGGACTCCCGTGTCCTACAGGAGTGTGTCACATGTTATGCTTGCGAGGAGTATTGTGGGAGGGGCAATCACCCCTTTTATTTTATTACTGAACGGAGACAACAAAAGGGTATTCTGACTGCTCCCAGGGCTATCACAAGGCAGTGGATCAATGTCGGGGAGCCACGAGGCCGCCATGAACTGGGTGAGATTAAGAAAAAAGTCTTGTCTTTCGGCTTTATGCCTCAGTTCCTCCAACTGGTTCAAGGACGGCTATTTGATGATGTGATGCCTTCATATGTCTTTGGCCAGGAATTCTTTTGCAACGTCGTCTACCTGCACTTTGCCAATACGTCGGTAATAAAAGATAGACTCCCGGCCGTCATCGAGCAGTTCCGCGAGCTCGGAGTCCGAGAAGTTGTCTGTATGCACGACGAGTGTTATGCCGCGTTTACTTCCCTTGCACCAGCGTATGGTATCCGCATCCCTTTTAAGCCGATCCACTACTTTGAATATCTCTATGCAAGGTTACAGCAACTGCGCAAAGAGATCACTCCCATAAAGGTAAAGGTGGCTTACCAGCGTCCATGCTCATCTCGATTATGTCCTGAGAGTCATCATTTTGTGGAGGATATAATGAGGTTGCTCGGTGTTGACCTGATTGCACGACGGTATGAGGGACAAAATGCCCTGTGCTGTGGAAGCATTTTTAGAATGATGTACGGGTACGATCTCGCAACGGATGTTCAGACGCGGAATATCGATGACATGGTAGCCCACGGTGTCGAGTACTGTGTCTTCAACTGTCCGGCCTGTCAAGACGCCTTGGGTATTAAGGTCGCCAAGAGACAGATACATCCGATCCACATTATCGACCTTTGCAGGATTGCCATTGGCGAAAAACGGGAGACGGAGGTACCCTGAGATGCATGATTTGACCACCTCTCTTTCCGAGATCGTCGGTCACCGCTATGTCGCTACTACGCCAGAGGAGTGCTATTTTTATGCGCGGGACCCCGGTTTGATGCCGGCGCATGAGCCGGACTATGTGGTTGTCCCAAAAACTGTGAAGCAGGTACAAGAAATAGTGCGGCTTGCAGTGAAAGAGAATGTCCCGATCGTCCCCATGGGGGCAGGGATGACGTTGACCGGTCTGACGATCCCCCTCAGAGGAGGGATCGTGATTGATTTGAAACGGATGAATAGGATCCTGGCGGTAAACGAAAAAGCTCGATACGTCATCGTTGAAGGAGGCACTTCCCATGGTGTCCTTAAAGCATTCCTGGAGAGACATTATCCCAGGCTACGGCATAGTATCCCTGATGCACCTCCAACGTCAACCGTCGCAGCAAACGTCATGATACATGGCCAGGGACGCCTGTCACAGCAGTATGGCTTCAATTCCGACATGGTGGCCGGACTGGAGGTGGTCCTTGCCTCCGGAGATATTTGCAAAATCGGATCGTGCGCGCTGTCTCCGGAATGGTTTTCCAGGGGGGCACCGCTGCCGGATCTATCCGGACTGTTCCTCGGGTGGTTCGGTGCGACCGGAATCATTACCAAAATGGCTCTCAAGCTGTATCCAGGAAAAAAGATGAGGGACGTTGAAATATTTGTGACAGACAGCGAGGATTTTATCCCAGACATCATCTATGAGCTTACCCATACAGAAATGGTTGAAGATATCAACATTTTCGCGCAGCCCCTGCCGATGCTGTTCAAGGACAATCACCATGTCGTGATATATCTAACCGGTGACACTGATGAAGAACTAGAGTTCAAAAGAAAGATGATCTTCGACGCTCTCGAAGGGTTTATACAACGGAAGGATGGTGGGTTTATGTCGCTTGCCGCAGGGATACAGCACACACTTCTCGAGATGCCCCAAAGGAGTGCCAGCACGTTCGCAGATGTGACCAAGGGTGGCGGGTTTGAATATTCTGGGCCGATCATTGTGGTTGACAAATACCCGCACTGCGCCCGAAAACTGGCGGAGCTGGCCTCCCGGTATGATCTCGCATACAATGCAACCGCTAGGATCATCGGCCGCGGCCACTGTATGATGTTCGCCTTTTCCTTCACGTTTAACCGGGCGGATTCTGACATGATGGATCGGGCACGCCATGCACTGTCCGAGGCAAGCGAGTTCGTGCTCTCTGTCGGGGGGGTATTCTGGAAACCAACCGTATATGAACAGAGAATGATTCTTGAAAAGATGCACCCACAGACACGGAGTCTCATGCAGATGATCAAGGCGAATCTAGACCCCACTGGTATTTTGAATCCCGGGAACTGGGAGATCACCTAGATGAGGTATGGGGAAATTATACATCGATGTTTTCGGTGTGGTTACTGTAAGTTCACCAGTGACTACGCGGACTTTAACTGCCCGTCGTACCGGAAGTACATGTTTGATACGTACGCTCCCGGGGGCAGACTTTGGTTAATACGCGCGTGGCTCGACGGCGAGATAACGACCAGTCAGCGCTTTCAAGAAATCCTTTTCTCCTGCGCCACGTGTGCCAACTGTGTCGAACATTGTCCCTTTGGCTTCAGTGCCGATCTGGTCAATATCTTCATCGCAGCGAGGGAACAGATGGTAAATAGCGGAATCGTACCCCCTGCTGTACGAGATTACCTCAAAAACATCTATATCAGTGGCAACCCTTACAAGGAACCCACTAGCGCGAGAGGAAGCTGGGCGGATGGAACTCCCATCGAGACATACCATGGTCAGGACTTTCTCTTCTACGTTGGCTGTGTGGGCTCCTATGATGAACGGGGCAAACGGATTGCCGCATCGGTGGGTAGGCTGCTCGTCCTTGCGGGAGTCTCCATCGGCATCCTCGGGCACAGAGAGATATGTGATGGAAATGAAGTGCAAGTCCTTGGGGAATCGGGGCTCTTCCAATTTCTGGCCGAGCAGAATATCGCGCTATTCAAGGAACTTGGGGTACAGAAGATCGTCACCCTGGATCCACATGCCTTCAATGCCTTCGTGAAGGGTTACCCCGGTCTAGGGGGGGATTTTGAGATCTACCATTATACCCAACTGCTGGCCCCGCTGATCCAGTCCAGAAGGATACGCCTAGCCGGCTACAACGCGCGTATCACCTATCACGATTCTTGCTATTTGGGGCGACATGGTGGCGAATACGCGGCTCCGCGCGCCATTTTGCAATGCATACCTGGCATTGAATTGCTCGAAATGGAGCAGAGCGGTGAGAACGCCCTATGCTGTGGCGCCGGAGGCGGAAATTTCTTTACTGACATCCTGGGTGGGGGTGAGGATAGCCCGAGTAGAATAAGGGTGCGGCAAGCCGTCAACACCGGAGCTAGAATTCTCGCAGTGTCATGTCCCCAGTGTGCAAAAATGTTGGAAGATGCGAGCAAGGCAGAAGAAGTAGATGATCGGCTAGAAATCATGGACGTGGCAGAAATTGTACTTAGGGCTTTGTCCTGATTTACCTGTTTTCGTCTTCATGGATACGCTTAGATAAGAGAGGCCAGCCATGATCGTAAGAAACTTGAAAGATCCTGAGGTGCAACAAACCACGTACATTGCCCATGGGGGCGGACTGGCGAGAATGATCATGACCAGGTGGTTCCTCCAGGGGATAGAGTTCCTTGCCCATGCGATCCTGCCGCCAGGTAACAGGCTCGAAGAACACAGAGACCCGGTGGAGGAAATCTATTACATCCTGAAGGGTGCGGGGATCATGCAGGTCGACGACGATACAAAAGAAGTCACTCAAGGTGATGCAATCTGGATTCCCGTCGGCGCGGGTCATTCCCTCGAAAACCATACCAATGAGCAGACCGAAATTCTGGTGATTGCCGCCTACCCGAGGGGCGGTCGATGACCCATGCTCATGCAAGCCTACCTGTGATCTCCACAATATCTGTTAAAAACGCGTGAAAAATTGCCCTCCCTGATCCGTAATATCTCCATATTCTTACCAGTCAGCATTTTGCCCAGAGAATAGGCATTTGAAAAGCATAACAATGTTATTTGGTTATATGAGCTTACCATTTCTTTGACCGATTTTTTCAAAAATGGACCCGAACAAACAAGCAATGCAGCATCTCAACATGTGTCAGGCGGCGCAGCCTTGCCATTGAGCTCTCTCCTTCATTTGACAATTTCGGTAAGGACATGTCTCATCGCTTCGTCTACTTCTCTGACAGATCGATCGCAACCGATCTCAGTCCATAGAGGCTCTAACAGAAAACTTGAAAGGCTTTCGGTTCCCGTTCGGTTTGTGCCCGGACACGCCAGGCCGACACCCCTTACCAGACCATACCCTCAGCAATCTTCAACAATCTCGTCCTTGCTTCTTTTGCAAAGAGCACGACCCCCAGCTAGACACCGTCGCACGGTCACCATTTCGCACCTGTCAGCGTGGTTCAACAGAGGCGGTGGGCCGATACCTCGTACAGTCACATCCCTTGCCGCTGATGGTTTTTCTAAACTGAGCAGCAATCGTCATCTATTGAACAAATTTACAGAAAACCGGCCAAAAAAAAAGATATACGAAAGATCGTTGCTCTCATGACCATCAAGTCCTATTTTTTTACAAAAACGGTCCTTTTTGGGGCTTGCATAGGTGTTACTGCTCTGATATTCTGTTAGCACTCAATTAGCACGAGTGCTAACAATAGGGGGTACAATGCAAGGGAACCTGCCGGTGGCAAGTGACAGCCTCAGCTCTTATCTAACCCAAATCAATCAGTATTCGTTATTGACGCCAGAGGAGGAGTTTGAGCTGGCAGTCAGTTACAAGAAAGAAAATGACGCAGAAGCTGCCCATACGCTCATTACCTCGAATCTCAGATTTGTGGTCAAAGTGGCCCTGGAGTACAAGGGATACGGGGTGAAGCTGTTGGATCTGATCCAGGAAGGTAACATCGGGCTTATGGCAGCTTTAAAACGGTTTGACCCGTACAAGGGGTACAGGTTTATCTCGTACGCCATATGGTGGATTAGAGCCTATATCCAAAACTTCATTATCAAGTCGTGGAGTCTCGTGAAGATCGGGACCACACAGGTTCAAAAGAAGCTATTCTATAAAATGGGGAAAATAAAGAATCTAGCTCATGAAGAGGACAAGCAGGAGAAACTCCACCAATTGGCCCAGGAACTCAATGTTCGCTGCTCAGACATTGAGGAGATGCGGGAACGATTTGCTGGCAGGGATCTCTCGTTGGATGCCAAGGTAGAATATAACCAGGACGCAACCTTCCTGGAATTCTTACCAGACATCTCACCCGATCAGGAAGCGATCTTGGGCGATAGGGAAGAACAGGAAGTTCGGCGGGAAACGGTGGAGGAGGCGCTGCAAGGACTGAGTGAAAGGGAGCAGTGCATCATACGACACCGGGTCATGGCCGACGAGCCTATGACCCTCCAGGAGCTTGGGGACAAGTTCTGTATTTCCAGGGAACGAGTACGACAAATTGAAGGCGAGGCCCTGAACAAACTGAAGAAGGAGTTGTCAGCAACTGACTGCGTCGGTTGGGCAATCTAACGCGGCTCACCAGTTGCGAGGCCAAGGACGATCTTTTTCCTGTGTTTTGACCAACTTGACCACTTGATCCAAAACGAGAGTGGCCACATCGTCCTTGAGCATGAGCGGAAGTTTCCGGACTCTTCCACGAGCATCGATAATCTTGACGATGTTGGTATCCACGCCAAAGCCTGCACCCGGTTGAGTCACATCATTGGCCACAATAAGGTCGAGATTCTTCTCTCTCAGCTTCTGCTCGGCATTCTCCGTGAGTTCACTGGTCTCGGCAGCGAAGCCGACCAGAATCCGGTGGGCCTTTTTCTTCCCGAGTTCCTTCAGAATGTCCGGGTTTTTTTTCAACTCTAGGATGTAGCCGCCATCTCTCTTTTTGATTTTTTCCTTCAGGGTGTCTTCGGGGCGAAAATCAGCCACGGCCGCAGCCATGATAACGATGTGGCAGTCATCGTAGCGTTGCATGACCACCCTATGCATGTCTCGGGCCGAGTGCACAACGACCTGGGGAACATCCTGCCGGGGAAGGGAGAGGTAGTGCGGTCCGGTAATCAACGTCACATCGGCACCCCTCCTGCGAGCCATTTTGGCCAGAGCGAATCCCATCTTCCCAGTTGAGCGATTAGTGATATATCTGATCGGGTCAACGGGTTCTAACGAGGGGCCGGCAGTGACCAAAATGCGCTGACCCGAGAGGTCTTTGGGAGTAAAGATATCCTCAATCTTCTCGATGATCTCTTCGATGTCGGCTAATCTCCCCTCGCCCACATCCCCGCAAGCAAGCGCTCCCTTTCCTGGTCCTACGAACTGATATCCGTGCGCTTTCAGTTTGTCCACATTGCTCTGCACCACGCTGCTTTCCCACATATTCACATTCATAGAGGGGGCAAGGAGCACCGGACACTTCATAGCCGTGACCATGGTGGAAAGGAGTTCGTCCGCGATGCCGTTAGCGATCTTTCCCAGGATATTCGCCGTAGCAGGAGCGATGACCATGAGGTCGGCAACGCTTGCCATCGCAATGTGGCCGATTTTTGAATCCGTATACAGGCTGTACATATCGTCCAGAACCGGGTTACCCGAAAGGGTCTGAAAAGTGAGGGCTGTGACGAATCTCTTCGCGTTCTCAGTCATCACGACATGGACATTGCCCCCCCGCTTCGTCAATTCACGAACGAGTTCTGCCGATTTGTAGGCGGCAATACCACCCGTCACCCCGAGGACAACTTCCTTGTTCCGCAGCATGGCTACATCCGTCCTGAAAGATCATTTATACTACTAACACGGCCGCAGAAATGTCAAGGATCAAAAGGCTTTTTTGGCATTGACAACGGAAACAACTGCTATTACTATAAGTCAGAAGAGATATAGAAGGGCGCTAGGGGAGCTCGGAAGGGCTGAGAGACCCCGTTGACGGGGTAACCCTCTGAACCTGTATGGGTAATTCCAGCGTAGGGAAGCGGCCATGACGAAATCAGAAGGCCGTGTCGTATGCGTTGGAAGGCACGGCCTTTAATACTATGAAAGGAGACTGGTGTGTATGGCTATTGATGAGGTCACCATTTCTCAGGCCATCGTCGACAGGTTTTCGCGGAAACTACTCGACCATCTGGAGGTTGACGTCGCGATCGTTGGGGGTGGACCTGCCGGGCTGGTAGCGGGGTACCATCTCGCCAATAATGGGTACGTGGTCTCGCTCTTTGAACGCAAATTGAGCGTAGGAGGAGGTATGTGGGGTGGTGGGATGATGTTCAATGAAATTGTCGTTCAGGATGAGGGAAAACGTATCCTTGATGAGTTTGGTATCAGGAGTGAACCGTATCAGGATGGTTACTACACTGCTGATTCGGTGGAGGCTATCTCGACCATCTGCTCCAAGGCCACCCAGGCCGGCGTCAAAGTATTCAATCTCATGAGCGTGGAGGACGTCGTCGTGCGCGAGAACAGGGTCGTCGGGCTGGTCCTGAACTGGACAGCCGTCGAGATGGCCGGACTCCACGTGGATCCGTTAGCTATAAAGAGCCGATACGCCATCGATGCCACGGGGCACGATACCGAAGTGGTCAGAGTGATTGAGCGTAAGGTAGACGCTGACCTGTTGACCCCCAGTGGGAAGATCATGGGGGAAAAATCCTTGTGGGCCGAAGTAGCCGAAACGCGCACCTTGGAAAACACCAGAGAGGTATTTCCCGGCGTCTTTGTGGCGGGCATGTCTGCCAACGCCACCTTTGGAGCATACAGGATGGGGCCCATCTTTGGTGGTATGTTGCTGTCTGGCGAGAAAGCAGCCCACCTCATTTCGGAACGGCTCAGGCAGGAGGGATGAAAGGGATATTGACCATAGCCGGCTCCGATTCGGGTGGCGGCGCTGGAATACAGGCTGACCTGAAGACCATAACCGTCCTCGGCGGACACGGGATGAGTGTCATAACGGCGCTCACGGCGCAGAATAGCGTAGGAGTGCAATCCACATATCCGGTTCCCCTCAGCGTCATTGAGGCACAGCTGGATAGCATTTTTTCCGATATGAACGTCGATGCTGCCAAGACAGGGATGCTTTGGGGTGCCGATGTCGTGAACCTCGTCGCGCAAAAACTAGACTCCTACGGTGTGGAAACGGTGGTCGTCGATCCGGTCATGGTAGCCAAAGACGGCACGTACCTGATTAACAGCTCGGGGCAAGAAGCGGTCAAGAGACGATTGCTCCGCAGAGCACTCATCGTAACTCCCAACCTCCCTGAGGCCTCGGTACTGGCTGGCATGCAGGTGAAGACCGTGGACGAAATGAAGGATGCCGCTCAAAAGATAATGGCTCTGGGGCCAAAAGCCGTTTTGGTAAAAGGTGGACATCTGGAAGGCGATCCCGTCGACGTTTTGTTCGATGGATTAGAGTTCACCGAATTTCGTGCCAACAGGGCGGCAGTGAAAGAGGTGCA
>SMTZ1_10007657_pt1 | contig 14484 bp, 13 predicted proteins | sample DeeMarSWOR136_30_FD_25667 | JGI IMG/M metagenome (IMG submission 25667) | reverse complement strand
TCATTGACGGAGAAAATAGCGGAACCGTTGTCGTATTTCCAGGATATCCACCTTCAGCTTCGATTATTCAAGGTTTTACCATCACCAATGGATACTCAACGGAGGATGGGAGAATCCACCAGTGGTCCACTAAACCTGTAATAACTGACGATGGTATCACTGGCAGTAATCCAGATTATATTGGTGGCAATATCTGTAGTGACAAGGACGTGCCTGTAATAACCAACAATATTATCACTGGCAACCAAGGCGATGGAATCTACTGTGAAGGTTACGTGCCTGTAATCACAAACAATATTATAATAGATAACTTTGCTGGCTCGGCCGGCGGAATTTACTGCTGGTCGATCGCACCTACAATCAGCAACAATATTGTAACCAATAACTCTGGCAGTGGTATCTTGTGCTATACAGCCTCGCCCATTATCGACAGCAACAACATAATTGGGAATGGTCGTAGCGGAATCTATTGCCAGGAGCTCTCCTCGCCCACTATCAGCAACAATACTATCACTGGCAATTCTGTTGGAGGAATATTCTGTTCCCTGTTATCTTCGCCTGTCATTAGCAACAATACCATAAGCGATAATTCCTCTGTCGCTGGTGGCGGTATCTACTGTTCGTTGAACTCGTCGCCTTCCATCATCAACAATATTATAAGCGGTAACTTTGCGGACTATTTTGGTGGCGCAATATACTGTGATGATCTATCCTCACCTATTATCATCAACAATGCCATAACCGACAATTCTGCCCTCTCTCTTGGCGGTGGAATCTGCTGCTTTAATTCTTCACCAACCATAAACGGAAATATTCTGTCCCGCAACTCGGCCAACTACTCTGGTGGAGGAATTCTCTGCGATTATAAATGTTCTTCCGTCATCCACCACAATACCATAACGGACAACCTTGCCGGCTCTCGTGGTGGCGGAATCTGTTGCTCTGGTGCCTTCCCTACGATCAAAAACAATGTCATCTCAAAAAGTCTGGATGGTGAGGGGATAGCTTGCGTAAATCAATCACATCCTACTATCCTGTACAACGATGTGTGGAATAACGCTGATGGAAATTTTTATAATTGTCCGGCAGGTGTTGGCGATACTACCTGGGGACTCAATTTCAATAGAACACCTTGCGATAGTTTTTACAACATCATAAGAGATCCTCTTTTTGCAGACACGATCGATTTTGAGCTTTTATGCAACTCTCCTTGCATTGATGCTGGTGATCCAGCCTATTATGTCCCTATTGATAGTGGAGGATGCAGGATTGATATGGGGGCTCGCGAGTATCCTCACATCTTAGGTGATGCAAACGGCGATTCCGTAATAAACAGTGAAGACATCGTTTTCTCTATAGGCTATCTATTCAGAAATGGTCCTCCACCTTGCCCTTATCATGCCGCCGATACCAATTGTGATGGGCTGATAAATTCAGCAGACATTGTCTGTTTGATAGACTATTTATTTAAGGGGGGACCTTTACCTTGTGGATTTTAGAATTTGAATGTTAATTGACGAACGCAATCTAAAGATTGCGGCTACCTATATCTCGGTAGGCCTCTGCAATCGGCGATACGAAAAAAAAGCTAGGCTCCGGTTCCCATCATCTTTTCATAAAGATAGATTCTATTTTCTGCCCTTTTCATTGCAGCTATGGCACGAGGGATGTCGATTTCCTTCTCTTTTGATCTCAGTCTCTTTCTGGCTCTCTCCAGAGCTCCTTTCGCCCTTTCGATATCTATATCCTGAACGAACTCTACAGAATCTGCCAAGATGGTAACCTGATTCTTGAAGACCTCCATGAACCCGCCACTGACGGCAAAATTCACCTCTTCATTATTAACATCCTTGACTGTAAGCTTTCCCGGAACCAATCCGGTGATCAAAGGAGCATGATTGGTCAAAACTCCCAAGTAGCCCTCTGAACCGGGAGCGATGAGAGATGTTACCTCATTTTCGTAGAATATTTCTTCCGGAGTGACGATGGTTAGTAAATACATAAGTTTTATAGCAGGAGTATAAAGCTTTAGCTTTGTCAACCACAAATAGATAACATTATTTGGCAAACATATATGTTTGCACTCCTAAATGCGGGCCAAAAGCTAAGCTACGCCCGCTTTCTTCAACTCCTCAGCCTTTTCGTAAACCTCCTCAATTCCACCCAGCATATAGAAAGCCTGCTCCGGGATGTCATCCATTTCGCCGCTGATTATCTTTCTGAAACCTTTGATCGTATCTTCTAACTTCACATATCTTCCATGCGTGCCGGTGAAGGCTTCAGCCACAAAGAAAGGTTGAGATAGAAACTTCTGAATTCGCCGTGCTCTACCCACCAGTATCTTATCCTCTTCGGAAAGCTCATCCATCCCCAAGATGGCGATGATATCCTGAAGGTCCTTGTATCTTTGCAGAATTCTCTGCACCTCTCTGGCAGTCTGATAATGCTCCTCCCCTAAGACACGAGGATCCAGGATACGGGAGGTAGATGCCAAGGGATCGACTGCCGGATATATTCCCAGCTCTACGATTTGCCGGGAAAGAACGGTGGTAGCATCCAAATGAGAGAAAGTGGTAGCAGGTGCTGGATCGGTCAGATCGTCTGCCGGCACAAAAATGGCTTGCACCGAGGTGATGGAACCTCTTTTGGTGGAAGTGATCCTCTCCTCCAATTCCCCCAACTCTGTGCCCAAAGTAGGCTGATAACCCACGGCAGAAGGCATTCTCCCCAAAAGAGCGGAAACTTCGGATCCGGCCTGAACAAATCTGAAGATGTTATCTATGAACAACAAAACGTCTTGATGCTCTTCGTCCCGGAAATACTCTGCCATGCTTAATCCAGAAAGCCCCACCCGCAGTCTTGCTCCGGGGGGCTCATTCATCTGACCAAAGACCATCACGGTCTTGCTGATTACCCCGGATTCCTTCATCTCCAGCCATAGATCATTGCCTTCCCGGGTTCTTTCGCCAACTCCACAGAAGACCGAATATCCTCCGTGCTCGGTGGCAATGCCTCTGATCAGCTCCATCACGATGACCGTCTTTCCCACTCCGGCACCGCCGAAAAGACCCACCTTCCCTCCCTTGGGATAAGGTTCCAAAAGGTCGACCACCTTTATGCCGGTTTCGAGTATAGACGTTTTGGTCTCCTGATCTTTTAGAGTGGGAGCAGGTCTATGAATGGGATATCTTTTGCTGACGTTCTTGACAGGTCCCAACTCATCGATAGGATCACCTAAGAGATTAAATATTCTTCCCAAAGTTCCATCTCCTACCGGAACGGTGATCGGACCTCCAGTATCCACAGCTGGCATGCCTCGAACCAGACCATCAGTAGAGGCCAAGGAGACACATCTCACCAAGTTATCCCCCAAGTGCAGAGCTGCCTCTATGGTGAGATCAATTCCCCGATCCTTGTCTTCGATCTTTATGGCGTTGTAGATATTTGGCAGTTTGTCTGCGTCGAACTCACAGTCCACAGTGGCACCGATCACTTGCTTGACTTTTCCGATATTCATCTTTTATGTCATCTCCTTATTGGATGTTGTTTTTCCCCCTCACCCTGTCCCTCTCCCCGATGGGGAGAGGTGATTTTTTTCTCCCATACAGTAAAGATTGAGTGCTGTGAAGCCCTGGCATAATCAATTTATCCTTTCAATGCCTCCGCGCTGGTGGTGATCTCCAACATCTCCTTAGTAATGGAGGCCTGCCTGAGCTTGTTGCGGACTAGTGTCAAATGCTCGATCATCTCCTCTGCATTCTTGGTGGCAGCGCCCATGGAGATCATCCTGGAACCATGTTCCGAGGCAAACGACTCAGCCAAAGCCATCTGCACTTTGGTCATACAATAATTAGGAAGAAGACCTGAAAAGATCTTTTCAGCGCTCGGCTCAAAGATAAACTCCAAATACGCTTCTTTTTCCTCCTTCTCTACTTGACTTTCTATATTTAAAAATTTCTCCAGTGTGACACGGTAACTCATAGCGGAGAGGAATTTTGTATATAAAAAATAAATCTCGTCCACCTCTCCGGAGAGAAAAAGATCAACCAGATCACTGGTGATGCTCTTAACCTGGCCTAATATCAGATTTCCACCCAAACCCAAATATTTCAGTCTGATCTCCCAGGGGCGCTTTGCGTAATAGGTGTATCCCTTCCTTCCTATGTTTGCCAAAGCAACTTTTTCTCTTTCATATTTTTTCAGAAACCCGTCCGCTGCACGGATTATGTTGCTGTTATAGGATCCACATAGGCCCCGATCAGAGGATATGATAACTAACGCGACTTTTTTCACTTCCCTTTTTTCAAAGAGCGGATGTTCAACGGCAGCAGCAGCTTTGGTCAAATTGTCCAGCATGCTCTGCATCTTGGACGCATATGGGCGGGAGGATTCCACCCTGGACTGCGCTTTCCTTAGCTTTGCTGCAGCCACCATCTCCATAGCTTTGGTAATCTGTTGCGTGCCCTGAACGCTTCTGATTCTTCTTCTTATATCCCGTAACGACGGCATGACAAATACTGGAATACAAATCTTTAGATTTGCCTATTTACAGTAAGGCTGAAGGACGTGTTGAAAAAGTCCCACTTCGGGGCGGGATAAATTCCCGCCCCTATGAGCAACAATAACTTATCACCCATAGGGCAGGGTCCATCCTGAAGGGATTCACCCTGAAGGGCATTCAGCCCTGCCAATAGGGTTTTCCACCAGTCCCTGAATTCTTACACTCCGGATTCGGTTTTCTTCAAACTCGCCTTAAACCTCTCTTTGAATTTGATAATCGCCTCTTTCAATTTCTCCTCTGTGGACTCCTCCAAATCTTTAGTGGTAGCGATGGTATGACCAACGTCCGGATACTCACTTTCCATGAAGGGATAGAACTCCTCCTCGAATTTTTTGACCGATTCCAAAGGAAGATCATCTAAGTATCCATGCGTAGCCACATAGATTATCATCACCTGTTTTTCAACGGACATGGGAACGTATTGTCCCTGTTTCAGAATCTCGATGGTCCTCTCCCCTCTTGTCAGCTGGGCTCGGGTGGCTTTATCCAGTTCTGTCCCAAACTGGGTAAAAGCTTCCAGCTCCCGGAATTGAGCCAAGTCCAGCCTCAATCTCCCTGCCACTTTTCTCATGGCTTTCACCTGAGCTTTTCCACCCACCCGCGATACGGAAATGCCTACGTTAATGGCCGGTCTCACCCCTCTATAAAAAAGATCGGTCTCCAGATAAATCTGACCATCAGTTATGGAGATCACATTTGTGGGAATGTATGCGGTCACATCACCCGCCTGAATCTCGATGATGGGGATGCCGGTAAGTGAACCACCCCCTAACTCGTCACACAATTTGGCAGACCTTTCCAAAAGTCTCGAATGAAGATAGAAGATATCCCCTGGATAAGCCTCCCTTCCCGGCGGTCTTCTCAGAAGCAAAGACATCTGTCTATAAGCTTGAGCATGTTTGGAGAGATCATCATAGAACACCACCACATGTCTTTTGGTATACAAAAACTCTTCTCCCATGGCACAGCCGGCATAAGGCGCGATATATTGAAGGGGAGCAGGTTCGGTGGCGGTAGCCACTACCACGGTAGTGTAGTCCATAGCACCATGGTCCTCGAAGGTCTTCACCACCTGCGCCACAGTGGAGGCTTTCTGTCCAATGGCAACATATATGCAGAAGATGTCAGAGCCCTTTTGATTGAGTATGGTATCGACCACCAAAGCGGTTTTGCCGGTCTGACGATCACCGATGATCAACTCCCGCTGTCCTCTTCCTATGGGGATCATGGAATCAATGGCTTTGAGTCCGGTCTGAACCGGCTGGCTTACCGGCCTCCTCTGCACTACGTTCGGAGCTCTTCCCTCAATGGGACGGAACTTTTTGGCGGCGATAGGACCTTTCCCATCCAAAGGTTGACCCAACGCATTCACCACCCTCCCCACCATCACCTCTCCCACAGGGACCGAAGCTATCCTTCCGGTTCTTCTCACCGTATCTCCCTCTTTGATGTCATCATATGATCCCAGGATGGCAGCACCAACGTTGTCTTCTTCCAGGTTGAGAATCACCCCGGTCTCTTCATTGGGAAATTTTATCAGCTCGCTCATCATGGCATCTTCCAATCCCCAGATGCGAGCTATTCCGTCCCCTACCTGAAGAACGGTCCCCACGCTCTCCATCTCCAGCTTGGTTTCGTATTTTTCTATCTCTTTTTGTAGAATTGAGCTTACCTCTTCGGGATTCAAGGGCATGTTGATATTTCCTCCTCTTCCTTTTACTATAGCGAACGAATTGAATAAATTGTTATCATCACCCTCCCCCTTATCCCCTCCCATCGAGGGAGGGGGAAACTAATGACCTCCCTCTTCCCTCGTGGTTGAGGGTGAGGGGGTGTAAACTCATTTCATCCTTTAATATCAGTGAACCCTAAGAGCTAACATTTCCTCCTTTAATTCATCTAACTGATGTCTTATGCTTCTGTCAATTATCTTATTTCCCAGGATGACTATGATCCCGCCTATTATCCGAGCATCAATCTTCAAAATCATCTCAATCTTTTTACCGGTGTTTTTCTCCAATTCATCCTTTAGCCTATCTCTGAAGACCGGATCCAAGGTACTAGCAGTAATGACACGAGCCTGAAGTATTCCCTGGTCTTCCTTAACCAATCCTTCGTATTCTTTCACCATCGCCAACATATATTCTATACGATGTTTCTCCAGAACCAAAACCAGAAAAGAGAATAAGGCTTCTGAAACCAAATGTTTAAAGGCCGTGGTGACCAGCTCCCTTTTATGTTGATCCAGGATTTGAGGTGATTCCAAGAAGTTTTTCAAGTTTGGATCTTTTCTTAAAAGGTCGGCTATCGCTTTAAGATCATCCAAGATCCTCTCCACCTGTTCAACTCTTTTGGCGGTCCTGAAAAGCGCAGTGGCATATCTTCTGGCTACCTGAGATTCAATCATTTAAGCTTCTCCCCTTCATTCTTGGGCACCGCATCAATAAACTCGGAGATCAATCTCCTATCCTTCTCTTCATCCAACTTCTCCTTAATCAACTTCTCCGCCGCCCGAATGGTCATATTGACCAAATCGTCTTTCAGTTGCACCTTAGCTTTATCCACATCCCTCTGGATTTCCTCTCTGGCTTTGGTCAGGATATCCTTGGAGTCCTTTCTGGCATTCTCCTTTATTTCGTTAGCCAGCTTCTGTCCCTCCCGTGCAGCTTCCTGGATCTTAACCCGCGCCAAGGAGTCGATCTCCTTCAGCTTGGTCTGATAATCGGAGAAGAGATCATCCACTTTCTTCTTCTCTTTGTCAATGTTATCGAACTCCGATTTTATCTTGGAACGTCTTTCTTCAAGAATAGACAAAAGCGGCTTCCAGGCAAATTTCTTCAAAAGGAAAACCGCTATGAGAAATCCAATAATGTGGGTAACTATTTGCCCGATCTCAAGTCCCATAGACACTCCTTAAGATGGTCCGCCGTCGGCCGTCCACGGACAACCCTTATCCATGATATCTGTTTAATCCGCTGTCCGATCTACTGTGAAGCTTTTATGCGATTTTCCCCTGCAATACGAAGACTGTGACCAAAGCATAGATGGTCAAAGCCTCAATAAGGGCGCAGCCGATGATCATCCCCAGCTGGATTTTGGCGGCGGCTTCGGGCTGTCTGCCCATGGCCTCCATGGCTGCGGAAACTGCTCGCCCCAAGCCAAAGGCAGAACCCATAGCAGCTATGGCCAAGCCTAGGGGAAGAAATATGGCTAAAGCAGTTTGATAACTCATCACTCCTCCTTCCTAAAGGTTCAATGCTTCAAAAGTTAAAGAATTCAATGTTCCTCATGTGGTAACATTAAAGAAAAATATATAGTCGAAAGCAAAGTAAAAACCAAAGCCTGAATGGTTCCGGTTAACAAAGCCAGGAAGAGAAAGGGCAAATGAAAAGGAATCCCTATGGGTAGGTGAAAAAAGCTAAGAGCGCTCACCCCTAATCCCACAAATACGGTAATCAATACGTCCTCGCCGGTGATGTTGCCAAAAAGTCGCAAAGACAAACTCAAGGGTTTTGCCAGTTCTTCTATGATATGAATTGGTATGTTAATCGGGACCAAAAGCCAGGTCACCACATCCCGGGGATCGCCGGCCATATGCTTGAGATAACCTACAAACCCTAAGCTCCTGATACCTGTATATTGCACATAAAAGAAAACACAGATGGCCAAAGATACTGTGGTATTCAGATTGGAGGTGGGTGATTTCATCCCCGGAATCAAACCCAAAAAATTCATGGACAAAATATAGATAAAAAGAGTTCCCAAAAATGGAGTGTATCTTCTTCCTTGAGGTCCCAGGATTCCGCACACGAAATTGTCCAATCCCTCCACCGCCATCTCCACCAGATTCTGCAATTTTCCTGGCATGATGGATCTTTTTCTGTAGGCCAGATATGCCACCAGACTGAGGACAATCATAACCATCCAGGAAAAGACCACGTTTTCCCAATGATGCAAAAAGCCAATAAAAGCCACCTTTCCGAATTTCTCGTATAGAAGAGTAATAAAATTGGGGAGCTCTGGCGCTCCTTCGGTTGCCTTCTCCGCTGCGTGCTTGGCAATCTCTTCGGTCAGGAATAGATTCAATTTAAAACCTCGAAGTTTATTCGTCAGCCATCTCTGGACCACTGGTATATAGCGGATAATACACGCCGCCATCCGCCGACAATTCACATCCGTTCAGGATGAATCCGCTTAACCCGTTGACCCCTTTCATCGGTTGACAGCCTTCTTTTTCACCTGGTTTGTTGACTTTATCTCCGACTTTTTGGATGTTTCCAACGAAAGCACCCATCTTCCCAAAGCCTTGAGAAACATAACCAAAAAGATTAAAGTGAATCCTGAAACCAAGCTCACTGCTGGAAAGTATTTGATTATCAATAAAACATAGCCCACAAGATAAAGCAGAGGAAATTTCACCAGAACGATCAATATGACTTTTCCTTTTCTAACCTCCTTGTCAGGTGAAAAGATTTCTGTTATGAGATTGGTCAAAAAATAAAGATTCAAGCATCCCCAAATGGCCCCCGCCAAGATCCCCGCTCCAAATCTGAAATTGTAATATACCGTGACAAAGAGAAACCCTAAAACCGCCACCACCAGTGAGGTCTTTATCACCCTATGAATAAACTCAGGTCCCATTCTCAGGTTTAAGGTTTAAACTGTTTACTCTTTACTTTTTACTCTTTACTCTTAACTCTTAACTCTCAACTTCATTGGCTTGCCCTCTTGATCAGATTATATACCCCTCTTCCTGCCGCAACGAATCCGAAGAATATGAAAACCATCATCAAATAAGGCTCTGTGTGTAATTTCTTGTCCAAAAAGCTCCCGATGAAATATCCCAGAATCGGTCCCACCGCCAATATGATGGGGATGGTGGTGAGAATCCCAAGCTGTCTGTACATCGAATATTTGTCATCTGATTTCTTACTCAAGGTTTTCCAGCATTGACTCTTATGTGTTTTCGCCTTCCTTAAAAGAAACCAACCCGCCCTAATTGGCTTTTATTATAATATCGATTCCCCTCTAAGTCAAGTATTTTTACAAAGTGCTGGGAAAAACGGTTATGTGAAGCTAATCGTGCAAGTTTATTTTTGGGCATGTCCTGTTTTTGATTTGAGGCATAAGCTATTAAGCTATATATGATTCTCTCTGCGCTTTTGGAGTTGTTAAAAGATCTCATGGGGATTATCCGCAGTTTTTGTGCTTGACAAAATAGAAGATTATGGTTATTATATTAATAGACCGAGCGAATAATTTCATGTTAGCATCGTTGATACAGCTGGTTTCTCTTTTTTTGAGGAGAAGACCAGTTTATCTAAATGGCAATTACTCCCTTGAGGACTTATGAAAAACTCTGCTGTCCTTTGTGCGGTAGCATTTGCCCTGGTTCTTAAGACAGCTGCGTCTGCTGAGCCATTAGCCGGCAAGCCTTCTATTAACCACGTAAATACGCCATCTGTAGCTGATAAAAAGGGCAAGAGCGTTGGCGATTTCTTAACGCCAGAGCACCGCTTTGATCTGGAGAAGACTCGTAAATTGGGTTACCAGGGTCCGCTGAATTGGGAAGGATACCATATTCAACTCGATCCGATTACCGGCGAGCCAATGATCACCCCCCAACAGATCACGTCAAGCAAGGATGACCCGGATGATATCTATTGGGACAATACGCTGTCACCAACAATTCCCGGTGTCGATGGATACGTCCACGCCCTGACAACTTATAATGGTCTTCTCATTATCGGCGGGTCTTTCAGAGCTGTCGGAGATGTCCTGGCTAACAATATCGCTTCCTGGGACGGCTCTTCCTGGTCAGCCTTGGGATCGGGAACGAATGAACGCGTTCAGGCCCTGACCGCCTATGACTCTAAATTGGTCGCCGGAGGATGGTTTACCGCCGCGGGAGGAGTTACAGTCGGTTATATTGCCTCCTGGGATGGCTCTTCCTGGTCGCCCCTGGGAGCGGGAATGAATAATACGGTCCGCGCCCTCACCGTCTATGACTCTAAACTGATCGCCGGAGGATGGTTTACCACCGCGGATGGAGATACAGTCAATAACATTGCTTCCTGGGACGGCTCTTCGGGATCGGGAATGTCGGGAGTGCCTTACGGGGACGTTTATGCTCTGGCCGTCTATGACTCTAAATTGATCGCCGGAGGTCATTTTACCGCCGCGGACGAGATTACAGCTAATAATATTGCTTCCTGGGACGGCTCTTCCTGGTCGGCCCTGGGATCGGGAATGAATTATACCGTTCGTGCCCTGACCGTCTATGACTCTGAATTGATTGCTGGAGGCGATTTTAGCACCGCGGGAGGAGATGCAGCCAGGTTCATTGCTTCCTGGGACGGTTCTTCCTGGTCGCCTTTGGGATCGGGAATGAATGATTGGGTATTTGCCCTGACCGTCTATGACTCCAAATTGATCGCGGGAGGATGGTTTACCACCTCGGGCGGAGTTGTTACCAATGCAATTGCTTGCTGGGACGGCTCTTCCTGGTCGGGCTTAGGGTCGGGAATGTCGGGCCCGTGGTATGCGGAGGTGTATGCCCTGGTCGTCTATGACTCTAAATCGATCGCTGGAGGATACTTTGCCGCCGCGGGCGGAGTTGCCGCCAAGAGAATTGCTTCCTGGGATGGCTCTTCCTGGTCGGCCCTGGGATCGGGAATAGACCTTTACGTTAATGCCCTGACCGTATATGACTCTAAATTGATCGCCGGAGGTCTATTTACCACCGCGGGCGGAGTTGAAGCCAATTATATTGCTTCCTGGGATGGCTCTTCCTGGTCGGCCCTGGGATCGGGAATGAATCTTTATTACGTTAATGCCCTGGCCGTATACGACTCTAAATTGATCGCCGGAGGTCTATTTACCACCGCGGGTGGAGTTGCAGCCAATAATATTGCCTCCTGGGATGGCTCTTCCTGGTCGCCTTTGGGATCGGGGTTGAATTATTTCGTTTGTGCCCTGACCGTCTATGACTCCAAATTGATAGCCGGAGGTAGGTTTACCACCGCGGGCGGAGTCACAGCCAATAGAATTGCTTCCTGGGACGGCTCTTCCTGGTCCCCCCTGGGATCGGGAATGAATCTTAACGTCTATGTCCTGATCGCCTATGACTCTGAACTGATCGCCGGAGGCCAATTTACCATCGCGGGCGGAGATACAGCCAAGTATATTGCTTCCTGTCCCCCCTGGGATCGGGAATGAATTCTTACGTTCAAGCCCTGGCCATCTATGACTCTAAATTGATCGCCGGAGGCTGGTTTACCACCGCGGGCGGGGTTACAGCCAATAAAATTGCTTCCTGGGACGGCTCTTCCTGGTCGCCTCTGGGATCGGGAACGAATTCTTTCGTTCATGCCCTGGCTATCTATGACTCTAAATTGATCGCCGGAGGCCGGTTTACCGCGGCGGGCGGAGTTGAAGCCAATGATATTGCCTCCTGGGATGGCTCTTCCTGGTCGGCTTTGGGATCGGGAACGAATTTTTGGGTTGATGCCCTAACCGTCTATGACGCCAAATTGATCGCGGGAGGCCAATTTTCAATTGCGGGCGACAAGGTCGCGGGATATGCCGCACAGTGGACCAAACGTGATTTCATATTGGGCGACGCCAATGGCGATGGGGTCATCAATTCAGCTGACGTTGTCTATTTGATAAATTACCTCTTCAAAGGTGGACCAGCGCCAGATCCATTATGGGTAGGAGATGTCAATTGCGACGAAATCATCAACAGCGCTGATGTGGTTTATCTGATCAACTATTTATTTAAAGGAGGACCACCGCCAGAGTGTTAGCCTCTTTGTTCGTCAATGAGGCCCTTGAGTGCAAATCCTTCCGGATGAACCCTTGTCCGTGACGTGATGAGGTAACGGATTCGTCCTGATCCCCCGCCAAGGGCGGGGGAGAACGAACAAGGTACCAGTTACCAACAAATCAGGCGAAGAAACTATCTTAGCGGTTTCGTTTGCGTTTAAACCCCTCTTTATCTAAGCGCTCGATAACCGCTTTTATCAAAATCGGCCAGGCGATGGTGGCATCACATAAAACCTCGGCCCAAAGTCCCCCCTCCTTTTTGGGTATGAATTTGCCCCAGGATACTCCTTCGCTATAGGTGCAGCCAGAAAGCCCACCCCAATGCACTGGTTCAGGACAGATCCTGATTCCATATTTAAAACGTGTGGGATCTTTTTTTCCCTCACCAAATCTGCGATATGTCGCCTCTAAATAAGGTCCGATCTGCTGAGCCCAGTTTCGAGGAACTCCGCCCCCGATGGTGAAAACGCCCGTGCATTTGGCATTCGCCACCCGGTTGGTATAATCCTCTAAGTCCAGGAGAGGATTGAACCGAAGCGGGGATTTGCCTTTGGTTTGTCGAATCCTATTATAAATTGCAAAATCCAAGCCAAGTTCGCTATCAGTAAAGGCAGGAATATAAACTGGAATTTTCTTCTCAAAGGCGCTCTTGAGAATACCGCGCCCCACCTCGTTTTTTGACAGATATTCTCCAATCTTGGCCAGAAGAAAAAAGCTGGATAGAGGGGAATCAGAATCCAAGTCCTCCCATACACTGTCTATAATTAAACCTGTGTCGACCAAATTCTTTTCCGCTTCTACGGTATCATAAACCCTGTTGTATCCAAGCTTATAAAGCTCAGCATCCTTCATATCTCCATCATATTTGAAATGGCAAGCCCCCACCTCCTCAACCAATCCGTGCATGACCAAAGCTCCGGTCGAAATTATCACATCCAAAAAATTACGATCGATCATCTCGCACAGGACCAATCCCATCTTGGCCATGGTCATGGCACCAGAGAATGTGCCCACAATCAAACAGTCGGAATCCTTCAGCATGGTCGTGTATACTTCCAAGGCTTCACCTAAACTTCGGGCTCCAAAGGCAGTGTTTGACATCAGAACAAGCATGGTTTCAAAGTCGGTTACCTCTGATAGGTTTAGAGAACGGAGAGGTTTCAAGTTATGAGCAAAACCATCTCCTAAATCGCTTTTTTTCCTTATCTTCTCTCGATCAGCCATACCACCTCCTAATATGCTCGCTCCAACGGAAATTTGCCGTTCTTAATTCAACCAATTGCTTGATTTAATATTGTTGTCAGTTGGAACATTTCGAATCAATAATTCCTAGGCTTAGATTATAATCTCCATCTCTCACTAAGTCAAGCTATTTCCGAATTAAGTTTGCGTCCACTGATGCGGTATGGCTTATTTTTGTCAAGTTGATTCCAGGTCATACGACTAGGTTCCACCGCGCTGGCAAGCCTTCACACTTCGTCCTGAGCTCAGTGTCGAAGGACAGCTTGCCAGCCAAGCTATAAAGGCTTAGCTACGCTGTTAAATAACGCTCTGAGAATCAACCAGTTAGCAGGTTTTACCAGATGCGCGGGCCCTAAACCAACCCAAAAACTTAACTCTTTCCTTCTTCATCTCTTTTCCCAACCCTCAACACACCCCACCAACTCTCTTACTTCATACCCAAAACTTTGGACGCATCCCCGAATTATAGAATTCGAGGAAACGAAAACAGAAGGCTTAAAAATCCATTAACTCGCATTCAGCCTTAACAGATGAAGAATTGTAAATGATTTGAAAAAACATTAAAAGGAAAGATCAATTATTATACGAATGGTCAAGAAGAGGCGGTTTCCTCACCCCGTTTGAACCGTTTGCGGAACTGCAATTTTGGGCTTTTTGTACTTTTGCAGATAAACCACAAAGATTGATCCTTTCCCCAATTGGCTTTTAAATTCTATTCTCCCGTTGAGACTGTTCACCAATCTTTGCACGATGGCCAATCCCAATCCGGTCCCATTTCTCTTGGTGGAATAAAAGGGAGAAAAAATCTTCTTCTTCTGCTCATCGGTCATGCCTTTTCCCTGGTCAATTATGGC
>SMTZ1_10004213_pt1 | contig 14484 bp, 12 predicted proteins | sample DeeMarSWOR136_30_FD_25667 | JGI IMG/M metagenome (IMG submission 25667) | reverse complement strand
GACCATTCACTATTTGCACTATTTATATCTTTTGCTTTTACTTTTACACTGTATGAGCCAAGTCCGGACCAGGAATATGATTCTTGTACTGCTTCACCAGAGTTGTAAGGACCAAGCCAATCTGATGTATCTCCATTTCCCCAGTCAAATAAATAGTAAATTTGTTCACCGTTTGGATCTGTTGTAAAAGAGGTAAATGTTAAAGTTTGATTATACACACCATGATCTGGACCAGATATAGTTGGCTTTAATGGAGGATTACTTGTTATAACAGTAACCATAGTTAAATCTGGATTACCCCAAAGTGCTCCCCATTGGAATGTTTCATATTTAGGATAATACCATAAATTATTTTGATACATTTGAATCAAACCATATTGTTGGGCTTGTCCTTGGGTATAGTCACCAGATGTACAGCATGTTGTAAAGAAATAATCTAGTGATTGACTCGAGCCATCCATCGGGTCATTCCAAGCAGGCATTCCATAAGCAACCTTTGTTGCACCTAAAAATCCAACTGCACCTTTTTTTAACATAGATTGTCCAATGTTTAGTTCCTCGGTATCAGAATTGCTACATGCATCTGCAAAAATTATGGCTGGATAATCGTCATTTAAATAATTGCATGTTATCGTATCAACAAAAGGTTGTGACGGGTAGTATTCATAACAACCCGTAGGTGAACCATGGCCTGCCCAGTTGACAAAAGCAAATTTACCTACTGACCAAACTGATTGAACATTTGCATAAGATAGATCATAATCACATTGATAAAAAGATTGTGCATCCTCATACATTTTTGTATTTGTCCAATCGCTCATCCATGGATGAATAGTTGGATTTGTTTTATATTCCATTAAAACAGCATTATCAGTATCTGGCCAGAAAAATGCACCGAGAAGAAGTATATTTTTCTTAAAGGATTCATCATCATTTTGTTCATAGGCAACAGATTTTTGACATATATGTTCAACAGTTATTGGATCACTCCATGGAATACGTCCGACATTAACTTCAGCATACATATCTATTGGATCAGAATTTTCACCATACTGATGATCTCCATCAATATCCCATGATTGAGAATCAGGTAATGACAATTCAGCAAAATAAAAATCTGTCTCAGGTTGTCCATAACCTGTACTTTGAGCTACTCTTCTAATTTGAACATCATCATAATGACCAATTAAACAAACATCAAGAATTCCCCATTTTTCAGTTGGATATTTATCTATTAAAAAATTTCTAATTTTTTCTGCAAGATCATAACCATTATAATTTGAGCTAATCCAACTTGTTGTTGCAACATAAACGTTTTTTCCTTTACTTTCTTCCCAATTTTTTAAATCATTTATAGATGAAGTAAGTGAATCAAGAGTAATTATTACATAATCATATACTGATCTTCCACCATCTCCAGCAGGATACCATTTCTGTGCATTATCATAATTAAAAATTATATTTTTAGCAATTTGCTCAGTTTTATAATTATTATCAACCATAATTTGTTCAGAAGAAAAACCTTTAGGAAAAGTGTAACTTATAGTAATTGTAATTTCTGGATAATATGTCAACTCTCCTGAAATTGGCTTATATATAATTGGATTAACTCTAACATCAATTAAATTATATTTTCTGTAACCAGCTTTACCTACAAAATCACAAATAGAATTTGGATAGACCTCATTACTTAAATAAACACTTTCATAATTTTTTTGGTAAGTTTGTTCCTCTTTTTGTCTTATAACTGGATTTTCTCTGCCAATTATTTGTGGTAGTTTGCAAGGTACTATGCTAAACTGCCCAGCGATTGTTATTTCATTATATGCTTTAAATGTTAAATCTACAAACTGAGCGCCTGGTGGAATTGCAAAAGAAAAAATCTTAGATGGTAAATTTGGTTTTCCAGGAATCAGTAAATGTCCAAAATTTTCAATTTGTACTTCGGAGCCTTCTTCAGTATTGTAAATTTCGTAATTACCGATATACAGAGTATTACTTATTTTGCCATCTTTAAATTCAAATATCGATTTATCAGATAGCTTATTATTAACTGTTGTAGCTCCTACAATAATACTACCAATCATTAGCATACCTAAAATAAATCCAACAATTATTTTCTTCATAAACATCCTCCACAGATTAACAATTGTTATAGATTTAGGGTATATAATGCTTTTTTGCTAGGATGTTTTAATAATTTTTTAAGGAATTGATGTATAATTTACTTCTTAATTATGTATGTTTTATCAAGATTTTTTAATAAATAAAATTTTGATAAATAAAAAAATCATTAGTTATAAATATTACAAATAAACCAATTTTAGATATGATCTATTTTTTTATGTTTATTAAAAAAAAATAAAAAAAGGATAAAATTGAGCTCCCATTTTACGGCACAAGAAGGAGTTTTAATATTTGACACATGTATTGAATCTTTTCAAAAAGTTGTTGTAATAAATAATTAATTGATTTTGATCGAGGAATATTAACTGTTAATGTTGCCCAATCACTTTCAGCTCCGTATATATCTCTTGCTTTTACTTTAATTATTTTCGTACCTTTTTCATACCAAGTATGATTTACTGTTGCTTCTTCACCTGATGAAAAAGGGCCAAAAATATGAGTCTCATTGCTGCAACAACCCCAATTAACAATATAATAAACATTGTCACCATCTAAATCTGTTGATAAAAATATATAATCATATGATACACCAACATTTCCCTTTATCTGACCATCTATAGTAGGAGTAGTTGGAGGTTGATTTTCCCCCTCAATTGTTATTACCCAAACATCAATATCTTCTTCAAGATAAAAACCAGTATATCCACAGACTATGAATCCTCCATCAGAGTTTTGAATTCCATAGTAACCAACATCCTCTGCACTGTTATTATCAAAAGTTTGATGCCACTCTTCATTTCCATTGTTATCAGTCTTTATTGTATAAACATCGGGTTGTGAGTAACCCCAGCCATAAGTTCCGGTAATAAAAAATCCGTTATCATTTGTCTGTTGTACACACCAACCTTCATCATAGTCACTACCACCAAAAGTTTTATTCCATAATTCATTACCCTCATTATCTGTTTTTATCAGCCATACATCACCGCCTCCAGCTCCAAATGAATAAGTAAAACCAGTTATTATGTAACCATTATCTGAAGTATTTTGAACACTTCGACTTTCATCAAAATCACTTCCTCCAAATGTTTGATTCCACTCTTCATTACCACTGCTATCTGTTTTTAAAAGCCAAACATCAGTTTTTCCATCTGGGCTATAAGAACCTGTAAAACCAGCGACAATATATCCTCCATCAGAAGTAATTATAACGCTATTTCCACCGTCGTAACCAGTTCCTCCAAAAGTCTTATTCCATTGTTCATTACCGTTTGAATCAACCTTTATTAGCCAAATATTTTGACTTCCATCACTAAAAGCTCCAGTCTCTCCTGTTATTATATATCCACCATCTGTGGTTTGTTCAACACATCTACCTGCATCCCAACTATCTATTTCACCAAAAATACGCGCCCATACTATATTACCAGTTGAATCTGTCTTTGCTAAATAAAGATCCATATTTTGAGGTATACCTGAATAACCTGCAATAATATAACCACCATCAGAGGTCTGTCTTATACTCTGGGCAACATTTTCTCTATCATAAGTACCATGTGTTTTATGCCATTCTTCGTTGCCTAAGGCATCTATTTTTAACATATAGAAGTAACAAAACCATAACGACCAGGCATTCCTTCCATAAGTACCAGATATGATATATCCTCCATCAGAGGTTTGTTGGATACAATTACCCCAATCAATCCTATCCCCACCATATGTTTTTGACCACCTATTTAATGGCTGATAAAGGGTAATATTTTCATTATTAATTTTAGTCCCTGTTACTGTAAAAAAAGTAACGAATAAAACCAGCGTGCTTATACATATTACAATAGCTTTTTTTATATACATATTATCTAACCTCGGCGTGGTTATAAACTCAGAAATTTATATCTCATCGCAAGATGTTCGGAGAAAACCGAATAACAATATCTATAATTGACAAATCTAACAAAAAATAAAAATGAAAAAATTTAGAGTATAATAAATTAATACTGAACAATGTAGTTACTTCCTATACCTGCATAATCTTTACCGATTTCAGCAAAAATTAGCATTAAAATGAAGCGATCTTTCTGAAATGGGCGCATTCCTGATATAACTTGTGTATTTGTTAACAAATCACCAGGTTTTGGATTACCTACTAGGGCTTTTGGTACAATGAATGTTATAATATCATTTTCAGTATCAATGATTCCGTCATTGACTTTCACTCTATTATCTCCATAGTTAACATAAAAATCCGAAGCAGCTCCATTTAATCCAAGATGTACATTTGCAACACATATTTTTCCATTGTATTCCCAAAAAAACGAATATATTGTATGCCATCTTCTAAGAGTTAAATCAGTGAATTTAATAGACGCATAGATATAATCTGGTTCAGTATATTCTTCATACAACCATGCGCATTTTATGTCTAAAAACTTCCATAGATTCTGTGGAAGTAAAAATGCAAGTGATCCTGTTACATCACCAATTTCGTCAGTTATAATATATTTGGGACAATTTATTGCTACGGCTGATGAGGTAAGCAACGTGATTAAAAGGCATCCAGCAGCACATAATCTATATAATTTTTTCATTTTTTCTTTCCTCCAACAGTACCAAATAATCTGATAATCTCAAAAATTTTTCTTATTTTTTTTTGTACTAAATAATATTTTTTTACCATGATTATTTGATATCGTTCAATAATAAAATAGAATCACTTGTCGTTATAATCAATAAAATATATCTTAAAATTAAAAGTACTAAGAAAATATTTTACAATATTTTCTTAAATAACTAAATATTACAAATTTGATGAATGATTGGAAATCTTTTTTTAAAAAAGATGTTTTGAACTGGTTGTTAGAAAAAGAAAATCCTTCTGTTAGATATTATACTTTAACTGAATTATTAGAAAAAAAACAAGGAGATTCTAAAGTTGAAGAAGCAAAAGAGCAGATTATGAAAACAGGTGTTATTCCAAAAATTTTATCAAAACAAAATCCAAAAGGATACTGGGGAATTGAAGAGGATTTCTACATAAGATCTAAGTATAAAGGTACTGTTTGGTCATTAATAATTTTAGCAGAACTTGGGGCAGATGGAACTTATAAAAAAGTTAAAAATGCATGTGAATTTATTCTTAAAAATTCTCAAAACCCAAAAAGTGGTGGTTTTTCTTATGCCAAAGCTTCATCTGGTGGTGGAGTTGAGAGTAAGATTATACCTTGTTTAACTGGTAATATGGTTTGGTCTTTGATTCGTTTTGGATACATAGATGATACAAGGGTTCAAAATGGAATTAAATGGATTTTAAATTATCAGCGTTTTGATGACGGTAAACAAAATCTACCTAAAAATTGGCCTTATAAATCACATAAAAGCTGTTTTGGAAAGCACTCCTGTCATATGGGTGTTGTTAAATCATTAAAAGCACTTGCAGAAATACCTAAAAACAAAAGAAATAAAGAAATAAAAAATAAAATTAACCAAGGTGTTGAATATATACTAATTCATCATATTTATAAAAAAAGCCATAATCTTTTAAAAATTTCAAAACCTAGCTGGCTTCAACTAGGTTTTCCTCATATGTATCAATGTGATATTTTAGAAATTCTTGATATTTTAACTAGATTAGGATATAATGATGAAAGAATGAGGGATGCAATAAATATTGTTATTTCAAAACAAAATAAGGATGGTAAATGGGTCTTAGAGCGAACTTTTAATGGTCGCTTTCAAGTTGATATTGAAAGAAAAAACAAACCAAGTAAGTGGATTACTTTTAATGCTTTAAAAGTTTTAAAAAGATATAACATATAAAAACTAAATATATTTCATTACATATCTTTATAATTTTAAATTCTATGCACTTTACAAAATGATAATAGTAAATAACGTCACAAAAACCTATGGAAAAATTGTTGCACTTAAAAATGTTAATTTTACCTTTAATAATTCTAGTGTTATTGCAATAATGGGAGAAAATGGAGCTGGAAAAAGTACACTACTTAAAATATGTACAGGAATACTTCCATTTGATCAAGGTCAAGTAACAATTGATGGTTTTGATATAGTAAGAAACTCTATAAAAGCTCGAGAACAAATTGGTTATTTACCTGAGATGCCAGATATGTACGAAAGACTCACTGGTAAAGAATTTTTATTTTACATCGCATCTCTTAGAAAGTTAAATGATGCCGAAGATAGAATTTATGATATAACAAAAATGATTGGAGTATACGATTTTTTAGACTATGAAATTGGGAGCTACTCAAAGGGTATGAAACAAAAAATATCAGTAATCTCAGCTATAATGCATAACCCAAAAAACCTTTTACTAGATGAACCTGTTTATGGTTTGGATCCATTAACATCAAGAGCATTACAGGATTTTATAAAAAAAAGGAAAGGAACAACTGTAATAGCAACTCATTCTACACAGCTTGTTGAGCAAGTAGCAGATATTGTTTATCTAATTATGCGAGGAAGAGTAATTTTATCTGATAATGTATCCACTCTAGTTTCAAAATACGGTAATATGGAAGAAGCCTATTTTCAAACAAAGGATGAAGTAAATGTTTGAAACAACAAAAATTATTCTTATAGAAAATACAAGAAATTTGATAAAAAAAATTAAAGACGCACCTTTTTTATATTTAATGTTTTTTGGTATGATAATTTTTTCAATTTTTATTTTTTCTTTTGCAACATATTTTTTAATAAACATAGAAACAAATCTTGATATTAGTTTAGAAGATGTATTTTTCATGGTTTTTTTTCTTTTCTTATTAAAAACTACAGCAGATTTTTACAACAATTTTACTAAATCTCTAAAACTTACTTATTCTTTATCAACACAAGTTAGTCAAAAAAAAACGGCATTTGAAACATTTTTAGCAGTTCTTTTAACAGAGCTGATTATTTGGTTTTCTTTTTCTCTAACGTTTTTATTTACGCTTTCTATTTTTAAAATTAATATTAATTATCCTTTTGAATATCTTCTTTTTACAATTGGAATTATTACATCTTCTTGTATTGGTTGTGCAATTTCTATAAACTTTTTTTCTCCAAAAAAATATAGGTTAATGCCAATGTTAATTTTACTATGTTTTTATTTTTATGCTAGTAACCCAATTTATGTTGTGTTTACTTTACCACTTGCTATTATTCATTGTGCTTGGAGTTTAAAAAACAGTATGGAGTCTTATTTATTTAGTAAAAGAAAGCAAAGAACAAAAGAGCGAAGTTTATTAAAAACTCGTACTATTATTAAGACACAATTTCATAGAGAAACAATTATTTTATGGCGAGAAAAATTATTATTCAGCTTTGTGTTTTCTTCTGTTATCACCGGTTTATTTTCTGGATATTTATTTCTTTATGGTGATGAGATTCTAATTCCAGGACCACTTAGGGAAACACTTGGTGGTTTTTTACCATCAATGTTTCTTTTTCTTGGTGTTTATGTAGTGGTTATGTATACTGCTGTTTTTCCTGGATTAAATCTTTTTTTAAACGAAGAAAAAACAATGTGGATAATTAGATATTTACCTATAAAAAACGATACAATAGTTTATGGAAAAGTTTCTGCCCTTTTTCTTTGTTTTTTAACATCGATTCCTTTTATTTTTTATATTTCTATTTTTACTGGTTTTGATCAATTTGGTTTTATTTTGTGGTTTCTTATTTTTTCCTATATTGCTGGTATTATTATATCAGTTCCACTTGGTGTTAAATATGTGGGTAAAAAATCAGATATTTTACTTCTTTATAGTGTTTCTATGATTCTTTTTTTAGTACTTGGATTAATGGTTAGTTTTGTTAATATAATTGAAAAATTCTTTAGCGATCCATTTATTTTTTATTTGCTAATTTTACTCTTTGAATTTTTTATACTTTATTTTTCTTTAAAATTTTCATCTCATATTCTTGCTTTGAAATACAATTTAACAAGTGATAATTCCTAGTTTTTTCATCTTATCATAATTTTCAAAATTTTTATTAAAATAATCTTTAACTGGTTCAAGAATTTTATTTATATAACTAATTGTTGCATTTTTTAAATCCAGTGGATGAATTCCATTAATGTAAGCCAGCTCTAGTTCATTGGAATTATTAAATTCTAAATTTCCACCAAACTTCTGAGGCCGTTGAATTAGAAAAGGCTCATTTTTTAGTTCGGGAAATATAACAAATTTACAAATTTCGATAATAGGATTTCCTTCAATTTGTTTTTCAGGACAATATGCTTTGCTGATTTTTCTTTTCACACTATCAGGATCATCATGAATTGAAATCATCGAATCAGGTTTACTTTTACTCATTTTTCCATCCAATGGATTCATTCTTTCTCCTGCTTGCAAACCAGTTAGTAGTGGAGTATGAATAGCAACAGGTGGTTTTTTACCAAGTTTTTTTGATACATCTCTTGCAAGCATATGTGCATGTCTTTGATCCATACCGCCATATGCTACATCTAAATTTAGATAGAATATATCTGAAACTTGCATAGCTGGATAAAAAAGTTTTGATAAATCTTTTTCTGCTTCATCTTCCTCCCGACCCATTATATCCATAGCTCGCTTAACTCGAGCAACGGAAGTTGCTTTAGAAGTTCTTAAAACAAACTCCCAATATTTTGAATCACCTGTATATTCACTTGCATATACAAAAGAAACTTTATCTGCACATACGCCCATTGCCTTGAAACAATCCTCCATGTACTTTCCACAGAGTTTTATTTTTTCAATGTCACCATCAAGTTTATCATTTATATATGCATGCCAATCCGCCAGAAGAATGGTGAAGTTAAAACCGCAATCCAAAAAATCTTTTATCTTGTTTGTACAGATCTTCCAACCAATATGAACGGCACCAGATGGTTCAAAACCAATATATGCTCTAGGTTTATCTTTTTTTAAAACTTCTTTTAATTCTTCTATTGTAACAATTTCTGAAGTATTAGATATAAGTTTTTCTAATTTTTCCATAATTATCTCTCAAGTTTTTTTACAACTTTTTCTATGATTTCTTCAGCGGCTCCAAGATAATTTTCAGGTTTTAATGCATTGTCTATTTCATTTTCTGTAAGTAGATTTAGATTCATATTTTCTTCTATAAAAACTTCTTTTAGTGATTTATTTTGTTGAACTGCTTTAAGTGAAACCTTTCTCATTAGTTCGTGAGCCTCTCCACGTCCGAAACCTTTTGATATTAGCATTGTCATTAGAGATTCAGCCATTGGTAAACCTTTTGAAATCTCAAGATTCTTTTTCATTTTTTCTGGGTAAACTTGAAGGTTTTTAAAAACAATATTCATCTGATAAACTATCCAGTCTGTTAAAACCAAAGAATGAGGAATTATGAATCTTTCAGAAGCAGAGTTGCATAGATCTCGCTCATGCCATTGTATAGAGTTTTCATATGTTGGATTTATAAATCCTCGAACTACTCGTGCAAGACCACTTATCTGCTCACAGGTAATTGGGTTTCTCTTATGAGGCATAGTTGACGAGCCTATCTGTTTTTTTACTTCAAATGCTTCAGCTACCTCACCTATTTCATCTCTTTGTAAGTTACGTATTTCTGTTGCAAACTTTTCCATGCTCGTTGAAATGTTACATAATACTCCAATTAGCTCATTGTATCTATCGCGACATACAATCTGAGTTGAAACATCTTCCACTCCTAATTTTAGCTCTTTTAGCATTTCCTCTTGGAGTTTTAATGCGTTTTTTCCTAATGCTGCACCAGTACCTACTGCACCTGAAAGTTTTCCAACAAATAATCTTGTTTTGCATTCAAAGAGTCTTTCCATATGTCTGTCTATTTCCATAGCATAAGCCGCCATCTTTAAACCAAAAGTAATTGGAATTGTATGTTGACCATGGGTTCTACCAACCATTACTGTTTTTTTATGTTTCTTTGCCAATTCAACAAGTGTTTTTCTTAGCTCCCTTAAACTATTTTTAATTAGTTCTGTTGATTCTGTAAATTGTAAAGCATTAGCTGTGTCAACTATATCATAGCTAGTTGCTCCAAGATGAACATATTTACCTGCATCATTACCGCATTGCTCAGCAAGTGCTCTTGTAACTGCCATTATGTCATGTTTTGTTTCAGCTTCTATTTCTTTTACTCTTTCAACTTTTACAAAAATGGTAGATGCTTTTTTTGATATTTCATCAGCAACACTTTTTGGAATATTTCCAACTTTTGCATGGGCACGAACAAGAGCTGCTTCAACATCAAGTAAGTATTGAAGACGTTTTGTTTCACCAAATATTTCTTTTAATTCTTTTCTCCCATAACGATAATCAATAGGACACACAGGATCATACATATATTTCACAAACCGAGAATCTTATAATGCTTAATGTTTTTTTCTAAAGAAATTTGGAATAAATAAAGCTCTAATTTAAATATCTAAAAAAGTTATAGGTATCTTTAAAAGGTGGATTGTATGGATAAACTTGATGAAATATCACAACCATCAGGCTGGAGATTATCACTTTCTATAGTAATAGGAGTTGGATGGCTAATTTTTTTAATTATTTGGTTAGCATTTTTTGCTGGAAATTACAGTTTTAATAAAAATATTTCATTTATACTAATCTCAATACTTCTTTTAATTATTGTACTAGGGGTACCATGGGCTATATGGGGTTTACGACATATTCCAGAAGAAGGAAAAGAAATGATGAGAAAAACAGGTTTTAAATCAAGAGTAATAATTTCGATAATTGTTCCGCTTGCATTAATGATATTTCTAATAATATGGTTTTATTCATATGCAGAGAATTATAACATTTATCAATATTTTGCAGTTTTCCTTGTTTCGATACTTATTGTTGGTGGATTACTAGGTGCTATGTGGGCGCCATGGGGAATGAAACATGGAAAAAATTTTGAAGAAGCATGTAAAGAAGAAAAAAAAGATTAAAGAGTGTGAATTAAAATTTCTTACCTTATTTTTTTAATTCTTTATTTATAACGATTTTTCATATAGCTATTTTAAATAAGGATTAATTTATTATGGACTAACAATCTGGGGAAAAAAACATGGTTAATTGTTCAAAATGCGGAACAGAAAATGATACAGATGCACAATTTTGTAGTAATTGTGGTAATTTACTAAAAGATACACAGGAAAATAGCGATACACTTGAAAAAAAGGTTGAAAATTTTGCTGAGGAAGTTGAAAGAGCCGGGAAAAATGCAGGAAAAAAATTAGAAAAAACAGCAAAAAGATTTGGGCAAGCAACACAAGATCTTGGAAAAAGAGTAGAAAAAGCAACAGAACAAGTAGGTAGTCGTTTTGATAACTGGTATAATTGTACCTTTGGAATTATTGGGCCAATAATTTCAAGTTTCATTGGGTTAATCATAATAAGGCTGGTTATCGAAGGTCTTAAACTTGGATCTAATGCAACACCGGTTTTATTAGAAATTAGCGATATTTTGTATAATTATTTATTAATGCTTTTTATTCTGATGCTTTTATCGTCATACACTTCTTATTTTTCAAAAAAATGGAATTCTTTTCGATGGTTTTCTCCAATTACTTCTGCAATTGTTTTTGTTTTTATTTTCTGGTTAGTCATGATGATTATTGCAGCTATTTCGTCTAGTGAAGGATTAACTGATTTAGAAAATGCAGCATCTATATGGTCTCAACAATCTAACTTAATAATGATCTTTGTTATTATTCTTCTATTTGGATATCTTGTTCTTGTGGCTATGTTAGCTTTTGAAAAAGATCAAAGAAAATAGATAAATAAAAATTGTTATTTTCTGTTTATAAATAATAAAAAAAAGAGTTTAAATAGAAATAATAGTTAACATGTTATGATAAAGGAAGTTTTGAAATGTCATATTGTCAGAAATGTGGAATAAAAAATGAGGATGATGCAGAATATTGTAAAAAATGTGGTGCTTCATTAGCTGGTTTAAAAAAATCACAAGAAAAAGAATGGGATAAAAAATGTGAAGACGAGTGTGCTGGTGGTAGTAGAGGCTGGGCTATTTTTTGGGGAGTTATAATTATTCTTGTTGGGCTGTTCATTATTTTTGAAATGGTTTTTAAAAATATGCTTAAATTAGAAATAATGAACCAAATCGAATTTGGATGGATAATTGCTGCAGTTATTGGTTTATTCATTATTATTCTTGGTGTTCGTATTTTATCCAGACGTTAAAAAATAGTCAAAAAGATTTACAAGTTTGTTTACAAAAACTGCATATTTTACTATGTTGATGCTTAGAGAGTTTTATTCTTGTATCTAACCATAAAAAGCAAAAAATAATTGTTAAAATTGCAAAAATAAAATTACTTGTAATTTCAAATACACTAATTGTTAAACAAAAAAAACCTAAAATGAAAATACTATTAGAAATAACATGAATTATTCTATGTCTTTTTGGAAATATGATTTCTATATAGATTATAGGAATTATTAGAAAACCAATAAAGAAGAAAAAATACCATATTTTTAAATCCTGACTAGGGGTAATTATTAGATAAATTATCATCAAGAAAATGGATATGATTGATCCTATAATAAGACCAAAACAACCTGCACATCTTTTTTTATTTTTTATAACAATTACGTGGTTTGTAAATACATTACAATCAGGATGATGACCTCGAAATAGTCTTTTTGATTTTTTACTTTTTGTATCTGATTTATTATTTTTCTTTTGAATTATTTTCTTCCACCAGTTTGGATAAATAGCTAGTGATATACCAAATAAACAACTACTTATGAATACTACTGCAACAAACAATCTTTCTGAATAAGAAACTGTATTTGTAGTATTTGGATTTAAAAAAACCAAAATAAATATAAAAACAAATGCTAAGGATGAAAATAAAATATAAGAAAAAATATTTTTCATTTGCCTCAAATCAATCTCCTGAATTTTGATAATACATGTTGTCCAGCCATATGTCTATAACATGTTCGTTTTAACTTGTTTTTTGATAATATTCCTGCAATACCTTTTCGGTATGATCCATAAAATGCATGGTAGCACTTCCATAGTTCCTCTTGAACTTCTTTTCTTGTTAGAGTTTCAGTTGGCATTATAGCATGTGCCATATCATAATTTGCATAATTTGTATTTTCGATCCATCCATTTTTTTTCGCTGTCTCGTAATATATAGTTCCAGGAAAGGGAGTAAGTACTGTATAGATAACTAAATCTGATGCAATATCAATAGAAAACCGTCGTAAACTTTCTATGGACTCATAAGTATCTCTTCTTGCACCAATTACAAACATAGCGTGTGAAAAAATATCTTTTTCATGAAGAATTTTCATTGTTGTGTAAGCATCTGATTTTTTTGTTCCTTTTTTATATTCTTTTAGTGTTTCCTCAGAATCAGTTTCCACACCACACATTATCCAATACACACCAACTTCTCTAAGTTTTTCTATCAAATTAGAATTGTGAACAACATCATCAGTTCGGGCTTGGAAGAACAACATTATATCATCCTTACATCGTCTATGTTTTAACTCTTCATATAACTGTTTTCCTCTTAAACGAAGGTTAATATGATCATCAGTGAACCAGAGAAACACTCCACCAAATGTTTCATTTAGATGTTCGATTTCATCTGCTATTCTTTTTGTTGATTTTGTTCTCCAAGTACCTCCCCAGTGATTCCATTGTGTACAAAATGAGCATCTATATTCACAACCTCGTGCTGTTTCAAGTATCATATATCTTGTTTTTCTTCCAGCCATCATAGTGAAATGATACTGTTTAAGATAATCTTCAACAAGATGATAAGCAGGGTAAGGTAAGCCATCAAGATTTTTAATTAAAGGACGTGAAGGTGTATGCACAATAGATTTTTTTTGTCGAAAGGAAATTCCCTGTACTTTGTCAAGTTTTTCTTTTTTATTTAATTTTTTTATAAGATCAACAATAGTGAGTTCTCCTTCTCCTCTTACAATAATATCTATTTCTGGAAAAATTAAAAGAGACTCTTCTGGTGTAAAAGAAAAATGTATACCACCTACAACTGTGATAATTTTATCATCTACTTTTTTTGTAATTTCACATGTTCTAGCACATGAATATGCATTGCAAGTAAATCCTGAAGTTAGAACCATCGATGGTTTTGATGATTCAATATATTTTTCAAGACCATCCCAATTCAAACGCTCTGCTTGACAATCAAGAATTTCTATTTCTAGATCTGGAAGTTCTTGCTCAACATAAGCAGCAAGTATAAGTAGTGCTGAAGGTGGTGGAAGATATTCCCCCATGACAAACCAGTAGTTTCGTGGTGGTTCCACAAATAACAACTTTGAAATCATACAGTCAATAGACGATATTGGAAATTACTAG
>SMTZ1_10016153_pt1 | contig 14491 bp, 16 predicted proteins | sample DeeMarSWOR136_30_FD_25667 | JGI IMG/M metagenome (IMG submission 25667) | reverse complement strand
TGGAGGAAATGACGATCATGACAAGAAAGACAGCTCCGGTCAATCGGTTGTAAAGGTCGATAAAAGTATCCTGAGTATAGATCGCGAAGTCATTTGGTTTTCCAAACCCGACTTTCCTTCTCTTCCGGAGCAGGTTGATGATCTGGTCCATGGCTTCCTGGATGTCGCCGTGTCCTCTGGGTATGGCGATGATCTCGATCCGTTCCAGGTCGTACGGATAACCCGGCTCTGTCCGAACATGCTTCCTCTCTTTTGGAGCACACCCACGACCGTGAATTCTTCAGGGCCGATCCGGATTTTTTTCTCCAGAGGATCCGTATGGGGAAAGAGAGTCTCAGCCAGCTCGGCTCCGAGAACACAGACTTTGGCACGGTGCTGGATATCGGACTCAGTGATGAATCGTCCGGATGTCGGCAGATAAAGAGTGATGATCTCGGGCCATTTTTCGTTCATCCCCAGTATAAAAGCATCCTGACTTTTTATGTTCTGGTATTTGATCGCAATACTTTCGAAAATATGAGCAGCCAGGTCGACGGCGACGGCCTTGACCAGAGAGCATTCGTTCTCTATGGCGAGCGCATCTTCAAAAGTGAGGTCCTTTCTCTGTCTTTCTTCCTCGGAAAGGTTCCCCATTTGAACGGGATCGTTTTTGCTGATCATGATCAAATCTGTTCCGGCGGATTCCAGTTCAGCGAGGAATGCGCGGTTCAAGCCCTGGATGATCGAGACCATTCCGATGACTGTCATTACTCCGATCATGATTCCCAGTAGGGTCAGAAAAGAGCGAAGTTTATGGCTTTTGAGAGAATCGAATGCCATTTGAACGATTTCTTTCAGTATGCCCAGTCTCATTGTTCCGACCTCAACGCGTCAATGGGATTCAGTTTTGCGGCCTTGTTAGCCGGATAGATTCCGAAAAAGATGCCCACAGACCCGGAGACGATAATCGCAACGACGATGGATCCGGGATCAAGGGTTGAAGGCAGAGAGGTTGCGGCAGATACGATCTTGGCGAGGATGAATCCGATAAGAATTCCGATCAATCCGCCTGTGGTGGAAATAGCCGCGGACTCGATCAGAAACTGGAAGAGAATGTCCATCCGACGCGCACCGACAGACATGCGGATGCCGATCTCTTTTGTTCTCTCGGTGACCGCTACGAGCATGATGTTCATGACCACGATTCCGCCTACCAAAAGGGCAATGGAAGAGATGGCGATCATAGCGAAATAGATGCTCGAAGTCGCTGTTCGGTACATCTGAATGAATGTCTCTGAGCTCGCAAAGGAGAAATCATCCTTGTCGTTGAATGAGAGGTGGCGCCGGGAGCGAAGGATGGTCCTGACTTCCTCCTGCGCCTTTTCCAATTGCTCCTGAGAGGAAGTGTGGATGTTGATGTTGACGCTTCTTCTCGAGCCGTAGATCTTATGGAATGTAGAGATGGGAATCCTGACATAATTGTCCTGGCTCATTCCCAGGAGCTTCCCTTTTTTCTCGCCGATTCCGACCACCAGAAAGTTGTGCTGGCCGATCTTGATCCACTTGCCGAGCGGGTCCAGATAAGGAAACAGCTTCTCGACAATATCGGCTCCGATGATGCAGACAGAGCGGGAGTGATCATCGTCCTCCTTCAGGATGTGCCGTCCTCTCTCCAGTTCCAACACGGATCCAATCATGTGGTCCAAGTGGGTGATCCCTCTGATCTCCACATCTTTCAAGTATTGATTCCTGAATTTGACGGTCCGGCTTGTGGAGACAGAAGCGCCCACCAGTTCACAGTACTGGCACTGCTGGCGCAGGATTCTCATCTCGTCCAGGGTCAGATTTTTTCGCTTGAGCATTTCCCGGTAGTCACTCAAGGAGCCACCGGTCATGGAAAACTTGGAAACAGTGAAATCGTTCGCTCCAAAAAAGGCAAACTGGGTGTAGACATAGTTGTTGAGACCCTGGATGATGGAGACGACTGCGATGATGGTCAGGACACCGATGATGAGACCCAATAATGTCAGGAATGTCCTTAATTTATTTGACCAGAGAGATCCCATGGCCATGGACACAGATTCGGAAAAGTTTACTCTCGCCATCGTCCTCTAAAATATTTTACTCTAAATGATACGATACTGGGAAGCAAAGGTTTTCTTTTCTTCTTTTTTCTTGACAACTTTTCAGAGAGAACTCAAAATGAGACAGGGTAAATGAAAGCCGTTGTCCTGGAAAAGGGAGAGATTCGTCTCAAGGATATCCCTAAGCCTTCCCCTTCAGAGAACGAGGCATTGGTGGAGGCGGATTTTCCTCTGGATAGAATCGAAGAGGCTTTTGCCACGGCTCAAAAGCCGGATGTGATAAAAGTCTTACTTACACCTTAGTGAGGAAAAATAGGGACAGGCTACTTTTTTCGGAACTGTCCCTTTGGGGTCAGGCCTTGTCATCAAGAAATGCAACTTTTATTCCTTTTGCTTCTCGGGCTTCCTTAAGATAAGGGCTGAACCCATACTCTTTAAAAAAGAGCCTGTCCCCATTTTTCCCATTTTTTTAAATAAAAGGAGAATCGAGTATGTCGGCTGAAAAAAATAAGAATGCTTCTGAATTGTCTCTTCCGTGTGTTTATTTTAAGAATACCGGCGGAAAAAACACCAAAAGAACTCTGGAGATCGCGGTGAATCGGGCCGAAGAGCTCGGGATTCAGAACGTGGTCGTGGCCTCCTCATCAGGAAGAACGGGTGTGTTAGCTGTGGAACTCTTTAAGGTTAATAATTTAGTGATTGTCACGCACTCAACCGGATTTATGGAACCGGATTATCAGGAGTTCAAGCCAGAATCCCGCACAATAATAGAAGAGGCCGGAGCCAGGATCCTGACCTGTCAGCATGCTCTGGGAGGAGTGGGCCGTGCGGTCAGGAAGAAGCTGGGAACGTACGAGCTCGAGGAGATTGTGGCCTACACGCTGCGGATTTTTGGCGAAGGAACAAAAGTGGCAATCGAAATCACGTTAATGGCCGCCGATGCCGGATTCATCTCCACCAATGAGCCCTGCATTGCAGTGGGAGGCACCGCTCGAGGCGCGGACACAGTCATTCTCCTTCGTCCGGCGAACGCCCAGACTTTTTTTGACCTCCGGGTTATGGAGATTCTGGTCAAACCGCGGCTCGATGAGTGATGTGGAGGTGTGTTTGGCTTGACATTTTAGAGATTTTATCTTATTTATTTATAATGAGTTTCAAATATTTAGAGCGGGGTTCAAGTTTAACATATTTAAGGAAGTGAGGTTAAGAAATGAAAAAAATCGTGATTCCCGGTTTAGTTTTTGCCTTTTTGATCCTGTTTGCTTCAGGTTTGCATGCGCAGAAGCTCTACATCGGAGCCCAGGTCGGTATGTCTTCTTCGACGCCAGAACTTCCGGACTTATCAAGCGAAGAATTTGGAAAAGACAATTCGCTTTTTTATGGAGGACGGATTGGATTAAAGTTTTCGATTCTTGCCATCGAAGCCACCTATATCCGTTCTGACTATGAAATTGTTCAGACTGCGGGTGGAGTAGTGGCTTGGGATGGAGAGACACTGGAGTACCAGTTTGTCGGCGTGAATGCGAAGCTTTTTCCTTTCTCCCTGGCCATCTTTAAGCCTTATATCACCGGTGGGTATGGCATTTATATGACAGACATCTCTAATGTTGGCAAGGATAATGAGGGAGGCTATAATTACGGGATAGGTCTGGAGCTGCAGTTTGCGAATATTGCTCTTGTTGCGGAAGGGAAGCGCCGCGTAGGAAATGCCACGATCGACGGGAATGACCTGGAATTGGGGAACTATTCCCTCGCCATTGGGATCAACATTTATTTCTAAATCGAAGAATTTCTTCATAGCTCTTTTTTCATAAAGTGAGGAAGTGCGTCTTCATTCCTCGTGGAGCAGTGGTCTTCTATCTCTAACGATGGGGAAATGCATCAATTGCGGGACAGAGTCCAGCGTCGTTTCTGAATTTTTGGGCCTGTGCCGTGAATGCATCCTTAAAGATTTCCAATCGGTCGAATCCCACATCCAGAGGGCTCATCAGGTTTCAAGAGAGCCATTCAACCTTCCCTTTTCTCCGCCGCGTGACAAGAAAGGGGTGACCTGCCGGTATTGCTTCAACCAGTGCAAAATAGGAGAAGGAGATGCGGGCTACTGCGGTGTGAGGGAGAATCCAGAAGGAACAAAAATCACGCCTCTTCCTGAGCAGGGCTACTTTTCCTGGTATTATGACTCATTGCCCACGAACTGTGTGGCGAATTGGGTCTGTCCGGGCGGCACGAGCGCCGGATTCCCTGAATACTCCTATTCCCGAGGGCCTGAATACGGTTACAAAAACCTGGCTGTTTTCTATCACGGGTGCACCTTCAACTGCCTGTTCTGCCAGAACTGGCATTACAGGGAAGACCTGCGTGACAGGACAGCTCATACATCTCAAGAGCTGGCACAAGCTGTGGACAGGATGACGTCCTGTGTCTGCTACTTCGGAGGAGACCCTTCTCCCCAAATTCTCCATTCCATCCAGACATCCCGTCTTGCCATCGCCCGCAAGAACAAGAAGGTCTTGAGAGTCTGCTGGGAGACGAACGGGACCATGGACAGCCGGTTTTTAGAAGAAATCCTGGGTATTGCTTTAGAAAGCGGCGGTTGCGTCAAGTTTGATTTGAAGACCTACCATGAGAGCTTGAATGTGGCTCTGTGCGGCCGAAGCAACAGTCAGACGAAGAACAATTTTGAGCTGGCGGCAAAGTGGATCAACAAGCGGGAAAACCCTCCCCTGGTTGTGGCCAGCACGCTTCTTGTTCCGGGTTATGTCGATAAGGAGGAAGTCTTCCAGATTGCTGGATTTGTAGCCGGCTTCGATCCGAATATTCCCTATGTTCTGCTCGGATTTCATCCTCATTTTTATTTCAGGGATATGCCTGTCACCTCTCGCCGCCATGCCGAAGAGTGCAGGCAGGCGGCCCATGAGGCCGGCTTGCGAAATGTCAGAATCGGGAATGTTCATCTGCTCGGGAGGGATTATTAAGGATGCAGATTCGGTTGAACAAATTCCTGGCTCAGGCAGGAGTGGCCTCCAGAAGAGAAGTGGATAAGATGATTGTGGAGGGAAAGATCAAGGTCAACGGTCAGGTTGTCCGGACACTGGGCACCAAGATCGATGATGAGAAAGACAGAGTTGAGTTTGGCGGCAAAAGAGTGGAGAAGGAAGAGGGGATGGTCTATCTGATGCTCAATAAGCCCCTGGGGTATCTGGTTACACTCAAAGATCCTTTCCAGAGGCCCACGATTAAAGAACTGCTGCCTTCTCTGAAAGAGAGAATTTATCCTGTGGGGAGGCTGGATTATGATAGCGAAGGCCTCTTGCTCCTGACGAATGACGGGGAACTGGCTCACCGTCTCGCTCATCCTCGTTACAGAGTCCCAAAGAATTATGTCGTTGAAGTCAAGGGAGTACCAGACTCCTCAAAAATTTCCCGGCTGGAAAAAGGAGTCTACCTGGATGGGAAAAAAACAGCACAGGCCAAGATTGCGAAACTGAGCGGTAGCTCGAAAAAGACTCTTCTCAGGATAGAAATTCATGAGGGTAGAAAGAGAGAGGTGAAAAGGATGTTTGAAGCCATCGGCCATAGAGTCCTTCATCTCAAAAGGGTTAGTTTCGGAGGCATGAGATTGGGTAAGCTCCAAACAGGAAAATGGCGATTTCTGACCCAGAGAGAAGTGAACAGTCTAAAAAGTAAAGTCGATTTAAAATAGATGGAGACCCGGTCTAGCCTGAATTATTCATAAAATATGCCGACACCTTTTTTAAAACACCTTTAAAGGATGACAAATAATTTATGTCGGCATCTTTTACCCTTCGGGCGAGCAAATCTGACGACCTTTTTTTAAAAAAATTGTCATTGCGGGCAAAGCGTGGCGATCTCATCATTCTTCGCGACCAGCATGAGATTGCCACATTCGCTACGCTCTTCGCAACGGAGTCTACGGCAACCTCGACTCGTGAATAATCCACGCTATTTGTTTTTTTCTTCTTTTGATCCTTTTTCTTTTTCGGCTGGTCCTGTGAATGTTTTCCAGCTTTTCGCCAGTCTGTTCAGCTCCTCATCGACAAGATAATTGACCGTGTCTTTTTCAAACGTCCCATCGGTTTTTCTTTTTCCGGCTTTGATGCCGGTGAGTATTTCGATTCCCTCATCTATTGTTTTGACCGGATAGATGTGGAATTTTCCCTGCTTGACTGTTTCTATCACTTCATTCCGGAGCATGAGATTCTGGATGTTTTGATGAGGGATGATGACTCCCTGTGTCCCTGCCAGGCCTTTCGCCTTGCAGACATCGAAGAATCCCTCGATTTTTTCGTTGACCCCCCCGATGGGCTGGATTTCTCCCTTCTGGTTAAGCGACCCTGTGACAGCGATATCCTGTCGTAAGGGCAGTTTCGACAGGCTGGAGAGGATGGAGTAGACTTCAGTCGATGACGCACTGTCTCCCTCGACTCCAGAATAGGACTGTTCGAAGGCGATGCTGGCTGAGAGAGAGAACGGCTTCTTCTGGGCGTATTTTCCTCTTAAGTATCCGCCAAGGATGAGAACTCCCTTGTTGTGCGTGCGGCCGCTCAAATCCGCTTCTCTCTCGATGTTGATGACTCCTGCCCTTCCTACAGATGTCCGGGCTGTGATCCGTGTGGGCTTGCCGAAAGCAAATTCTCCCATGTCGTAAACTGATAGTCCGTTGACCTGTCCCTCGACCTTCCCTTTGGTGTCGATCATGATGGTTCCGTCTTCGATGTATTCCTGGATCTTGTCCTCTATCAGGCTGACTCGTTCGAAACGATCTCTAATCGCCTGTTCCACATGCGCGCGGCTGACCATTTTTTGGTTGGCTTTTTTTGCCCAGTAACTGGCCTCGCGGAGTACATCTTCAATAATATGGAAACGGGTTGAGATTTTTTTCTGTCGTCCGGAAAGACGTGTCCCGTATTCGACAACGGCCGCCATTCCACTCTTATCGAAGGGTTGGAGATTGTCTTCTTCAGATATTTTTTTGATGAAAGCAATGTATTCTTTGATGGTTTGGTTGTCCTTCTTCATTTCTGAGTCGAACTCAGCCTTGACCTTGAATATCTTCTTGAAGTCCTCATCCAAACGATACAGAAGGTAATAGATATACGCATCCCCGATCAAAACAACCTTGACATCACATTTAATCGGCTGGGGCTTGAGCCTCGTCGTAGAGATCATGAAGAGTGAGGCAAAATTCTGGATTTCTAACTGTTGATTCCGTAGGGTTCTTTTGAGCGTCTGCCAGACTCCGGGCTCGATAATCGCATCCAGAGCATTGATGACTAAATAACCTCCATTCGCCTTGAGAAAGGAGCCCGCTTTGATCTTGGTGAAGTCCGTTGATGTAATTGGGATTTGTCTCCATGATCACAGGAGCCCCTTTCAACTCTGAATTGTCGATCAGCAGGTTCACCCGATAAAGCAGGAATGGGTCGGCGACTTCGACTTCTTTCTCACCCTGTTCCTTTTTTTTTGCCTTGAAAAGGTCGATATTCTTGATGAGGGATTGTTCAACGTCATCCAGGTAACTTTCGATTTCGGGGTAAGAAAACTTTGCTTTTATTTCATTTATGGCTCCGAGTATAAGGGGTGTGATAGACTGGGCATCCCATTCTTTCAGGCTCTTTCGGGTTTGCTCCTCGATTTCTTTCATCTGCTCGAAGATTTCCTCGAGTTTTCCGGTCAGCTCTTCGTATTTGTTCTTCATGCTGTCTAATGTCTCTTTGTCAAATTTGCCTTCTCTGGTCATGGTCTCCAACTGATTAAAAGGAGTGGGCTTCCCCTCGATCAGAGGAACCAGGTCAGGCTTGACAAACATACCCATCTGGACCTGAATAACAGAAAATCCTTCTTTGGCCACTTCCTCTTCAAAATTCTGTAAAATTTCCTTCTGCTTCTTCTGTTGGGATTCGACGATCTCATCTCGTTGTTCGGCGTAGTACTTGCTTTTGATCATCTCAGGAATATTCGTTGTGAGCATGGCAATCATATTTTGCATGGCCTCCTTGAAAATTTTTCCTTTTCCAGCCGGAAGGTTGATCAGCATCGGCTCATCCGCGTCCCCTTTTTCTAATTTTTCCAGAAGCTGTTTGATAGCTGTGGTTCGGCCGGTTCCGACCATGCCTGCTATGAAAATGTTGTAGCCGAAGCCTTTTATATCCAGACCGATTTGGATGGCCTTGAGCGCTCGTTCCTGGCCGATGATTACATCGCAGGGTTTACACTCATCACTCGAAGAGACAGGAATCTTTTCAGGATCACAAGTCCATCTCAGTAAATCGGCAGGGAGCTCTTTGAAATTTGTAGCTGTTTTCATTCCGTCCTCCAATGATTTCAGGATCGTGTTTTTTCCAACGCAAAAAAAAATGATAGCGCAAAACTGGCGTAAAGACAACTTTTATTGAAATGAGAGGGGTCGTGAGAGGGGTGAGAGGGGTCGCATCTCAACATTCGACATTTTATTTATTTATTCATTTTATTGTTCAATTTGTCATCAGAGAGAAGCTCTGAAGAGTGATAATCCTCTAAGAAATGTCGAATGTTGAGATGCGACCCCATACTTTAAATTGTCGTGCAAAAAAGGCTTTTATCTGTTAAAATAGGGAAAATTTCGGAAAGTGCAGTCTTTAAAGTGATATTTTTATCCTAGTGGATGAGGTCGGCTGATATTAGATTGGAAAAGAGAAAAATGGAATACGAGAACCTGCTAACAAAAAAAGGAGATGGCATTGGCTGGATTATCATCAACCGCCCGGACAAGCTTAGGGAACTGCACAGAGCTTTTCTTTCGTATAAGGAAGACACTGAGGTCAGAGCCATAATTCTTTCTGGCTCCGGAGAAAAGGCGTTTGTGGCCGGAGCGGATATCAGCGAGCTGGCCCGTCTTGATTTTGACACAGGCAAGAAGTATGTCCTTGAAGGGCAGGAGCTCACCAAACTTATCGAGAATTTCAATAAGCTTGTCATTGCTGCCATTAATGGATATGCTCTTGGCGGGGGAACAGAGTTGGCCTTGGCTTGTCATGTGCGGATTGCATCTGAGAATGCAAAGATGGGACAGCCCGAGGTCAAATTGGGTTTGATTCCGGGATTCGGCGGAACCCAAAGGCTCGCCAGGTTGGTCGGGAAGGGCAAGGCCATGGAGCTTGTGCTCAGTGGGACGATAATCGATGTTCAGGAAGCTAATCAAATCGGTCTGGTCAATCAGGTTGTATCGCTGGGAGATCTTTTCCCGACCTGTGAAGCTCTTGCCCGTAAAATTATCGCCAATGGTCCTCTGGCGGTTGAGTACAGCATAGAAGCGATCAACAAAGGATTAGACCGGCCCCTGGAAGAAGGCCTTCTCTTGGAAGCCGAACTCTTCGGGAAGGCCTGTGATACAGAAGACAGCAAAGAGGGCACGAAGGCCTTTCTTGAGAAGAGAAAGGCAAAGTTTCAGGGCCGTTAAAGGGAGAAAAAAATGGAAACATATCAAGGAAAATTACAGGCGAAAGGCTTGAAGGTTGGTGTAGTTGTCAGCCGTTTTAACCAGTTTATATCGGAGAGGCTGCTGGAAGGAGCACTCGATGCTCTTCAAAAATTGGGAGCGGATGAAAAGGATATTACTGTTTATAAAGTGCCGGGTTCCTTTGAGATTCCTGTTATCGTGAAGAAATTAGTCCGCGCCAAAAGAGTGGATGGAATCGTCTGTTTAGGGGCTTTAATAAGAGGAGACACGCCCCACTTCGATTTCTTGAGCGCCGAAGTCACAAAAGGATTAGCCCAGATTGCCATGGATGAGGGCGTGCCTGTTTCTTTTGGCATCCTGACCGTTGATACGATCGAGCAGGGAATCGAGCGGGCGGGCACCAAGGCTGGTAATAAGGGTTGGGATGCAGTGTTTTCTGTTGTGGAGACACTGAACCTGATAAAAGAAGCCGGATTAAAATAAGGTGGATACTTCTTCATGGGCCAAAGACGGAAAGCCCGACAAGAAAACTAACCAGGCAACCCGAGAATACAGCACCTGGCTGGTCAATGGGATTATTTCCCATCATAAGAAGATTGATACAATCATCCAAAACGCTTCAGAGCATTGGCGTCTTTCCCGGATGGCAATCATCGACCGGAACATTTTGAGGATGGCGGTTTTTGAGCTCCTGTACGAAGAGAATATCGAGCCAGCTGTCGTTATCAATGAAGCGATTGAAATCGCCAAGGCATACAGTGGTGATGAAGCGGCGACATTTGTCAATGGAGTATTGGATGCCATTCGAAAAAAGCTGGGAAATCAAAAAAAGTCCTTGAAGGAAGAGAACGATGGTTGAAAAGAAAAGCTCATCAGAAAAAGAAATCTTGGATCAAGCCCAAGAGCTGAAAGTAAGTGATCAGGAAATCGCTCGAAAAGACAAAATGGAGAGGCTTGCCCAGGAAAACATAGACCTTTTTCCGCATACGGTGGAGTCCACTCATTCTGTTTTTGAAATTGTTGAGGCATTCTCTTCCCTGGCGAGTGAAAAACTCGAGAAGAAGAAAGAAAAAGTCATCGTCCCAGGGAGAGTCACCGAGAAGATAAAGTCGGGAAGAAGAACTATAACCTTTTTTCTCTGATCGATATCGGAGACATCGTCTCAGTGGAAGGAGTCTTGTTCAAGACCAAGACCGGAGAGCTAACTGTGCTGGCCGAGTCCTTCACCTTTTTAGCGAAATGCCTTCATCCCCTCCCAGAGAAATGGCATCAGGAGTGCGATGATTGCCTACATGAGAAAGTTCTTTGATGAAAAAGGATACATCGAGGTGGAAACACCCATGATGCAGCCGATCCCGGGAGGAGCCCTGGCAAGGCCGTTCAAAACCTTCCACAATGCATTGAGTATGGACCTTTATTTGAGGATTGCTCCAGAGTTGTATTTGAAAAGATTGATCGTCGGGGGATTTGAGAAGGTCTACGAGATTAACCGGAATTTCAGGAATGAAGGGGTTTCTTCCGAGCACAATCCAGAGTTCACCATGCTGGAGTTTTACGAGGCATACAGTGATTATAATGACATGATGGAGCTAACAGAGGAACTGATTCATAAGATGAGCCTGGCTCTCCTCGGGAAGGAGGACGTCACATACGGGGAACACACGATCTCCTTAAAGAGGCCCTGGAAAAGAGTGAAATTCAAAGAGGCCTTGATCGCTCACAGCGGTCTTTCGAAACGCTCTCCTACGGGAAAGCGTTGGATGTGATTTTTGACAAACAAGTCAAACCCAACCTCATCCAGCCCACCTTTGTGATGAATCCTCCGAAAGAAGTCTCACCGCTGGCCAAGGCATCGAAAGATAACCCGGATGAAGCAGAGCGTTTCGAGCTTGTCATGGGTGGGATGGAGATGGCCAACGCCTTCAGTGAGTTATCTGATCCCGAGGAACAGAGAAAGAGGTTCGAGCAACAGGAGCAGGCGAGGAAGGGTGGAGATGAGGATGCCCACTGGATCGACAGGGATTATATCCAAGCCTTGGAATACGGCCTTCCTCCCACAGGAGGAGAAGGGATCGGGATAGACCGGTTGGTGATGATTTTTGCCAACAGAAAATCCATAAGGGAAGTGATACTGTTTCCTCTTCTTCGCACGAAGGAATGATCTATAATCCGGAAAGAATCAATAGAAGGAGTTATGCGCAGTGAATTATGAGCTGTTCGTTGCCAAACGATACCTGACTGCCAAGAGGAAACAGGCGTTTATATCTGTCATCACTTTTATTTCCATACTGGGCATCACCATCGGTGTGATGGCCCTGGTTATTGCCATTGCTCTGATCACCGGCTTTCAGGGAGATGTGCAGGATAAAATTCTCGAGTCCACCTCCCATATCATGGTTCCGACTCTTTCCAGAGGAGTGTTGAAGGGCTATCCCCCGCTGATATCCAAGATCGAGAGCTTGAACGGTGTGATCTCTGCGACTCCTGTGGCTCAGGAAAACGTCTTTTTGCAAGGACCCTCCGGGGATAAAGGCGTCATGCTGAAAGGGATTGATTTTGACCTGGAAAGCAAATATTCATCCTGGCTTCAAGAATTGGAAAGCGGGCAGATTCCGGAGCCCGGCTTGAGGAAAGAGGGTATCCTTCTCGGCCGGGAATTGGCCATCGGACTCGGGGCGGGAGTCGGAGATGTGATCGAAGTGTATGCACCATCATCTATAAGCTTATCCCCGGTTGGCCCGATGCTGAGGCCGAAAAGATTTATCGTCACCGGCATTTTCAACACGGGACTGTATGAGTTTGATTCTTCCATGACTTTGATCAGATTAGAAGCCGCCCAGAAATTATTCAATCTCGACGGTGATATAAGCTACATTCAGGTCAGGATTGAGGATGTCTTCCGTGCGCCGAAAATAGCCATGAAGATCCAGGAGATCATCCCTCCTATGGCTTACACCATGACCTGGATGGAGCTGAATGAATCCCTTTTCTCAGCCTTGAAGCTGGAGAAAAACATCATGTTTTTAACGATCACTCTCATTGTACTGGTGGCGGCTTTGAACATCATCGCCACTCTCATACTGATGGTCATGGAAAAAACGAGAGACATCGGCATCCTCATGGCCATGGGGGCCACGTCTCGGAATATACGGAAGATATTTTTCCTTCAGGGAGCGATGATCGGAGTCGTCGGGACCGTCACTGGAACGGCCCTGGGTTTAATATGGTGCGTGCTGGCCAACGCGTTTGAGCTCATTAAGATTCCTGTTGACATCTACCAGATCTCCTTTGTTCCGTTTCATATCAAAATAGGGGATTTATTCCTGATTGTGGGCATCACCCTTCTGATTAGTTTTCTTTCGACACTGTTTCCATCGCATCGTGCAGCGAAGGTTGATCCCGTCATAGCATTGAAATATAGTCTTGAGCTCCTGAAGGGAGACCTTGTGGCCATCATGGGGATGTCGGGAGTCGGGAAGACGACATTCCTGAATTTATTGGGGGCTCTGGATAAGCCGACAGAGGGGGAAATCCTGTTCGATGGAGAAGACCTTCTTGCAAAGAATGAAAAGGAGCTGGCTGAAATCAGGAATCAGAAAATCGGATTTGTCTTTCAGTTTTACCACCTTCTGCCCGAGTTCACGACTTTAGAAAACATCAGTTTTCCTCTTTTGATTAGAGGCGTGGATAAAATGACTGCCCAGGAGAGAGCTCTGGAGATGCTTCGAGAAGTTTTTCTAGAAGATAAAATGCACATCAGACCGGCTCAGCTCTCGGGCGGAGAACAGCAGCGGGTGGCCATTGCGAGAGCCCTGGTGAATGAGCCCAGACTCCTTTTAGCCGATGAGCCGACAGGAAACATGGATTGGAAGACCGGGCAGGCCATCCTGGAGCTTATTCGAGAGCTCCATCAGAAAAAGGGACTCTCTTCTGTCATCGTCACTCATAACGAAAAAGTGGCTCGATTCTGCACTAAAGTTTTCCTCATGGAAAGCGGTGACTTGAAACTTTTATCCCACCCATAAAGTTATAAAAATTGAGACTGGAGAAATGGACACTGGAGGACTGTTCTGCCTTGAAAGTCAATGTGTTGTTCATTCAAAGGCTTTGAATTATCATCGGTTCTTGTCTGTTTCTCAATCACCCTGGAGCTTCATCTTATTGATAAAGAAGGAATAATATGGTATAAGGAGAGAGAAATGAAAAAAGTGCTTCCACTACTGATTCTCCTCTGTCTTCCTCTTTTTCTTCATGGACAGGAGACTATAGAAAGGATTGAAATCATAGGCAACGAACGTGTCACTCGAGAGACGGTTCTCTACTATATCCAATCGAGTGAAGGAAATCTCTACAGCGAAGAGATGTTGAAGAGAGACTTCAGGGTTCTATGGTCTACTGGTTTCTTTTCCAATATTAAAATGGAAAATGAGGATGGCGGAAGAGGAAAAATAGTCAGAATCATCGTTGAAGAAAATCCCATCATTAAAAGCATCACGTATAAAACGGGCAAAAAAGTAAAAGAAAGTGATATCAATGAGAAATTAAAAGAGGAGAGTGAATACCTTATTCCTCATTCGTATTATAACCCCTACAAGATACAGAAAATCAAGAAGTTAATCGAGGATTTGCTGTTTGAGAAGGGGCTGACGTCTGCAAAAGTCGAGGTGAAGACCAATATAAAAGGGCAGAATGATTACGAGCTGGTGTTCGACATTAATGAGGGTCCCAGGGAAAAAGTCGGAGCTATCGAATTCGAGGGAGATACCAAGCTGCCTCAGAGTGTTCTCAGAGGAGCGATGAAGGAGAACAAAAAGCATGGCCTTTTATCCTGGATAGGCGGCAAAGATGTTTATAAGCAGGGCAAACTGGAAGAAGATATAGAGAGCATCAGGGAAAAATTAAGAAATTACGGTTATATGGAAGCGACAGTCGGTGAGCCACGAGTTGAAGAAATAACCAGGAGATCCAT